>Ga0180436_10000756_pt1 | contig 32500 bp, 29 predicted proteins | sample SS_ome_2_FD_132434 | JGI IMG/M metagenome (GOLD analysis project Ga0180436, IMG submission 132434) | Hypersaline lake sediment archaeal communities from the Salton Sea, California, USA - SS_3_S_2 metaG | ecosystem: Environmental > Aquatic > Non-marine Saline and Alkaline > Hypersaline >... | reverse complement strand
GCGGCGACGCCGCCGGCATCACACATCTCGCTCAGATCGCGTGGGTTCAGGACCTCGCGGGCTCGCCGGATGAGCTCTTCGTTGGTCACGGGGAGACTCCGATCTGCATAGATCCGCAAGGGAATACGGCGACTCTGGGGCTCGCGTATCGCGGGGCCAGGTGCGCCAGAACGGCATCCCAGGTGGGGAAGGTGTTCAGACAGCGTGCATCCTGCGGGGTGACGCCCGGCGACAGATAGACGATGGGATGGTCGCCGACTGTCGGCGGCGAGCTGCGCCAGTCGCCCTCCCGGCGCCCATAGACCATGGTAGGGCTGTAGAGGGCATGATGCCCGCGCCCCTCCGGGCTAGCTGAGACCAGCACGACGGTGGCTCCCGGGCTGAGAACCCGGTGGTCCGGTTCGTTCACCGCGGCGGAGGCAAGGACGTTGAGCCCGAGGCCGGCTTGCAGGAAGTCGGTGTCCTTCGGGTATGCGTTGAGGATGGCGATGTCCACGGGCGCGTCGGGCATTCGGGTGGCGTATACCTCACGCGCCCGAGCGACGCCGGCGCGGTGCGCGGCGACTATGTCTCCTGTGAAGACGCCGGCGATGCCGCGCCGACTTGTCAGGGTGCAGTTGATGATCAGGTTCAGCCCCACGCGTCGACCCATCTCCTCGATGTCGGCGCGGAGTTCGTTGTGGTCGACGTCTAGCAGACCGCCCTTGAGCCGGCCGGGCTCGTGCATGGACTTCACCGTCTCGTAGCCGGCGATGCCGGGGAAGATGATCTTGGCCCCGCCACCGAAACCGGGGCCACCGTGGGGCAGAATGGAGCCGATGCCGATCTTGAGGTCGGCCTCGGCGAAGTGGCGCGAGACGAGGATCGGTGTGCCGTGGCTGGAGACGCCGTAGTCGGCGAGACCGCCGTGTGGGAAGCCGTTGTAGACGTCGAGCCGGGCGATGGCTAGGTCCCCCAGTTTCTTGCGCATCTCGTCCTTGGTCATGAGCCGGTGCATGCCCACGGCGAGGATGACAGTGACGTCGTCGATATCGATACCGCCGGCCTCCAGCCGAGCGATCACGGCGGGCATCAGCCGGTGGGCAGGGGTAGGGCGGGAGATGTCGTCGACGACGATGGCCACCGTACGCTTCCCGGCTGCCACGGTGGCACGGGCAAGCTCCTCGATGGTGGGGGAGCCGATCGGGCCATCGAGCGCGGCCTCGATGGCGGCACCGGTCATGTCGGGAGCGTCGGCGGGCGGGTGGACGCTGGCGTGCCAGTCGTCGGGGAAAGCCAGGTCCAGATCCCGGTCGCCGTACCAGGCGTGCCAGGGTATACTGATGCGGGTCATGTCGCCTCCGTCAGGGTTGTCGACTGCGCCGATGCGAGGGAGTGTAGGCTGGAACGGGGTGGTGCCAAGTGACCGGGTTCGCAGACGGGCGTCGGCCTAGACGTCCATAGCCACGCTCGAGCGTGCCGGCGCTTTGCCTCTGCACGGATTTGACCTATGCTCAGGGCTAGGTGCACAAGATCGTGGCCCAGGGCGCCTCTCGTTTGCGAACGGGACGCGCAAGAGAAGAGGAGACAATGCCTGAGATCAACATCGCTGTGGTGCCGGTTGCGGGACTGGGTTCGCGCCTGTTGCCCGCCACCAAGTCACAACCCAAGGAGATGCTGCCGGTGGGCCGCAAGCCGGTGGTGCAATATGTCGTGGAGGAGTTGACCCAGGTTGGGGTGAATCAGATCCTCTTTGTCACGGGCCCCGGCAAACGGTCGATCGAGAACCACTTCGATCTGAACCAAGAGCTGACCCAAATCCTGCGCGAGACGGGCAAGGAAGAGTTGCTGGCGGAGCTCGACTTCGAGCGGAATCCGACCCAGTACTTCTACACGCGGCAGCGGCAGTTGTTGGGGCTGGGTCACGCGGTACTGTGCGCGAGGCACTTCGTGGGTGATCAGCCCTTCGTGGTGGCGCTTGGGGACTCGATCATCGGGATGAACGCCCAGAGTGACATGGTCCAGCGGATGAAGCAGTGCTACGTGGAGAAGGATGCGGCTGCTGTCATCGCCTTCGAGGAGGTGCCGAGGTCCGAGGTGTACCGCTATGGGATTGCGGCGCCCAAGAGCGACGGCGAGGTGTTCGAACTGGCGGACGTGGTCGAGAAACCGACGGTGGATGAGGCGCCCAGCCACCTGGCCATCGCCGCTCGCTATGTCTTCAACCCGGTCATCTTCGATGCGCTGGAGGAGACCGGCTTTGGTGCAGGTGACGAAATCCAGTTGACCGACGCGGTCCGCCGGCTGATCCGGGAGGGGCACCGTGTCTACGGCATGCGACTTCGGGATGATGAGAAGCGGTACGATATCGGAAACTTCGCGGCCTACTTCCGGGCCTTCGTCGAGTTCAGCCTGGCCGACGAGACACTCGGCGCGAGTCTGGAAAGGCACCTGAGGGAGCTACTCGATGCTGATCATACGTGAGCGCGGCTACGCCCGTGCGGGGCTGCTGGGCAACCCGTCGGACGGTTACAATGGCAAGACGATCTCGATCATCCTGCGCAACTTCTGGGCGGACGTGGTGCTGTATGAGTGGGATACGGTGGACATTGTGCTCGCCGAGCAGGACCGGGCGCGTTTCCGCTCGGTCTACGACCTGGCCAGGGATGTGGAGCTGCACGGCTACTACGGCGGCATCCGCCTGATCAAGGCGACGATCAAGAGTTTCGTGGACTACTGTCAGGGTCAAGGGATCGAGCTGCACGACCGGAACTTCTCCGTGCGCTACGAGTCGAGCATCCCGCAGCAGGTCGGACTGGCGGGATCCAGCGCAATCATCACGGCCACCCTCCACGCGCTGATGGCGTTCTACGATGTGGAGATACCGCTACCGGTGCAGCCCACCTTTGTGCTCTCTGTCGAAGGCGCCTTGGGCATCGCCGGGGGGCTACAGGACCGGGTGATCCAGTGCTATGAGGGCATGGTCTACATGGACTTCTCCCGCGAGAAGGCGACGCCACTGGCCGGGCTGACACACTACGAGTATGAGTGCATGGACCCGGAGCTGCTGCCGCCGGTCTACGTGGCCTACCATGCCACCCTGAGCGAGCCCACCGAGATTTTCCACAACGACATCCGCGGACGCTACAACCGGGGCGACCCTCAGATCGTGCAGGCGATGGCGGGGTTTGCCGAGCTGGCCAAGGAGGGGCGTCAGGCGATCGTGGATGGCGACGCCGTCCGGCTGAGCGAGCTGATCGACGCGAACTTCGACCTACGCAGCAGCATCAACACGCTGGCGCCGTGGCAGGTGCGGATGGTCGAGACGGCGAGGTCGTGTGGTGCGTCTGCCAAGTTCGCCGGCTCGGGCGGGGCCATCGTGGGCGTGTACGAAGACGAGGCGATGTTCGAGGCGCTGACGGTGCGACTGGCGTCGATTGGGTCGCGGGTGATCAAGCCTCGGATCTTGGAGTGATCGGTCAGCAGTCGGTCTGATGCGCTAGGTGTCAGTCTCCGCCCACAGCACGGCCTGTAGGTCACGGATGCTGTCGATCTCGGCGGCCAGTCTGGGGGGGATGACTTCGGCGATGATGTGGGCGCCGAACTCGTGGAGTAGCGTATAGGCCATCGCCCGGCGTTGGAAGGCTCGGTCCAGAGCTTGGCTCGGATCGTAGGCGGCCATGAGAGTCTCCAGGGCAGCGTAGTCGCAGTCGAGCGCGCTGAACCACAGTGCAGGCCACTCGTACTCGCGGGGCGCGACACGGGCATCGGCGAAGTCGATCACGCCGGAGATGCACCAGCCTTCGGCCGTCTGTTCGAGCATCACGTGGTCCTCGGTGATGTCCCCACTGACCAGTACCAGCTCAGGGTCGGGCTGCTCGGCCAGGACGTCGGCGATAAAGGCCGGCAGCTTGGAGATCACGGACTGAGGGAGCTTCGTCCTGCGCCGGAGTTGGGCCGTGCAGCGCGCGCTGCTGCTCGCCACGTAGCGATCCCACCCCTGTCGCGTCACGTCCAGTGAGTGGAGAGACGCCGGCTGGATGGTGTGGAGGACTCTGATCCTGTGCCCCAGGCCCCGAGCGATGCGCGTGACGTCGTCGTCGCTCAAGCGGTCACGTACCTCGCGGATCGGTTCGCCCGGGATGTAGGCAAGCACCACGTAGGGCCAGACCGACGCAGCCTCCAGCCGCCCGTGCGCCAAGAGCCGCGGCGCGCCCAGCGCGGGCCTGGGCTCCAAGAGAAGATGGATTTCGCGCTCGAAGTCGTAGTCCTCGCGGCAGAGAGGGGCGTAGATCTTCACGACCGCCCTGGTCTGCACGGTCTTCCGGTTGACGATGAAGACAGCGTTGCTCCCGGGGTAGCCGGCGACGATGGTGTCGCAGGGGATGCCGGCACGCCGGCATATCTCTCGGACGAGCGGGGCCCAGGTTGGAACGTCGAGGAATATCTCGCCCCAGTCGTCCCAGGTCCTGACTTCCGGCAGTTTATCGATGGCATCCTGCCAGCTGATGTACCGGTCAGAGTCGTAGTTCATGGGTGGTCTGTCCTGCGCGCTCGACCAGGGCAGGGCCTCGACTTCGTCAAGGATGACAGTCCGGCTCGTAGCGGATCACTAGTCGAAGAGCTTCAGCGTCAGTTCGGCGACGCGGACGCCAAGCTCTCGAGCGCGCTGAAGATCCTTGTCGCCAGGCTTTCCGACGGCAAAGGGGCCGAAGTGTGGGCCCTTGGATGTGCCCTGGACGACCATACCGTTGACCAGCAGCGCCGTGATGATGGACATGTTGGTGAGCTCGTGGCCACAGCCGGCGCCGCCGGAGGTGGTGAAGGCGGCTCCCACCTTTCCCTCGAGCTTGGTGTAGATCCTCTCTGTCGCGTCGATGACAGCCTTGACCTCGGCAGCCATCTGGCCGAAGTAGGTGGGTGAGCCGACGATGATTCCGTCTGCGGCGAGCCAGGCGTCGTTGGTCATCTCTGGGATGGGGATCAGTGCGCAGCTGACGCCGTGGACTGAGGTGACGCCGTCGGTGACTGCGTCGGCCAGGGCCTTGGTGTTGCCGGTCTTGCTAAAGTAGGTCACGACTATGTGTGGCATCATGGAACTCCTTGTGTTGCTGCGATCGCCAGTTGGGCGCGCTCGGTCGAGCGGGGGGCCGGGCACAACGGCCCGGCGTACAGGCTGGTGTCGCGCAGATCCAGGTGGTAGGTGATGGCGGGGAGGGCGCGGGTGAAGCCAGCCTCGAAGAGATTGTCCCCCAACAACTCTCTGAAGGAGGCGAAGACCGGCTCCCACGCCGCCTCTGCGATGTCCACACCCGGGCGACGTCTCCGTCTTCCAGGGGACGGATGACGATATCTGTGCTCTGAACCCTGTATCGTGAATCGCGATTCACTCGCTGGCTCCTGTCTGGAAGCTATCCGATGGCTGCTGATCGCTACTCCTTCCACAGCCCTTCGAGCAGCCCACATCCGTGACCGAAGTAGCGGTGCGGGTTGGCCAGACGGTGGCGGACCTCCTTGACGGCGATCTCAGCCGCGGCCTCGAAGGTCTGACGCCCGTAGTCGGCAGTGGCACGTTGGGGCGGCATCGCGCCACCGACGCCGACCAAGGTCTCCCCCTCGGGCGGGAGCAGGCTGAGATCCACGGTCTGCGGGTGGAGGGCCATCACGTGGGAAGTCTCCCAGCCCGCGGCGTGGTCACCGGGGCGGTCGAAGAGGCCCTGTACCAGCAGGTAGTCGACGAAGGCCCAGGCCAGCATTCGGTCCGCGCCGCCGTAGCGGCGCTGGTTCCATTGAAGCACCGCCGCACGAGCGTGGTCGATGAGCGGATAGTGGCCTGCCACGAGGACGCCAACCTTGAAGCCAAGTGTGGCTGCCTCCGCGAGGATGTGAACCAGCAGCTTATGGTAGTTGATGGCCTGCTCAGTGGCTGAGAAGGGCTGCTGCTCGGGTAGGAAGTTGTCGGGGGAGAGGGCCATTCCCTCGGCGATCTTGTCTCGGTCGGCGGCATTGGCCTCCATCAGCGCCTCGCTGCGGCTCTCACCGTAGTAGAGGGGAGGGAAGACGAGGCCGCCGCCCTTCTTGGCACACATGATCGCCAACCCCTCGGCCTGGAGCGTGTCGGCGCCAGTGGGGTTGTGGAATCCGTGCCACTCGATCGTGCCGATGGGGATGTAGGCCACGGGACAGGCCTCACGCCGCTTGACGATCTGGGCTGGACGCAGCATATGGTATCTGACATCAGGATCCATGGACGTCTCCTTAGCTGATGGGATAAGCGCCGCTGAGCGACTCCATCGTCTGTACGTTCTGGCGAAGCTGAGCCAGACTACTGGTACCGATGGAGAGGGCGTGGACCGTGCCCAGGCCCAGGACGAAGCGGAAGGCCTTCTCCACATTGCCGGTCAGACTTCCGCAGCCCAATACCTTCATCGCGTAGACGCCCTTCCCGGCTTCGTAGAGCTGCCGGATGATGGGCGTGACCTGGGCGACCGAGCCGTCCATCCGCGTGCCGGCGTGGTTGATGCGGACGAATACCACGTCGGCCCAGTCGCTGTCGGCGGCGGCCTGGAGTGCGCCAAGACCGTGGCTTGAGATGCCGACGGCGCGAACCTTGCCCGCCTGCTTGGCACGGTCGAGCGCCTCCATCGCGCCGGCCATCCGCTTGGGCCAGTTGCCGGCGGAGAGGCCGTGGAGCAAGACGATGTCGAGGACATCCGTGTGGAGTTCCCTCAGGAAGCGGTCGATGTCGCGTGTCACTTGGCCCGCGCGTTTTGATGTGGTCTTGGTGGTGATCACTACCCCATCGCGCGGCACGCTCTTGAGCGCCTCGGCGACGTGGGGATGGGACCCGTACTGGTCGGCGGCGTCCCAGAAGGTGACGCCGAGACTGTGGGCCTCACAGAGCAGGTCCGCCAGGCCCTTGAGCCCCAGCGCGGTCTGCTGGGATCGGCCCGCCCAGCCGTTGGTGCCGGTGCCGACACCAAGTCGTGAGACGGTGAGGCCGGATCGGCCGAGGGTGACGGTGTCCATAGACAACTCCATTTGGGCAAATCAGCAAACGAGCGGATACGCAGATTGAGAAGATGGAAGGTCGACGGTCGGGGGTAGTGTGGCGTGGGGGCGGTAGGTGTCAAGTGCGGGCGGCGGAGTGGGCCAAAAGGCTTTCTGAAGGCTCTAGGGCCTGTCCTCGGCGAGGGGCGACTGGAACGCCCCAATGCCCTCAGTCGGTGACTTGTCACCGCAGGTTCGCTGCAAGCCCCTTGGGGCGGAGAGAGAAGGCCCGGCGCGACCACGTCGCACCGGGCCTCAGTGTACATCGGATAGGATCCTAGGGTGTGTGGCCTACGCCCGGCCCCACTTGTCGAATGCGTCCTCGAAGGACATGCCGGCGCCAAGGTCCTCGCGCATACCCTGCTCCTTGGCCTCGATGGCCTCGGCCCTCTCCAATGCTTCCATAGCGATGGCCTGCGGGACCACGATGACGCCGTCGGGGCCGCCGATGATCCAGTCGCCGGGTTCTATGCGGACGTTACTGGTGAGCGTGCCGGGCATTGCGATGGGAACGTTGATGGCGTCCATGCGCCAGCGCTTGGCCGACTCAACCGGTGATGTGCCCTTGCCGCAGACGGTGTAGTTGGGGATGACCTCCAGGCCGAGGAGGTCGCGGATGAAGCCGTCGAGAACGATGCCGCGGGCGCCGCCCTGCTGGATGCCCCAGCTGGTCATCTCACCGAACTTGCCGGTATGCGGCTCGCCGCCGGTCTCAATGACGACGACGCTGCCGGGGAAGACGGCCTCGCGCAGAAGCAGGAAGTAGTTCTCGCCCTTGCCGTACTTGTCGGCGTCGCCCTCAGCCGGTACCTGTCGGCTGCCGCGTGCAGTGACCGCCACGCCGGCCAGGTGCTGACGGCGGAAGAGGGGGCGGATTGAAAGGTCGAGACACTGGTTGGGAAAGCCCATCTTGTCCAGCGTGTCGTACAGGTTGGCGATCCGGATCTTGTCCCAGCGCGCCTGAAGCTCAACGATTGACGGTTGCCTGCTCGCGTCTGACATTGCGCTCTCCTTGGTTAAGGGATGTTCATCCTGGCCTACGATCTATGAGCTTGCGAACTCAGCGTTGGCGCGTTCCAGAAGGGCCTTCATATAACCGATGGAGAAGGCCGTACCCACGCGGCGATCCTCGGTCATCGATGGGATGTGATCGGCGATGGCGACGCCGTCGAAGTCGACCTCACGCAGTGCGCGCATGACTCTGTACATGTCCATGTAGCCGTCATCCAGGAAGGTCTCCACGAAATAGGGGAGCGGCTGAGTGACGTTTCGGAAGTGGATCTTGAATAGCTTCTGCTTCTCACCGAAGTACTTGATGGTCTCGAATACGTCCTTGCCCATCCAGTCGCCGCCCTCTAGCCAGCAGCCGACGCATAGGCAGAGCCCGACGTTGGGACTGTCGGCCATTTCCATCGCCCGCTTGTAGCCCTCGAAGTTGCCGAAGATGCAGCGGGGGATGCCGCCGAGCTCGGGCACAGGCGGATCGTCCGGGTGGATGCCGATCTTCACGCCGGCCTCCTCGGCGACGGGGACGACCTGCTTGATGAAGTACTCGTAGTTGTCCCAGATTTCGTCTTCCGAGTATTTCCGCCCGTGGGTCAACGGTGCCTTGTAGATCGTGCCTGCCCAGTGGCCTTCCCTGGCCGTCTCAAGGTTGAACGCACGCGCCGAGGCGCCGCCACGTGCTGTCTCGCGTTCGGTGCTCCAGATGCCGTTGGCCATATGGGCGTAGGTTGTGTAGGGGATGCCGGCCTTGCCCAGGTTGCGGAGATGCTGCTTGTACTCCTCGATCTTCTCGTCACGACCCTCCAGTCCCAATGTGATGGCGGGCTGGTTGTGGACCGATGAGCTGCCGAAACCGTAGACGTTGAGCCCCGCCTCTGCAAAGAGCTTGCGGCGGCTCGCATAGTACTCGTAGCTGGCATGCTCTCCGTCGGTCCAGAGCACCACGTGATCGATGCCCATCTGCTTGGCAAATGCCATGGCCTCCGGGGTGGGCTCTGGCCGGGTCTGCAACGCGATCTTGATGCCCTTCTCAATGTCAGGTCTGTCAATGAACATAGATGCCTCCGTGATGTGGGTTGGGTGCAGTGTACAACGGGGTCGGGAAACTGGATACTGGATCTAGTATCCAGTTTCCTGCCTCACGCGCCTCACGACTTCCAGGAAGCTCGTGCCGAAGGAGACGCCGGGCTCTATGGAGGTGAACTCGTGCCACTCGTTCCATGAAGTGATCATGACGAGCCGGGCGGGCCCGTGGGCGAGGTCGATGGCATCGGTGAGCTGCCGGCGGAAACCCTCCTCGCTACGCGGGATGGGTGGGTGGTTGGCCTCGGGGCGCACGCCGGTGTCGTCGAAGCCGGGGAGGACGTTGGGGACAAAGGCGATGCCTTCGGCCTCGGCTGCAGCGGCCCAGGACGTGTACTTGCGCGCAACCTTGGCGGCAAAGTCGTCGGCGATGCCGGCGACTGAGGTGTGCATGTTGTAGGCGGTGATGCCGTCGAAGGGGCGGATGCGCTGACGGACGGCGATGTGCCAGTATACCTCGTCGGCGATGACGAAGGCTGGGACGCCGATCTCCTCGGCGACCGTGGCGCGCACGGCGTCGATGGTGGCCTGCACGTCGCCCCAGAAGGCACGTGTGAGGTAGAAGACGAGGACGGGGCGACCGTCGATGCGCAGGTAGTTGGGGTGGCTGAAGTAGGTGCGAGCCAGGTAGGCGACATCGTCGAGGAGCTGCTGCTGTGCCTCGTCAGTGCCCAGGTCGATGTGGCCGTCCTCCATGCCCAGGAGGCCGGGCGTCTCGTAGAGGATGGCGAACTGGAAGTCAGTGGACTCGATAGCACCTGGCAGTTTGGTACTGAGGATGACGTCCTCCTTGGAGCCCTGGCCCCACCAACTGGCGACGAAGAGGTCGATGTCGTGGTCGGAGGCCCAGGTGATCTGCTGCCGGATGACGTCGAGGTCGGCGGAGTCGTACTCCCCGAGCACGGGCTCCCCGATGTAGCCCTCCTGCCAGTGCTGGCGTCCGGGGCCGAACCAGGGGTACCAGTAGGCACCGATCAGGAGGGGGGCATCCGGGGCAGGTACCGGTTCGGTCGTGGGCGTTGGCGACGGTGACGCGGTCGGTGAGGGGGCTGTGGTCACTTCACTCTCCTGGGGCTGAGGTGTCGTAGCGGTTGGGGCACGGCAGGCGCCGAGCAGCAGGGCGGTCGCAAGCGCGAGGAGCAGAGCGGAAGGCCACGATTCACGTCTCACCATTCAGGGTCTCCTGTGTGCGTGCAGTGTCCGGTGTCTAGATAGAGGCATCCAGCTTCTACGCCTTTGCCTCCCAGCAATCGACCATCCGCTCCCAGTTGGCGGCCTCCCGGTCAGACATGATGGGGGGCGGGCCCTCGGTGGGGCGGAGGACGAAGCGGCGAGGGCCGCCCTCGTAGGCTGCGTCCACGGCGGACTCGACCTCATCGGGAGTGCCATTGCAGAGGATTCGACTCTCGACGTTGCCGCCGAGTGTGATGCGTCCGGCAGACAGGGCCTTGGCCTCGGCCATGGTGATGTCGCCGTCGGGCGGGGGCTCGACGGGCTCGGTGAAGTCAGCGCCCCGATCGATGGTGCGCGGGAGGGCGTGGCGGACGTGACCGTGGCAGTGGACGTGGACGACAAGGTCCTGTCCGACCCCCGCGGCGAGGTCCCGTGCGTGCCGGATGACGCTGGCCTCGTAGGGCTGGACCAGGCGGTCGTAGGTGCGCGGGGATGCCATGGGCGGGGTGACCCACTCACTGCCGCCGATCCAGAGGTACTCGATGCCGGGTTTGGAGAAGAGGACGTCGAGGATGGCCTCGACGCGCTGTCGGCAGATCTCGGTCAGCTCGTCAACCAGGTCGGGCTCGGTTGCCGTGAGCTCCAGGAAGTGCTCGAACTTCATCAGGCCCGCGACGCAGACGAAAGGCGAGGAGATCCCGGTCTCCAGGATGCCGCGGGTGGCGAGGTCAGCGGGGAGGGATACTGCGGGCGGCGACAGGCCCTCGGGCGTCTCCCAGGGGATCGCGGCGACCTTGTGGAGGTCATCGAGGGTCTTGACAGGGTACTCGAGGGTCCAGGTGGTGTCGGAAATGGGGTCGCGCTGGGTGACGAAGGTGAGCGGACCCTGAGGGGAGTGGATGAAGCCGTCCGTTTGCTCGAAGCCGTTGCCCAGTGGGGTCACTGTGGTGTGGATGTTCTGTGGGGGCGTGACCAGGTAGCGATTGATGGGGTTGGGGATCCGCACCTCGTGGGTAACGTGCTCAAAGGCGCGGTGGGCGATCCGGCGCCGGTGGGGATCGGGGTGCGCGTCGATGGCGGATCGGGTGGCGAAGTCAAAGCCCGGCAGCACGAGGGGCACGCGGTCTGGGGTGCCGCCGCGCATGGCGGTGAGGAGACGCTCTCGTGGGGTCATAGTGCCTCCGTGGGCAGGGTTCAGGACATTATGGCACGGGGGTGTTGGGGAGCAATAGGGCGAGGGGAAAGCCGGCGCGGTCCGCCCGGGGATGAAGTCCCCGGGCTACAGGCTTCCGCCCCGTGAACGGGACTCTTGGATGCGCTGAGGGCGGGCGATTTGGGTCTGACCAGAGCCCGGCTGGAGCCTGGCGGTCCCAGTGGGGCGTATGCGGTGGCGGGGGGCGGGAGTATACTCGGGCAGCAGGTCAACGGATGGCGACGAGCCGTTTGTCGCTCGTCACTCATCACTACTCACGACTCAGGGGGCCCATACGTCATGAAGATCACGAAGCTGGAGACCATCTACGTCAAGCCGAGGTGGCTGTTCCTGAAGGTGCATACCGACGAGGGCATTGTCGGGCTGGGCGAGCCGGTGGTGGAGGGCCGCTCGCAGACTGTGGCGGCCGCGGTCCACGAAATCGGGCGCTACCTGATCGGGCAGGATCCGCGGCGGATCGAGCACCACTGGCAGGCGATCTACCGGGGCCAGTTCTATCGGGGTGGGCCCGTCCTAAGCAGCGCGATCTCGGGCATCGAGCAGGCGCTGTGGGACATCACGGGGAAGTGGCTGGATGTGCCCATCTACCAGCTGCTGGGCGGCGCTGTACGCGACCGCATCCGGATGTACGGCTGGCTCGGGGGCGACACCTATGGTGAGTATATCGAGAGTGCCAAGGTGAGCGCTGGCCAGGGTTTCACGGCCCTGAAGATGGGCGTGCTGGGCGCTGTGAACATTGTCGATACGCCGGCGGTGGTCGAGGCCAACGCGGAGCGGTTCGCGATGATCCGGGAGGCCGTCGGCAAGACGGTGGACGTGGGCATCGACTTCCACGGGCGGGTGAGCCCGGCGATGGCAGTGAGAATGGCGCGGGCATTGGAGCCCTATGAGCCTCTGTTCATCGAGGAGCCAGTGCTGCCGGACAACGTCGACGCGATGGTGACGGTTGCGCGCAGCACGACGATCCCGATCGCGACAGGAGAGCGCCTGTTCACCAAGTGGGGCTTCCGCGAGGTGCTGGAGAAGCAGGCGGCTACTGTACTGCAGCCAGATCTCTCGCACGCCGGTGGCATCCTGGAGTGCAAGAAGATCGCGGCGATGGGTGAGACATACTTCGCGGCGCTGGCGCCGCACTGCCCGCTGGGACCGATCGCGCTGGCGTCGTGCCTGCAGCTGGACGCGTGCACCCCCAACTTCCTGGCGCAGGAGCACGTGACGTTGGGTGAGGGCTACTTGAAGGAGCCGTTTGTCATCAAGGACGGCTATATCGATGTGCCTGCGAAGCCGGGGTTGGGCATCGAGCTGGACGATGACGCCGTGGCGGAGAAGGTGTACGATGGGTCGTGGGAGACGCCGCGGCTCTGGCACGCGGATGGGTCGGTGGCGGATTGGTGAGGTGCCGGGAAGTGGTGGTGGGATTGGTTCACGGATTGGCCCGGATGATCACGGATCGGATGGATACGGTCTGACGTGTGTATCCGTTGTGGTCCGAGAGCGAAGGAGACTGTGATGGCTGGTGAGAGACCGAATGTGCTGTGGATCTGCACGGACCAGCAGCGGTGGGATACGATCCACACGCTAGGCAACGAAGCCATACGCACGCCGAATCTGGATCGGCTGGTGGCGGAGGGGGTTGCCTTTCTGCGGGCCTATTCGCAGAGCCCGATATGCACGCCCAGCCGGGCGAGCTTTCTGACCGGGAAGTACCCAAACACGATCCATGTGAACCGGAACGGCGACGGCTGGTTCCCGGAGAGCCCTGGACTGATCACGCGCACACTCCGTGACATTGGCTGCGATAACGGTCTGGCCGGCAAGCTGCATCTGACGGCGGCCAACGGGCGGGTGGAGCACTTTCCGGAGGACAAGTATGGCTATCGCGTGTTGGCGTGGAGCCATCACCCTCAACCGGAGGACTACTGGCCCACGCCGCAGCACGACTACCAGCAGTGGCTGGCCGACCAGGGTGTGGACTGGCAGACGGCGCACGATGCGGACCTCGTCAGTCCGTGGCACGTGCCCGGCTTCTGCCGGCCCGGCATCGCGGCGGAGTATCACCAGACGACGTGGTGCGCTGAGAAGGCCATCGAGTTCATGACTGAGGAGCGCGACGGACCGTGGCTGATGAGCGTCAACCCCTTCGATCCACATCCGGCCCTGGATCCACCGCTTTCGTACTTGGAGCGGATGGACGTTGACGCCATGCCGATGCCGCGGTTCCGCGAGGAGGAGATGACGAGCCAGCTGCGGTTCAAGGGCATCGACTTCCAGACCACGGAGCCCATCTCGCCACATAGCTATGACGCGAAGCGGATGGTGGCAGCCTACTACGCACAGATCGAGCTGATCGACGATCAGGTGGGGCGGATGCTGGATGCGCTGCAGACCACCGGGCAACGGGAGAATACGATCGTTATCTTCACCGCGGATCACGGCGAGACGCTGGGTGACCACGGTCTCCTATGGAAGGGATGTCGTTTCTACGAATCGCTGGTACACGTACCACTGATCATCTCGTGGCCGGGTCACTTCGAGGAGGGGCTGCGGTCGAACGCGCTGGTGGAGCTGACGGACATCGTGCCGACGCTGCTGGAGGTCATGGGGTTGCCGATCTCGCGGCACATCCAGGGGCAATCGCTGGTGTCGTTGTTGACCGGCAAGGCCGATCCGGACGCGCATCGCGATTTCGTGCGGGCGGAGTACCATGACACACTGGATCAGCCGCACGCAAGCCATGCGAACATGCTGCGGACGGAGCGGTACAAGCTGGCCGTCTACCACGGGCACGAGGTGGGGGAGCTGTACGATATCGCGACAGATCCGGATGAGTTCGAGAACCTGTGGGATGATCCGGGGATGCAGGGGCTGAAGCACGAGCTGATCAAGCAGCTGTTTGATTCGGTGATGCTGTCGGTGGATGAGGGCATCGAGCGGGTGGGGCGGTTCTGAGGCAGTAGGGCACCGGGCACAAGATCCCTCGCTGACGTTACCAGGTGAGTGGGTGTCTGGTTGACCCGTTCGGGAAGACATCTGGAGGCGGCATCGATCGCCGGTGCGAGCCCGGAGTCGGCGGACGGGCAGAGCCAGGCTGGAGCCTGGCGGTTACAGGATCGGCTCGGAGATGGTGTTTGTCTGAGAACGTGAGTCGCCTATGCTGGGGCGATGAATAGCAGTGTGGGAGGAAGCGGATGGCTGTGCTGAAGTATGACATCACGAAGGATGACCTTGGCAAGTTCGACGGCAAGGGGCCGGCCTTCGTCACGTTTGGCGAGGTCATGGTGCGGGACACGCCGGCGGACGGACAGCGGCCCGAGCGGACCCGGACGGTGAATATCTCGTTCGCTGGCAGTGAGTACACGCTGGGGATGGGACTGGCACGCTTCGGCGTCTCGTCGAGCTTTATCACGCGTGTGCCGGCGAACCCGTATGGCGTGATGCTGCGCGACACGGCGCGCGGGAACGGTATGAACACCGATCACTTCGTCTGGTCGCCCAAGACGGAGCCCATCGGGCGCTTCATCTACGAGATCGGGCGCACGCCGCGGAAGAACACCGGTGTCTACCAGCGCATGTACTCCGCCGCGTCGAAGCTTGACGCCGGGATGGTGGACTGGGCTGCGGCGCTGAAGGACTGCCAGCTGTTCCACACGTCGGGGATCTCGTTTGGGCTGGCAAGGCACAGCGGGTACGATCGGAACTTCCTTCTGGCGGCGTTTCAGGAGGCTGTGACGGCCAAGCCCGACGATTGCCTTGTCGGACTGGACTTCAACTACCGGTCCACGCTGTGGTCGCCGGATGAGGCGCGCGCGGTGATGACGCCCATTCTAGAGGACCACGTCGACATCCTGATTACGTCCATCGAGGATATGGCAAGGCTCTACAGTATGGACTGCGGTCAGTATTCGGCGCAGCAGATCGTGGATGGCGACATGGGGCACATCGAGGACGAGGACATCCAGGCGTTTGCCGCCGAGATCCACAGGCGATTCAACACGAAGATCGCGGCGATCACGATCCGCTACCCGGACAACTTCGAGAGTCACCGGTGGGAGTCGGCTGCGGCGGACGTGGACGGCTTCTTCTTCCGCTCGCCGGCGGTGAAGCCCATCACGCTGTGGGATCGACTGGGGGGCGGCGACACGTGGAACGCGGGATTCTACTACGGCCTCCTGACGGCAAGCTTTGGGCCCGACGGCATCGAGAAGGGCGTGTTGGTGGGCGATGCGGCGACGCGGATCAAGCAGACGATCATGTTCGATCTGCCTATCGTGACGAAGGACGAGGTGCAGGCGCTGATGAAGGCGGATGTGCTGGGCGGGGGAAAGCGGACGGCGAGGTAAGTGTTGGCACGTGTGAACGTTCGAACGTTGGCACGCTGAGATGACGGGAGGGTGTCTGTGAACAAGACGGAGAAGATGGATCTGATACGCGCTACGGGTGTGGTGGCGATTATGCGTGCGCAGAGCTCAGATCAGTTGATCTCGGCGGCGGACGCCATCAAGGCGGGTGGAGTTCGCGTGATCGAGGTGACGATGACGACGCCGGGCGCGCTGGGCGTGATCGAGCAGGCCACGCAGCGGTACGGGGACGAGGTGCTGTTCGGCGCGGGATCGGTGCTGGACACGGAGACGGCGCGGGCGGCGATCCTGGCGGGTGCGGGCTTTGTGGTGGCGCCGACGCTGAGCGTGGACGTGGTGGCGCTCTGCAACCGCTACAGTGTGCCGGTGATGCCGGGGATCATGACGCCGACGGAAGCGCTGACGGCTTGGGAGGCGGGGGCGGATATGGTGAAGCTCTTCCCGGCGAGTTTCGGCGGGCCGGCGATGATCAAGGCCATCCGCGCACCACTGCCCATGCTAGAGGTCGTGCCGGTGGGCGGTGTCAACCTGGAGACCGCGGTGCCCTTCATCAAGATGGGGGCTGCTGCGTTGGGTGTGGGTAGCAGTCTGGTCAACCAGAAGCTGCTGGATGCGGACGATATGGACGAGTTGACGCGGCGGGCAAAGGCGTTCATCGCCGCGGTGCAAGAGGGTCGCGGAGGGTAGAGTCGCGCACAGATAGGAACGGTAGGGAGCGGGGGCAGCCAGACGGCTGCCCCCGCTCTGTGTTGTGCACGCTTCGATGGGAGGCGATCGCTTTCCGGACAGCTTCATCGGCTGCGCCTGGTCAGGCGGCTAGGCGGAATCCCCTACTTGCGTTGAGTGGGCTTTCTGGTCACCTGCCCGTCCCGTCGAGCCGGTCTCGGCAGTATGCTGGTACTAGGCAGTCCCCCACACTATTGCCGAGGTGCTCCATGGCAGTCGCGCACGATGTCCCAGTCGTTGACGACGAGCAACTTGACCAGCTCTTCAGAGTGGCACTGACCGATGCCCGTGGCCAGATGACGCTCCCTTCGGAGCTCTGGTCGCGGGTCCGCCAAGTAGCAGCCGTGCGCCGGGATCGCCGACGCGGTCCTCTCCGGGATCCAGCCGTGTCCTCACCCCCCATCGGTGATGTCTCGAGCGCCACGCGCCACGCCGGTGTTCGACCTGGCCTTACGCGCAAACCTGACCGCTGAGATCCGACCAAGGAGGTGTACGTGCAACGTGCTGCTGGTTCCCTGTTTGAAGGTTTGTGTGGCTACTCAGTCATTCGCAGCAGGAGGAGGAAGATCATGAGGAAGCGCTCTGTGGCCCTGTTGGGCCTGCTGACTGTGCTCGCGGTGGTGTTCTCCGCGTGCCAGCCTGAGACGATTGAGGTCGTCAAGACCGTTGAGGTTGTCGTGACCGAGGAGGTCATCATAGAAGGGACCCCCGTGATTCGCGAGGTTGTTGTCACTGCGACGCCGGAACCCGAGCCCGAGGCGCCCGCAGAGGGGCCTGCCGGCGAACCCGGTGCCGGTGATGTGCTCCGGATGGCCGTCCTTTCCGACATGACGACGCTCAATGTCTGGTCTGTCTATGGACCGATCAACTCCAGCTTCTGGAACTTCGCGGTCACGGGCTTCTATCAGCCCGCGCCCTATACTCTGTCGGACCACCGATGGGACTACATGCCTGATGTAGCGACTGAGATGGCCACGCCTCTGGAAGAGGAGGGTGACTTCTGGGTGAGCACGGTGCCCTTCCGCGACGATGTGGTGTGGAGCGATGGCACGCCGTTGACTGTTGCAGACTGGGCCTGGACCGCCGAGACCGCGGCTGCCCTTGCACTCCAGGGCAACTGGGCCGACTACAATCCGGACTTCCTCGACCACATCGAGGCTGTCGATGACTACACCGCAAAGATCTACTATCACACGAAGCCTGGCCTCGCCGTGCACCAGTACGGTGTGCTGCTGGCACCGATCCTGAGCAAGGGCTACTGGGAGCCGCTGGTGGCCCCGCTGCTGGAGCGGTGGGAGACCGAGAGTGCTGACCTGGAGGCAGACAGCGACGAGTACACGGCGCTGCTGACAGAGATCGTGCAGGAGCTCGAGCTGCTGGACTCCACCGGAGAGCCGTCTGCGGGTCCGTTGGTGTTCAGTCAGTGGGAAGAGGGAGCGTTCTCCGAGAACCTCAAGAATGAGACGTACTACGGTCAGGCCACCACATACACCGAGTACCCCGGTGGCGGATACGAGATCGAACAAGACGGCGAGACCTACGCTTCGGGTGACACCAGCGCCGACGCCCTGGTGACCTATACCGAAGGGCCGTGGTTCAACAACGTTCTGTACTCGGTCTACAGCTCCGATGCCGCTGTGCTGGCGCTGGACGCCGGTGAGGTGGACTTCATCCTCACGCCGAACGGCCTCAGCCGCGGTCAGGCGGAGCAGCTCTCGGGCAACCCGCAGATCGACACGGCTCAGAACCCCGCCAACGGCTTCCGCTACATGGCGTTCAACTTCCGACTCCCGGTACTCCAGGACAAGGTGCTGCGCCAGGCCATCGCCTGCCAGATCGACAAGCAGTTCCTGACGCAGAACCTGCTCCAGGGCGCCGCTATTCCCGTGAACACCATCATCCCGGAGTTCAACTCCTACTGGTACAACCCCGATGTGCCGCTCTTCTGTGACGGTATGACGGCAGAGGAGCGCCTGAACGAGTCGGTACGGATGCTGAGCGAGGCCGGATACACGTGGGACGAGGAGCCCTACTGGCAAGAGGATCGGGGCGGCTCCGTGGAGTGGGGAAGCGGCCTGAGGATGCCAAGCGGCGAGGCGGTCCCCGAGCTGCGCTTGTTGGCACCTGCGGCCGGCTACGATCCGTTGCGCGCTACCGCCGGTGTCTACATCGAGCAGTGGATGAACCAGCTGGGCATCCCCGTCGAGGCGCAGTTGATGAACTTCAACCGCATCCTGGAGATCAAGAACGATCCCGTGGGCGACTGGGATATGTTTATCCTGGGTTGGGGCGTGGGCACGATCCCCGACTACGCCTGCTACTTCCTGCAGCCCGGCAGCGGCTGGAACGTGGGTCTGTACGACAGCGTGGCGTTCGACGAGAAGTGCAACGAGTTCTTCGCCGAGACGGATCGCGCGACCGCGCAGCAGATCGCCTTCGAGATGCAGGATATCCTGGCCACGGACCTGCCCTACGTCTACCTCTTCACCACCCCGATGTGGGACGCTTGGAACTCTGATGCTCTGCAGTTCCCCTTCACGGATGTGCCGGATGGCATCGGCTCCGGCAGCTATGGTCTGCCAGAGTTCGTGATGTCGGTCCAGTAGACGCTGCAGATGGTTCGGATGGCGTGTGAGCCCCACGGGGCTCACACGCCTCCATTTCGCTGAAAGGCTGGGTGTCCTATGGGACGGTACGTGCTCAGACGCAGTGCGCAGATCCTGCTCACGCTCTTCCTATTCCAAACCTTGCTCTTCGTCATCCTCACCGCGATGCCGGGCGATGTCACCAACCAGATGCTCAACAACCCCGACGTCCCACCCGCAGTCGCGGCGGAGACGCGGCGGGCGCTGGGTTTGGACGATCCGGTGTTGGTACAGTATGGGCGCTGGTGGTGGAACTTCATCCGCGGCGACCTGGGTGTCTCCTACTCGGAGTACCCTGAGCCGGTGGTCGACATCATCAGGGAGCGTATCCCGCGCACACTGACGCTCTTTCTGACCGCGAGCCTGGTCCAGTTCCTTGTCGGGTTCGCGCTGGGCCGGGTGCTGGCCTGGCGGCGAGGCGGGCTGTTTGAGTACGGTTCCACGATCGTAGGCGTGATGTTCTACACGGTCTTCACGCCGTGGTTCGGTCTCATGATGATCTTCATCTTTGGTGCACGCCTGCGCTGGCTGCCCCTGGGCAAGTTCCTCGATCCTATGCTGTGGAGCCAGGCGGTGATCCCGGGACTGGAGGGCAGCGGCAGCAAGGGCAACTACGTGTTTGGACGACTGCTGTTGACAGCCGGGCTCGCCGTCATGCTCTGGTTGGTGATGGTGGTGATCACTCGCAAGATGCCGCGCCGTCGGCGGTTACAGACGCTGCAACTAGGCACCGCGGGGTTGCTGGTGGCAGCCATCGTGCTCTGGGCGGCATCTGACATCGGCAACCTGGGCTGGGACATCGTGAAGCACATGATCCTGCCGGTGGTGACCGTCACTCTGGTGGGTTTTGGCAGAACGATGCTGACCACGCGACAGACGATGCTGGAGACGCTGGGCGAGGACTACATCCAGACCGCGCGGGCCAAGGGGTTGCCCGAGTCCGAGGTGCGAGACCGGCACGCCGCGCGCAACGCGCTGCTGCCCGTGCTGACCGGGCTCATCATCGGCTTGCCGTATACCCTGAGCGGGGGCATTGTGACCGAGACGATCTTCTCGTGGCCTGGGATGGGGCTGACGCTGCTGACGGCGACCAATGCTGAGGACGTACCGTTGGTGATGGGCACGCTGAGCTTCATCGGCGTCCTGTCGCTGGGCGCCCACTTGGCGGCGGATGTGATGTACGCTTTTCTCGACCCGCGCATCCGCTACAGCTAGCGCTTGCGGAGGACGGAGTGATCCTATGAATGCTACGACTGGCTCCCTCACCCAGAGCCATCCGGCCCTCTGGCGAATCCGGCTGCGTCTGGCGTGGAAGTCCCTCAGGAGTGGTTGGGCGCTGTACAGCGAGAACCCCGTGGGGCTCGTTGGTCTTGCCCTGATCGCGGCCTTTGGCTTGATGGCGCTCATCCATCCGATCCTGATGGCCACGGTCTGGCATCCGCCTATCTACGATCCCCTGATCGGGTATGACCGGGAGATCATCGTGCACCCCTCGCCACCGACATGGGTGCCCAACGCTGCGGAGGAGATCACCTCCCTGTCGCCTCTGCCGCCGTTCCGGCATATCCTGGGCACCGACCCGCTGGGCCGCGACGTGCTGAGCCAGCTGATGTTCAGCACGCGCTCCGAGTTCGCACTGGGCATCATGGCGGCTCTGGTCACGGTGTTGATCGCGACGACGGTGGGCGCTGTTTCCGCCTACTTTGGCGGTCTGGTCGATGCAATCCTGATGCGGATCGCCGACGTGATGTTCATGCTGCCTTTCATCGCGATCCTGATCGTGCTGAGCTCGCTCTTCGACTTTCAGATGGTGCATCTGGCCCTGGTCTATGGCCTCCTGGCGGGCTTCGGCGGCAACACGATGGTGATCAAGTCGCAGGCGCTCACGGTGAAGGTGAAGGCTTATATCGAGGCCGCACGCGTGGCCGGTGGCAGCGACCTGCACATCATCTTCACACACCTGGTCCCAAACCTGCTGCCGCTCTCGTTTCTCTTCATGATGGTGACGGTGACCAATGCCATCTTCTCGGAGGCCGTGCTCTCGTTCCTGGGCCTGCTCAACATCCGGATGAGTTGGGGGATCATGATCCAGATCACCCAGGCCGCAGGCTATCTGCTCATCTCGTGGAAGTACTGGTATCTCATGTTCCCCGCCGGCATCGCGATCTCATTGCTCTGCTCGGCCTTCTACCTAGTGGGTCGGGCGATGGACGAGGTCGTCAATCCCCGTCTGCGGAAGCGGTGATCTATGATGAACGGACCGGCACTCTCAGTCTACAATCTGACGATGCACTATGGCACGCGCCAGGGCGAGGTCTCGGCGGTCGACGGCGTCTCCTTTGATCTGGCTCGCGGCCAGTCGTTGGGCATCGTTGGGGAGTCGGGGTGCGGCAAGACCTCGATTGCCTTCTCTCTGATGCGGCTGCTGCCCGACAACGCGCGGATCAAGGACGGCTACATCCTGATCAACGGCAGGGACATCGTGGCCATGGACTACGACGAGCTGCTGAAGGTGCGCTGGCGCCGGATCGCCATGGTCTTCCAGGCGGCGATGAATGCGCTCAACCCCGTCCACAAAGTGGGCCAGCAGATCATCGAGGCGATGGACCTGCACCTTGGCGTGATGACCACGGAGGAGTCGCGGGAACGCGTCGCCGGGTTGTTCGATCTCGTGGGGCTGGATCCGGCGCTGATGGACCGCTACCCGCACGAGTTCAGCGGCGGGATGCGGCAGCGTGCCGTGATCGCCATGGCGCTCTGCTGCAACCCGGAGATTATCATCGCCGATGAGCCCACGACCGCGCTTGACGTCATCGTCCAAGACCGCATCCTCAAGCGCATCCGCACGCTGCAGATAGAGCTGAATATGGCGATGATCTACATCTCTCACGACATCGCCGTGATCGCCGAGGTGAGCGACCGCATTGCCGTGATGTACGCGGGGCGGATGGCGGAGCTCGCCGATGCGATGGATGTGTTCAAGCACCCGCTACACCCGTACACCTACGCGCTGCTGTCGGCGTTCCCCAGCATCAAGGGAGAGCGACGTGCGCTGATGACGCTGCCGGGCGAACCGCCTGACCTGCTCAATCCGCCGGACGGCTGCCGGTTCCACCCACGGTGTCCCTATGCCTCGGACAGGTGCCGAGCGGAACAGCCACCGTTCGAGGACCTGGGGAACGATCATTTCGTGGCGTGCTGGCACCCGCTTGCCGGTACACCCTCTCCATCGAGGCCAAGACAGGCCGCACAGGGGGTGTTCTGATGGACACACAGCGTGAGCTGATCGAGGTGCAGGGGCTCAAGAAGCACTTCCCCGTGGGCGGCGGCCTGCTCAAGCGGGCGAACAGTTTCATCCACGCGGTGGACGGCGTCGATTTCACGATCCCGCGCGGCTCGTCGCTGGGCCTGGTCGGCGAGTCCGGATGCGGCAAGACGACGACGGGCAAGCTGCTGAGTCGCCTCTACGAGCCCACGGAGGGCCACATCCTGGTCAACGACGAGACACTGGGGGCAGTTGACCTTGCCGAGCTCAAGGGCCGGCAGCTCAAGACATTCCGTCGTCGTGTGCAGATGATCTTCCAGGATCCGTATGAGTCGCTGAACCCACGGCGCACGATCTATGACACTGTCGTCGAGCCGCTCGCTGTTCAGCACGTGGGCGATCCTATGGAGCGGGAGACGCGGGTAGCCGAATTGCTGGAGTTGGTGGGGCTGACGCCCGCGACCAGCTTCATGTTTCGCTTTCCGCACGAGCTCTCCGGTGGGCAGCGCCAGCGCGTTGCGATCGCGCGGGCGTTGGTCATCGACCCGGCCTTCATCGTCGCCGACGAGCCGACCTCGATGCTTGATGTGTCGATCCGCATCGGCGTAATGGAGCTGATGCAGGATCTGGCCGCAAGGTTTGAGGTCAGCTATCTCTACATCACCCACGATCTGGCCGTGGCACGCTACATGTGCCAGGAGATCGCGGTGATGTACCTAGGCAAGATCGTTGAACAGGCGGAGACTGAGGAGCTGTTGGCCAACCCGCTGCATCCCTACACGCAAGCGCTGATCTCGGCGGTGCCGATCCCCGACCCGGCGATGAGCCGGGAGTCCATTGAGATCAAGGGCGGCGTGGCTCAGCCGATCGACCCGCCGCATCGCTGCCGGTTCTACGACCGGTGTCCCATCGCCGACACCATATGCCACGATCAGGACCATCCGCCTCTGGAGGACAAGGGGAACGGGCATCGGGTGGCGTGCTACAAGGTGTAGGGGCAAGGAACGCCGCGAAGTCGGCGGGCGCCTCACCGAGGCGCTTCTAGGAAACGTGACTGGGGTCGCGGGAGTAGGGCGTCGCGCCCCCAGTGGGTTCGTGCGAGGCACTGTTCCTGAGGGGGAATGTGTGGGGCGACGGCGCGTGGCGTGGCTGGTGGTGCTGGTCGCGGTGCTTGCCGTTGCCGGCTGGCCGGTCGGCCGGGTTGGGGCGGCCTTCTCCCTGAAGCCGGTCCCCGTCTATGGGGCCGACGATGTCGCCTGTCCTCTCAAGGCCGCACGCCACGGCCGACCTCTGAAGCACCGACACAGGCGGGGGTTCTCCGGTCAGGAGAAGCCGGCAGGGCAGGCGGCGTACGACTGCATCGTAGCTGCTGAGACCGCTGACGGCTATGTGGTCCTGGTTGATGCTATCGGCAGTGCGCGTGACCCCGTGTCGGTCTGGCCGGAGGAGAAGGTGGCGCCGTTAGCCGGCTTCTACGCGAGGGCGGCCTCGCTCTACGCCGGTCGACGCGGTTTCGGCAGTACCGTGGCCTGGGCGGAGGCGTTCCAAATCTCGCCGGATCGGCCTCTCGTGTTGGTCTATGACCCGGTGCATCCTTCTGATCCGTGCCCCACCGCGGCTTGGCGGGCCGGGGGCGTGCCGACGATCACGTATGGCCCCACCATCCGGACCGCGACAGCCTCACTGGGCCTGCAGACCGCGCTTCACGAGATGGCGCATATCTGGGATGGCGCGCGCGGCTGGGCTTTGAGCGCGGGCATGGCCGATGTCGTCGGAGATGCAGGGTCTCCTCCCACGGCCAAGGCTCAGAACGGCGGGCCGTTGGAGGACTTCGCCGAGTCGGTCACCGCGTACTTCGTCCAGGGATACGCGAGCAACGCGCGGTGGTCGGACGACGACGCCAGGTTCTACGGGGGACTGGGCGTGGCGCCGGACGAGCTATGGTCGTATGATCGCTATGACTACGTGGCGGGCCTATTGTCGGGTGCGTCGGTCGCCGAGCTGCGCCGCGAGGCCCGTGAGGCTCGCCGTCCGGTGGCGCCTATGGCCTCAGAAGACCAGGTCGTCCCCGAAAGGTGATGCTCGCATTCAGATGTGCTGTCAGGAGGCGACGATGACCAGGGTGTACCGTCGGGGTGAGCTGTGGGTCCTGTGTGGCACCTGGCGTGGTGTCTGTGTGGCGGCGGCGTTGGTCTTGATCTTGTTGTCGGCCTGCACCACACCGACCGCACCCCCCCTGCCGTCGGGCGGCGAGGCCGATCCGACCGCGACCGAGCGGCCCGATGTCGACGAGCCTCCGACTGCGACGCGTGAGCCGGCAACCACCCGCGCACCCGCTGAGGCAGGCGATGCTTCCGATGAGTCCCTTGCCCCGGAGGACTTCGACGCCTTTGTCGACCAGGCGCACATCGATCAGATCATGCGCGATCCCGAGCTGGTCACCGAGTACGGTCTCTCCGAATCCCTCGGCATGGACAATAGCCAACTGACGAACCTGAGCGACGCGTACCAGCTGGAGACGTATGATCTCTACGCGGCCCAGCGGGCCACGCTGCTGCAGTTTGACCGCGCCGCGCTCTCGCTGGATCGGCAGCTGACCTATGATCTCTTTCTGGAGGACCTGGATCTGCATCTGGCGGGCAAGCCTTACCGGTTCCACGACCATCCCGTGCGCCAGGTGCTGGGCGTACACACGCAGCTTCTGGAGCTGATGACGGACCGGCAGCCGATGCGCAGTGAGAAGGATGCGGGGGACTACGTCGCTCGACTCGAGGGATTCCCCGGCAAGACGGCGGATCTCGTCGCGTGGCTGGAGATCCAACACGCCCAGGGGATCGTGATGCCCAAGTTCGCGATTAACAACGTGATCTGGCAGCTCGATCAGTTCGCGCGGCCCGCGCCGGAGAAGACCGAGGTCTACACCGTCTTCGTGGACAAGCTGGCGGAGATCGACGGGATCGACGCGGATACTCGCGTGAGTCTCGAGGAGAGGGCCCTAGCCGCTGTGCGGGATCAGGCGCAGCCAGCGTATCGTGACCTCAAAGCGCACTTCCAGTCGATCCGAAGTGATGCGCCCGAGGAGGGCGGTCTCACGTCCGCGCCCGATGGCGCAGCCGCCTACGCGTACGCGCTTCGCTACCACACGACCACGGATCTGACCGCCGAGGAGATCCACGAGCTGGGTTTGGGGGAGGTCGCTCGAATCCAGGCGGAGATGGACGACGCCCTTGATGCGCTGGGCATCCCCGACGGCGCACTGTCGGATCGCATCAACCAGGTTGCGGGACGCAGCGGCTCTGTCTCGGGCGATGAGATTCTCGAGACGTATGCGGCTCTGATCGAAGATGCCGGCGAACGGCTGGCGCCTCTCTTCGACACGGTGCCCAAGTCTGATGTCGTGATGGCCGCGATGGACTATCCCGGTGCCGCCTACTATGTGTCGCCCTCTCTGGACGGCTCACGTCCCGGCACCTTCTATGCCGGGGTCGGGGGGCAGGCCTGGCTCTTCTCAATGCCGACCCTCACATACCACGAGGCCATCCCGGGCCACCATCTGCAGCTCGCGTTGGCCCAGGAGCTTGACCACCTGCCCACGTTCCGGCGCATCTCGGGCTATTCGGCCTATGCGGAGGGATGGGCGCTCTATGCGGAACAACTGGCCTGGGAGGCCGGTTGGTATGAAGACGATGCCTACGGCAACATCGGCCGTCTCCAGGCAGAGCTCTTCCGCGCTGCGCGTCTGGTCATCGATACGGGCATCCATGCGCAGGGGTGGACGCGCCGCCAGGCAATCGACTACATGGTCGAGAACGTGGGCCGGCCCGAGGGGATGGCCGCAGGCGAGGTCGAGCGGTATATCCTGTGGCCCGGTCAGGCTACATCCTACAAAGTGGGGATGTTGCGCCTGCTCGATCTGCGCAGTCAGGCAGAGGTGGCGCTAGGCGACGCCTTCGACATCCGTGACTTCCACTCCCAGGTGCTGAGGGAGGGGTCGCTGCCGCTGAAGATCCTTGAGGACCGCCTGGCGGACTGGGTTGACGAAGGCTAGGAGGCCTTGATCAGGGTGAGGATGCGCTCCAGACGTATGGGGTCACGTCCCATGTAACGGGCCAGGTAGCGACCCGCAGTGATGAGGAATCCCTCGCGTGTCTCGATGCGCAGTGCCGCGCCGCGGTGCAGGGCGACCGGGATGAGCTCGTCGATGGGCACGTCCCGGTTGTCCAGCAGCGTGCGCATGAAGTCGGGGTGCGCCGTGACCTCGCGCACGGCGTCGTCGCCACAGACCGTGATGGTGTTCAGGACCATCGGCGGCTGTGGCGGGAGACCATAGACGTAGCTCCCCGCCGGCGTCATGCGGTATGCCACGGCAGCGACCGCGATCTCCACAGGGATGACGCGGTTCTCACGCTGGTCCTTGATGATCTCCTCGGACCGGGGATCCCCCGGAGTGATCGCGACAGCCACGTTCCTCAGAAAGGGGTCGTCCTGCAGGTTGATGTCATAGACCAGGCCGACGACCTCGGCACGGCCTTGTTGGATGGACGCGCTGACAAAGGTTCCAAAGGTGGGGACCTCGGGCTCTGGGATGCGTGACGCGACCACGAAGCCGCGCATATCCGCGCGGAGCACGTTGCCGATGGCGATGGTGCGTGTGACTGTGTCCATGGGGTCTCCTACCTGCGGCCCAGTAGCTGCTTCTGTCGGGCCTTGTCGGAGGGACGGGCGACCACGCCCTCACCGAGAAGCGCTTGCTGGATTGCGTCTTCCAGATAAGCCTTGTCCTGCGTGGTGACGAGTGCTTCCTCGTGGGCGCGGGCCAGGACGTAGGGATACCCGTCCAGCGCCGTCGCCTGGTGTTGCAGCGCGGATCGCAAGCCCTTCATCGTCTCCTCGCGGACCGCGGCCCACCCGGGCACCTCGATGCGGGCGATCGCGGGGCCACGGTCGCTCCCCAGATTGGCGTAGCAGAACCAGACCTCCTGCCCCTGGCCGGCGTGACGTCGGTTGGTGGGGGTGGGGCGTGTGAACCACGGCGACCACTCGCCGGGGAGGAGAATACGGACCATAAGCTCCTCGTCGACCCGAGAGCGCAGGGGGTTGTCCTCGGCGCGGGCAATCAGCTCGTCCGAATCCAGGCGTGTGGCCCATAGCAGGTCCAGTAGCGGACGCCCGCCCGGGCGATCCACGTAGCCGACCGGTATGGCGCCCGCCCGTCCCACGGCCTCCAGCGCTCCCAGGTAGGCGTCGAACTGGACGCTCGCCGCCCGCGTTCGCTCTGCATAGGGCCACAGCAAGGGACCGTCGGTGAGGGCAAAGACCTCGTCTGCGGCATCATCACGCTCCCGTGCCGCGAGGTCGGCGAGCACCTGCATCTCCCAGACCATCCGTACCATCCCCAACGTCTCCGGTCCAATCAGATACCCTTGCTGATCGAATAGATCCTCCTCGCGGTAGCGCAGCCACTCGCGTGAGTCCGGCGTCGGTGTCCCACCGTCATAGCGGAAGATCAGCGCGCCGACCTGGATCAGGTAGTAGAGGACCAGCGCGTGGCGATCGGGGTATATCTGCGACCCATCGGCGCCGATGAGGATCGTGCCGGGGTGGGGCAATCCCTCAGCGGTCACCCACGCGTCGATGTGATCGTGTTCGCAGGGCAGGCAGCCGTGCCACCTTGTGGCGTCCGCGTCAACCGCGGCCAGGAGAGGCGTTAGGTGTTCTCTCAGCTCCGCGGGCGCGCCGGCCGCGTGCAGCCACTCCTCAGCGCGCGCCAGCGCGCCTTGACGAGACTCGCTGTTCTGGGCCGTGCGCCGGCCAAGTGCGACGATGTCGTGCCGAATCCGCTCGATGTGGAGCATTATGACTGGATTCCGGTTAGGCTTCCTGAAACAGTAAGATCACAGTTCGCACGGAACTGGCATCTTGCGCACGCAATATCCCAAGTTTCCCACACGAAACCTGTGCATGACTTGGGATTTCCTATTGCATCGTGTGGTGACATGTTGTATAATGTGGGCGTTGGTGGGGAAGAGTGGGGAAACCTGGGCGGTTTGGCCGCCAAAACCCAGGTCCCGGACCAGCCAGTGGGGATTTCACGGATGTTCTTGGGTCGGTTCACCTACACGCTAGATAGTAAGGGTCGGCTAACGATTCCATCCCGATTCAGGGACGGGCTGCCGACCGAGATTGTCGTGACGCGTGGGATGGATCGTTGCTTGGTAGTATACCCCATCGATGTATGGAAGGAAATATCGGGCAAGGTTACGTCGCTGTCGATCACCAATCCTCGGGCTCGCTCTCTGCGACGCCTTCTCTTTGCCGACGCGATCAACCTGGAACTGGACAAGCAGGGTCGCATCCTGATCCCTGATCGTCTGCGGGAGTACGCTGGGCTGGAGCTCTCATCTGACGTCCTGGTCATTGGGCTCGACAGCTTCATAGAACTTTGGGATACGGAGCGATGGCAAGCCCAGAACGAGACGCAGATGGAGGTGCTGGAGGACGATCCGGCCATTTGGGAGAGTCTGCAGATCTAGGCTCGACTGACCGGCATCAGGCGGCGCAAGATGTCGCGAGGCCAAGCGGTCTCGGGGCGTCAGATACGACAGCCTCGCCCCAGCACATCCCCGTCATGACCGAGGAGGTCATACGGGGATTGGCGGTTATGTCGGGAAGGACCTACCTCGATGGCACGGTAGGGGACGGCGGGCACGCCGTTGCGATTCTGAAGGCCAGCGAGCCGGATGGTAGGTTGTTGGGCCTGGATCGCGATCCCGAGGCAGCCACTCGAGCTACAGGTAGGTTGGCCGTCTTTGGAGACCGGGTCACCGTGGTTTGCTCCTCATATGCCGACATGGTCTCAGTCGCGCGAGGGGCGAGGATGGACCCCTTGGACGGGATACTCCTCGATCTGGGGTATTCATCTTGGCAGATAGATAGTGCAAGGCGGGGTTTTGCGTTCAGCAAGGAAGGACCGCTGGACATGAGATACAACCCCGCAGGCGGAGGACCGACTGCAGCCGATCTAGTCAACACTTTGTCAGAGCAGGCGCTCGTTGACCTGCTGCGCGACTATGGGGAAGAACCCCGCAGTCGACAAATCGCACGAGCTATCGCCAACTTCCGCCCCTTCACTTCGACTACGCAACTAGCTCGTGCGATTGTCGATGCAATGGGGCGCCGGACCGGGCACATACACCCGGCGACACGAACCTTTCAGGCACTGCGCATTGCCGTGAACCGGGAGCTCGAGGGGCTGGAGCGGGCGCTGCCGGACGCGGTACGGCTCCTACGATCCGGTGGTCGGTTGGCCGTGATCTCATTTCACTCGCTTGAGGATCGCATCGTCAAGCGTTTCTTTCAGAGGGAGTCGCGAGACTGCATCTGCCCGCCCGAACTGCCGGTTTGTCAGTGTGATCACCGGCGGACCCTGCAGGTGGTGACGCGCAAGCCATTGACACCGGGCGCAACAGAGATTTCGGTGAACCGGCGGAGTCGGAGCGCCAAGCTCCGCGTGGCCGAGAAGCTATGAGGGACCATCTGGGGTCCGCTGAAGACAGAGGACGGTTAGAAGGACGGCGATGAGCGTTCAGTGGCAGCAGAGCACGCACGGTGTACAGCGGCGCCGGCAGCAGGTCAACCGGATGACCGTGATCACATTTGCGGCCATCACTGTGCTGGCTGCCGGGCTGGCCTTGTCCTATCTGGCGCTGGTGGCGTCCTCGGCGCATCTGACCGGTGACATCTGGAAACTGCACAACGAGATGGCTGACATTCAGCGAGAGAGCAGCCGCATCCAAACGGAGATCGCGCGATTGAGTTCGATCCCCGTGCTCCAGGAGCGGTCAGTGAAGCTGGGTTACCAGCCCGCTGGATCGATCGAATACCTGCAGAGTGAAGTGGGAGTGCCCTGATGCTGCGAGGACCCGAGGCTCGCCTGCGCTTGATCACAGTGCTCCTGATCGCCGCCGTACTGCCGGTGATCTGGGAGCTTGTGCGTCTGCAGGTGCTGGACCGGGAGCGGTATCAGACTAAGGTCGAGGAGTTGGTGGTGCGGCCCTATGCGCTGGCGGCGCCGCCCGTGGGCACCATTCGAGATCGGAATCACGACCTACTGGTGGGGAATATCCCGATCTACAGTGTCGGTGCCGAGATCGGCTTGATCACCGATACGACCATGGCCTCGGACGAGCTGGCGCCCCTGTTGGGGATGGACCCGGCAGTGCTCGAGCAGATGCTGGGGGACGAGGAGTGGCCCTACGTCTGGCGCCGGCTGGCGGACGGAATCCGCGGCGAGGCCGCCGAGACGGTCAAGGACCTCAAGCAGACGAAGTGGAACTGGCTGACGCTGGAGCCGACGTGGGAGCGCTTCTACCCTGAGGGCGAGTTGGCTGCGCACGCCCTGGGCTTCACCAACAAGGACGGTAACGGCTACGGCATCGAGGCGTCGCAGTACCACCTGCTACAACCACGACCGGCATCGGCGCTCGGCGAAGTGGACGTGCTCAGGGTGCCCCTGAGCGAGGAGTTGGCCAAGGGCAAGCTGCGCGCGTTCCCCGGGTCAGACCTGACATTGACCCTCGACCGGACCGTTCAGGCCTTTGTCGAGGGCGAGCTGGAGAAGGCGATGGTGGAGTACGGTGCCTCCGGGGGCACGATCATCGTCATGAACCCGAAGACCGGTGCTATCTTGGCGTCTGCGAGCTATCCGGACTACAACCCGTCGCTCTTCAGTCATTATGATGCATCTGAGCAGCGCCGCTTTGTCGATCCGGCAGTCAGTGTCGTCTACGAGCCCGGCTCGGTCTTCAAAGTGCTTACGATCGCGGCGGCCATTGACTCGGGCAGTATCACGCGGGACTGGTCCTACATGGACAACGGGCTGATCGAGTACGGCGGCGTCACCGTCTACAATTTCGACCGGTCGAGTCGCGGGCACCAGAACCTTCAAGGCGTAGTCGATCACTCATTGAACGTGGGCGTGGCAACGTTGGCCACGCAGTTCATTGGGCCGGAGACGTTCGCGGACTACATCCTTCGCTTCGGCTTTGGCCGACCGACCAACGTCGGCCTCTTCGGCGAGGCAGCGGGGTTGGTGCACCTGCCAACCGATCTTGCTTGGGCGGATAGTTTTCTGGTCACCAATCCGTTTGGGCAGGGCATCGCGGTGACGCCTATGCAGATGGCGACGGCCCTGGCTTCGCTGGCCAACCACGGCACGATGATGAAGCCCAGGTTGGTGGTGGAGCGAGTGACGCCCGAGGGTGAGGTTGTCCCGGTCCCGCCCAAGGTAGTGGACCAGACGGTCTCGGCCGAGACGGCTGACTTTGTGGTGGGGCTGATGGAACACGCGGTGAACAACACCATCGTCCAGGCCCAAGTGCCGGGGTATCGTGTGGCCGGCAAGACCGGCACCGCTCAGATACCGATTGCCGGCGGCTATGACCCGGTGGACGTAATCACGTCCTTTGTGGGGTTTGGGCCGCTGCCCGATCCCGAGGTGCTGATACTGGTGAAGATCGACAGGCCGCAGGTGGAGCGAAACCTGCGCTGGGGGACTCAGACGGCGGCCCCGGTGTTCAGCACCGTGGCGGAGCGCCTGTTCGTGTTGCTTGGCATTCCTCCTACCGAGCCGGTTGACCTGTAGGCGTGGTGATGATGACGGAGCACCTAACGCTGAGCGCGCTGATAGAGGCCTGGACCGGCCGGCATCCCGATGAATTGGCGATGCCGGTGTGCCCTATCATCGACTCGCGTCAGGCGAAAGAGGGGGCGGTCTTCTTCGCGCTCCATGGCGAGAACGCGGACGGCCACGACTACGTCTCCGACGCGCTGGCCCGAGGGGCGACCGCCGCCGTGATCGAGCACGATGTTGATGTGGATGCCGCCGTGGCGGTTCTGGACACAACGACCGACGGTCCATTGGCGACGGCGCTCGGTGTGCCGCTTCTGATCCGGGTGCCGGACGTGCTGATCGCGCTGCAGGACGCGGCGCGCTGGTGGCGGC
>Ga0180436_10000755_pt1 | contig 32506 bp, 21 predicted proteins | sample SS_ome_2_FD_132434 | JGI IMG/M metagenome (GOLD analysis project Ga0180436, IMG submission 132434) | Hypersaline lake sediment archaeal communities from the Salton Sea, California, USA - SS_3_S_2 metaG | ecosystem: Environmental > Aquatic > Non-marine Saline and Alkaline > Hypersaline >... | reverse complement strand
TATTCGCAAGCAGATGGGCTTGGCGTGAGCGGATTCGAGAAGAGGAGACGATGGAGACAACGACACTCGGAAGGACTGGACTGGCGGTCACGCGGACGGGATTCGGCGCACTGCCCATTCAGCGCGTGGACTATGGGACAGCGAAGGCGATCCTGCGCGCGGCCCACGCGGGTGGGATCACCTTTTTCGATACGGCGCGGGGATACTCCGACAGCGAGGAGAAGTTGGGGTACGCGCTGGCCGATGTACGCGATGAGATCGTCATCGCGACCAAAGCCAGCGGCGCTAAGGACAGGGCGTCGCTGCTGGTCGGCCTGGAGACCAGCCTCTCGAACCTGAAGACAGATCACGTGGATCTGCTGCAGTTGCACAATGTGTACCCATTGCCCGATCCTGGTGATCCTGAGTCGCTGTACGCCGGGCTGCTCGAGGCTCAGCGCAGTGGGATGACGCGCTTCATCGGCCTGACCAACCACCGGATCGCGGTGGCCTTGGAGGCGGCACGTTCCGGTCTGTATGACACGATCCAGTTCCCGTTGAGCGCGATCTCCGCGGACAAGGACCTTGAGCTGGTCGACGTCTGCAAGGAGCATAACCTGGGCCTGATCGCGATGAAGGCGCTGTGTGGGGGCCTCCTCACCAACGCACGGATGGCCTTCGCCGCACTGCGCCGCTATGACAACGTCGTGCCCATCTGGGGCATCCAGCGTTTGTCCGAACTGGAGGAGTTCCTGGCGTTGGATGCCGATCCGCCCGCGCTGGACGCCGAGATGCTGGCACTGATCGAGCGCGAGAAGGCCGAGCTGGCGGGTGACTTCTGCCGTGGCTGCGGTTACTGTCTTCCGTGCCCGGTGGACATCCCGATACCGATGGCAGCGCGTATGTCGTTCCTGTTGCGACGTTCCCCCAGCGAGCGCTGGCTGTCGCCGGAGTGGCAGGCGCAGATGGGGCGCATCGATGATTGCCTGGAGTGCCGGCAGTGCGCGGACCGGTGTCCTTACGGGCTGGATACACCGAACCTGCTCAAGAAGATGCTGGCAGACTACCGCGGGTTCGTGCCGGCTGCATAGACTCCTGCTCGGGCAGCGAACTGACACGGACCGGCCAACGGTACTGCCGTTGGCCGGTCCGCATTCTCTGTTCTACCCTTGCGTCAGGTTCTCCCTGAGCCGGTCCGTGTCTTCCCGCGATAGCCTCAGGCCGCCGTGGGCGTACGCTTCGAAGCCACCCCAAGTGCTGTCGATGGCGCGGAGTGCCGCCGTGATCCACTCCCGGTGGACGCCCATCAGACCCTTCACGCCTGCCGCGATCCGGCCGCCCTTGGCCAGCCTGAGCAGCATGATGAGGCCACGTCGATGATCCATGTAGCGAGCGCTCAACAGGTAGTCGCCGATGGCAGTCTCCTCATCAACGCCCAGCAGTCGCAGTAGGACGGCAGCGGCGAAACCGGTGCGGTCCTTCCCTGCCGTACAGAGCCAGAGCACGGGCCGGCCCGCGGCGGTCAGTACAGCGTGGATGAACTCGGCGTAGGCATCGGCGTACTCAGTAGCGAAGCGTTGGTAGGTCAGTGTCATCCGGGCGAAGGGGTCGAATCCCTCGAAATCGTTGTTTGCCACTCGAGTGCGCATTTCCTCGACGAGCGACGTCTTGCCGCTATCCAGGACAGGGAGTTCGAGCACCTCAGAGATGGCATCGGGCAGCCGGCAGGGTCTGTCTGCCCGTTCCCGGTCGGTCCTGAAGTCGACCACCGTGTGGATGCCTAGCGATGCCAGGTGGTCCAGGTCTCTGGTCGTGGCGTTGCCGAGGTGTCCGGACCGGTACAGAAGCCCCCACTGGGTGACACGACCACCCGTCGCCGGGTAGCCGCCCAGGTCGCGGAAGTTGGCGATGCGCTGGAACCTCAAGGCGCGCCGGCGGTCCATACGTCTCCCTTGTGGCCCCAGTGTCGGTTCTGGGGCTGTGGCGAAGTATACCGACGGTACAGTCGCGGACAACGCTCGGCGGTGGCTGGAAGGTCCAGCCAGGCGCCGTTGGCAGTGGTGATGCCCGAACGCGGCTGCTACCTTGAGCTTGTCTGTTGACACAGCTGCACATGCGGCTAGTCTGAGAGGCGGATCGGTGGAGAAGGAGGGCACGATGCCCGATAATGATGGCCGACAACCCACTGCTGTGGATGAATACCTCTGGAAGCAGCCCGAGCCGTTCCAGGCAACCCTGGAGGCCCTGCGGGCCATCATTCGGTCCGAAGCACCCGAGGCGATGGAGCGCTTCAGCTACGGCGTCGCGGTATTCCGCCATCGGTATGACCTCGTCGGTATTGGTGTCACCAAGACGGCCTGCAGCTTCTACACCATGAGCCCGGACCTGGCAAAGGCGATGAAGGAGGAGCTCAAGGGGGTCAAGCGGTCGGGCGCAACCCTGCACTTCCCGCCCGGGGAGCCACTTCCAGAGGAGCTCATCCGCACAATCGTGCGCACTCGGATGGCGGCCAACGAGGCGAGAGCCGACCATGCTAAGTGAGAGGATAGGACGCGCATGACAGGAACGGCAGTGACCGCTGGGACCGTGCATCTGGAGCGTGATGTGCCCATCGTGAGGCACGTCGATGTCCTGGTCGTCGGCGGCGGCCCGGCGGGCATCGCCGCCGCCATCGGAGCAGCTCGGACCGGCGCCGATGCCGCCCTCGTCGAGCGCTATGGGTTCCTGGGAGGGGCCGCCACTGCCGCGCTGGTAGGGCCCTTCATGACCAGCTACAGCGCCGATGGCGAGCGCCAGGTCATCGCCGGCGTCTTCGACGAGTTGGTGCGCCGCATGGCTGAGATCGGTGGGGCTGTGCATCCCGGCGAGGTGCGGTCCGGGGCCGCGGAGGCCGGTTACTACGTCTTTGGCCACGACCACGTCACGCCATTGATCCTGAAGCGCTCAAGCTCGTGGCCGGCGAGATGACGATTGAGAGCGGTGTGCGCTTGCACCTGCATACCAGCTTCGTCGAACCCCTGACGGAGGGCCGGTGGCTGCGCGGCGCCATTCTGCACGGCAAGGCGGGTTTGCATGCCATCGTCGCGCGACTCGTCGTTGATTGCACCGGCGACTTCCCCATCTCGCGAGACAAGGCCGGCATCTACCGTACGCAGGAGAGGGGCGTCTGGCGAGTGAACACCAGCCGACTGCAAGGTCTCGACGGCACCGATGTATCGGACCTCACGTACGCCGAGCTGGAGGGGCGGCGACAGGTGCAGACGCTGATGCGGTTCTTCCACAGCTACCTGCCTGGCTTCCATCACGCCGTCCTGTTGGATACCGCGGTGCAGATTGGCGTACGGGAGACGCGGCGCATCTCGGGCGAGTACGTGCTGACCACGGATGACCTTGCCACCGGGCGACACTTTGAGGACACTGTGGCACTGGGTGCGTTTCCCGTCGACCTGCATCCCGCCATCGGAGACGGTGGCGGGACGGACACAGGGCTGCAGCGTGGCCTCCAGACAGCCAATGTGTACGAGATCCCCTATCGCTGTCTTGTGCCCAAGGGTGCGGAACAACTGCTGATTGCGGGTCGCTGCATCTCAGCGACGCGAGAGGCGCTGGCCGCGACACGCGTGATGCCCACGTGCTTCGCGCTGGGCCAGGCAGCCGGCGTGGCCGGCGCGCTCGCCGTGCGCGATGAGCTGTCGGTGCGGGACGTGCCAACCGACGGATTGCAGAAGGTGCTGAAAGGACAAGGCGTCCTTCTGTCGGTGTGAGGTCGACACACGCGGCGCCAAGTGCTGGTCTGATCCGGATAGCGGAAGCGGACCTCTGCGCGCGCTATGTCCCGGGTGCTGCCGGTGACTCCTATCGGGCCCTGCGCTCCATGTAGGTCTCGGGCTCCGCTGGAAACTCCTCGACCTGGCCGCGCATCTGCTCCCGTACCGGCTGGAAGCCCATCTTGGTGTAAAGCGCGGCGGCGCGGGGGTTGGCCTTCTGCACGGTGAGGCTCATTATCTCAGGCCCGATTTCCGCTGCCACCTCGAGGAGGCGGGCCATCAAGGCCCGACCCAGGGCGTTGCCGCGGTGTTCCTTGCGGATGCAGATGCCGAAGATGCTGGGTTCCTCGCTGCCAACCTTCCACGCGTACCAGTTGTACCCGACGATGGCGCCCGCTGTGTGCTCCGCGACGAGGGTGACGGACGTGGCGGACTCGGCATCGGCAGCCTTCTTGGCCGCGTTTTCGCGCGTTAGGCCATGAGGGCAGTAGAACCGGTACGCAGCTCGTTCGATGGACTCGTAAAAGTCGCCGAGGACCTCGGCGTCATCTGGGGTGAGGAAGCGCAGCGTCACGGTGCGCCCGTCGCGGAGGGTCACGCTCTTGGGCGGGAATCGTATCTGGTCGGTCGGTAGCATCAGTCTGTCTCCTCTAGGTTGCTGCAAGGTCCCCGGTCGTAGGGTGGGCTCCCCGGCAGAGGGCCGGGCACGACGGAACGGCCTACATAGCCGCCAGCGCGTCGTCCATCACGTTCAGTGTCTCATCGATGTCGGCCGGCGTGTGCGCGCTAGAGAAGCCATGGTGGGGGGAGATGTAGTGTAGGTAGACGCCTCGCTCGAGACAGGCCAGATGGAAGCGCCGCATTGCCATCAGGTCCTGTCGTGCCACGTCGCGGTAGTTGTGGGGTTCGGAGTCGAGGCCAAAGAGCAGGCCGAAGCGCGCGCCAACGCCCTGGACCCAGGCCTTGACGCCGCGCCGGTGGAGGATGTCGCGCATCCCGTCATAGAGCCTCGCGCCCAGGGCCTCGAGGTGTGGGTAGAAGCCGGGATCGGCTACCTCATCCAACAGTGCGCCGATGGCCGCGACGAGCACGGGCGGCGCGTTGTAGGTCCCACTGTGGAGTGCTGGGCCCACCGGCGTGCACGTCTCCATGATCTCGCGTGTGCCCATGAAGGCGGATATCGGGATGCCTCCGCCGACGGCTTTGCCCAGCACGGTCATGTCGGGGATGCAGGTGTCTCCCAGTGCGCCACCGGCGCGAACTCGAAAGCCGGAGAGCACCTCGTCGAAGACGAGCACGATGCCTAGCTCGCGGGTGAGGGAGCGTACGGCCTCCAGGAACTCCGGCGTGGGCACAAGGCCGCACGAGTCGTAGTTGACTGGCTCCATGATGACTGCAGCGAGGGTGTCGGCTCTGGCCCGCAGACAGCGCTCGAGGGCGCCAGCGTCGTTGAAGGGCAGGAGCGTGATCAGATCGCGGTTGCCTGGGGGGATACCGGCGGAGTCCGGCACGGGACGCGGACTGGCTGCAGGCCCCGCCTCGGCGAGGTCTGGCCAGTGGCTGTAGCCTACGGTGTCATTCACGCCGTGGTAGTGTCCCTCGAACTTCACCACGCCGAACTTGCCGGTGTATGCGCGTGCCACGCGGAGCGCGTGCCACGTCGTCTCTGTGCCCGAGCAGGTGTAGCGGACCAGGTCCATCCCTGGGAAGAGGGCAAGCAGCCGCTCGGCGACCTCTATCTGGAGCTCGGTCTCGCACGCCAACAATCCGCCCATCGCCAGCGCTTGCTGCACCGCTGCTGCGATCCTCGGATGCCCGTGTCCCAACAGGCTGGCGCCATGCGAGGTGCAGTAGTCGGTATAGCGGTTGCCGTCCACGTCGAAAAGGTAGGCGCCATCGCCGCGTGCGAAGAAGAGCGGGTGTCCAAGGGCCGCGTTCATCCGAGCCGATGCGTTCACCCCGCCGGGCATAACAGCGCAGGCTCTCGCCCACAGCTCGCGCGTGCGGTCACGGTTGAGGTCTAGTTTCATAGGGTCTCCTTGCGGGTAGACGACGAGGTCACGGCCACTGCGTCGCCGGGTCAAACGGGTACATGGGTCGCGGTAGGTGCTGCCAGGGCAATGCCGCGAGCTGCGGACTGGCGGCGCCCGGCGCGGCGACGATGATGACCTCGTCGTAGACGCCGTCATAGGCGGCGCGGAAGGCCATCGGCGACTTGACCTGGACAATGCGGGCATCGGCCGGTTCCTCGCCGACGCTGCGGTAGAGCTCAGGGTCCCACTGCGAGACACCTCGTTCCATCACCACCAGGTGGATGCCCCCATGCGTGAGAACGGCCGTGCGGCCCATATGGTGGGGCACGCCGCGCATTCCCGGACCTTTGAAGGTAAAGGTGCCGTCGGAGAGCAGCTTGACGTACGCCTCCAACGTCACCGGCTCGAAGAGGTCCGGTGCCAGCTTGCCGCCGACCTCGATCCGCAGCGTGGCGCCGATGCCGGCCGCCATCGCCTGTGACACCACGCCCGGGTCCACGATGTTGGCCAGGGCGACGCCCTTGAGCGGCACGGCACCCAGTAGCGCACCCAGGATTGCCGTGCTGTCGCCTGTGGATCCGGAGGTCGTGGCATCGGCGGAGTCACAGAGGACCACGGTGCCTGTCTCACGCGCCAGCGCTCGGGCAACTGCCTCGGCGGGCGGCACGAGTTCCGTGACGAACGCGTGCCGCCGGTCCCAGAACGTCTGGGCCAGCGCGTGGGCGTGTTGCGCCGCGGCTTCTGGTGCGTCGTCGGTGACGACGACCACCGATGCGGCCATGTCGGGGGTGTCCATCCAGGGCTGTACCGGGTAGACGCCGCTGTGGATGATCTTCCCATCCGTCTCCAGCAGCAGTGCCCCGTTGATCACCTCTGCCAATGGCCCCCAATTGTGCGTGCTATTCTCGGGGGGCAGGATCATCGGCAGTCGCACCAGGGCCGCGGTCGGCGATATCTCTCCGCGAACCGTGCCGACCAATAGGCGCGCCGCGGTCTGCCCGGCCTCGTACATGTCGACGTGCGGCGCTGTATGGTAGCCGATCAAGGCGGTGGCCTCGTCGACCATCCGCTGCGTCACGTTGGCGTGCAGGTCCAGCGTGCCGACCACGGGGACGTGGAGGCCGACGAGGGCGCGCACCTGGGATAGCACCTCGCCGGTGGCATCCGGGGTTTCCTGCGACATCATCGCGCCGTGGAGGACCAGCAGCACGCCATCAAGCGGCCCGGCGGCTCGGAGGCGGTCGAGAAGCTCGTCTAGCAGCGCCCGGAACGTGGATTCGACCATCGGTGCGCCCGAGAGTGCCCGTGCCAGGAAGGTGGGCACGACCTGGCAGCCCGGCTCCGCCGTGAGCACGCCTAGTGCGCCGGCCTGTTCGGTCTGCGTGGCCTGCCAGTCGGTCAAAATCTCGTCGCCGCGCAGCACCTGCCGCGCCTCGAAGTCGGCCATGTTGGTGATGTGCGGGCAGAATGTGTTTGCTTCGTGTGTGATGCCGCCGATGGCGATGCGCATTGGGAGCCCCCGAGTTGCGATATGAGTCTTTCTGTGCTCAGTCTGGGATCTTGAGTCTCGAGACGCAAGACCCTCGACTTCAGTCAAGGCGTCTCCTCATCCTTGGGCACCGTCAGCAGCGCGCCTTCGGGCGTCTCCGGTTGCCACCGCTCCTCGGCGTCGTCCAGGGGCTCGTAGCCCAGCACCTCGCGGGCGTGGTCGATGTCCTGCCAGTTCCATCTGCTATTGGAGAGGCCGTAGAAGACGTCGTACCTTAGGTCGCTCGGCGCCTCAATGGCCTTCACCACGAACTGCACGGCATCGCGCTTGCTCAGCCAGCCGGCCCGCGCCCATCCGTAGGTGTGCGGGCAGTCCTCATCGTTGACCCAGCCGATGCGCAGACAGATGACCGAGAGCCCGTGCGTGTGGGCGTAGACGTGGCCCAGTGCCTCGCCCCAGACCTTGCTGGCGGGATAGTAGGCGGTGGGCTTGGTGGGCCACTCGTGGGTCACCGGGACCACGTCGTCCGGGGTGATCTCATCGTACCGGTTCTCACTGAGTATGCTGTAGGGTTCCTCGTCGAGGTACCCCCAGGAAACCGTGTTGGAGCTGGCGTAGATCACGCGCCGGACGCCACATAGCCTCGCAGCCTCGTAAATGTTGCGGGCGCCGACGATGTTGCTGGCCAGGATGGACTCCCATGGCGCGTCGATACGTGGATCAGCGGCCATGTGGACCACCACATCGATGCCCTGCATCCGCTCGACCAGGAGGTCGAGGCCGCTCATATCTGACAGGATGAAGCGTTCATCTGGGATGCTCAGGTCTCGGGTGCGCGACGAGCGTACCGACGGCACTCGGCGGCGGGCAAGGCCGTAGGGCAGATAGCGGTCCGACTGGTCCTGGAGGGCCAGGTAGACCTCTCCGCCGATCAGGCCGTAGACACCGGTGATGAGGACACTCTTGGTGGGCATACTGACTCCTGAGGTGTGTGGGTCGGGTTCGTCGACCAGGACTACTGTCACGCCGGATCCACGTGCGAGACCCGGCGTATGAGATCCAGAGACGGTGGATGCACCGAGCGACCGGCGTTCTCCGCGCAGTAGATGCCCGTCAGCTCACTGAAGCATCGCTCGGTTGCCTCGGTCGCCCTGCCGCCGGATCTGGTGAGCTCGCGGTGTAGGTTAGCCCGAATCCGTAGGATCCGCCAGCGCCACGATGCTCTCACCCAGTTGGGCAGGTCCGGCTCGATGCGGTCCAGACGGTCCGCCGTGGATGCTAGGTCTGGGACGTCGTAAAAGGGCCGATCCTTCAGACGCGTGGATCCCTGCAACGACAGTTCCGCGGGGGGACCGAAGATTCCCGCATCAATAGGCTGTGCGAGCGTCAGCGGCGGATCCGGCTCGAGGCTGGCAAGCAGCGGCCCCATATCGACCGCGGCAGTGGCAGAATAGGTGTAGGCTGCGTATTCGTGGAGGATGCTCTCCAGGTCGCGCTCCGGCGACCAGTACCGCTGAAGCAGCATCGCCTTGTTGATGTCCTCGTAGATCCCCTCGGAGTAGGGGAACCCACCCTGCAGCAGGTGCTGAGAGGGCTGCCACGTTTGGTCGATGTGCTTGGGGAGCGGGCTGATGCCATAGCCGCCCCAGGGCAGCATTCCCTTCATGCTGATCTCGGTGAAGTTCAGCATCGGGATGGCTGCGGGCAAGCCGTGCTCCAGCACGAACGGTGGGAACTTCTCGTGGGCGTCGACCATCAGGTAGTCCACGAGTTCCGGTTGAACCTCCAGGACGTTCCACAGACCGGCATACTCGCCGTCAGCATCTCTGTCGAAGCACCATGTCGAGGCGATGACCTTGGCATCTGGAAATATGTCGCCCACGAGCGGTCGGAGTTCTCTGAGCAGGGCAGCGAAGCCGCGCGCACCCCACGGGTTGCAGGTTTCGCAGCCGCATCCTCCCTGGTCGTGTGGCCAGATGCAGACGTAGTCCAGGTCTAGGTCCGCGAACCTAGCGAGAACCTGGCGGCGTTTCTCGAGGATATGATCAAGGCCGCCAGGCCTGCTGGGGCATATCTCGACGTCGTACTGCAGCGGCGCGTGGGTCACTCGCAGGTGTTCGGGACTATCGGCGAAGCCCTCGTTAGCCAGGAAGAGGAGGCCTGCGCCCGTGCCCACGTCATTGGCAGCTTGCAGGATACCGTGCAGGCGCTCGATCATCTCCTCTGCACGTGGATCCTCCAGACCACAGTACTGGTGCATATCGAACCACACCATGAGTGCGTTGCATCCCCACAGCGCCAGCTCCTCAATGTAGCGGGCGATGCTGCCAACTGGCGCGGACTCGTAGTAGTTGCCGAAGTGGGTCGCGAAGTAGATGCCGCGGATCGGCATTGCGGGCGCGGACGTACCGCGCCACGTGCTCGGCGAGAAGCGACCGGACCCGAACTCACAGCCTCGCAGGTACTTGCCGACGCCATAGATCAGGCCGCGGTCGCCTGCCGCTGCGATCGTGTGAGTCCCGCCGTCGGGCTCCGCGCTGATCCGATACCCCTCGCTTGGCACGCCGGTGTCAGTGGACAACCGAATCACGAGATCGGTGTCCTCGCGGCGCGCGCTGCGTGCGCTGCTGCGCTCGTCGATCACCCGAGACAGCAGGCCCGCTGCCCTGGCGAGCTGTCGTGGTCCCTGTGGTGCGTCGATGTAGACGGATCGAGTCATGGTCGGGCCTCCTGGGAATCGCGCCTCTGCTTCGCCATCGAGTTGGTGTAGGTGGGCCAGCGCCCGACACGGAAGAAGCCGAACTTCGGGTAGAACCCGGCGCCCTGCTCGCTGGCTGCCAGCGAGATCAGGCCCGCCCCCTGATCCCGGGCGAAGACGCATATCGCCTGCAGCAGCGCGGTCCCGATGCCGCGTCCCCGCAGCGGCTCGAGTACCTCGACATCGTAGATGCCTGCATTGCCCTGGCTCAGGAAGACGATGCCGACACCCACGGGTTTGTCGTCCAGCCAGGCCACAAAGGTCCGGGTGCGCCTTGGGTCAGCGTCGGCGAACTCTTGTTTCGCTGAGAAGACTGCACGCAGCCTCGGCGTGTTGGCGCGCCTGAGGATGGGGTGGGGATGGGTTGCGGAGATATGGTAGTCGTCCAGCGGCTCGATCGTCACGCCTTCTGGAAGGGGGAAGCCAGTCACCAGCTCTGCAAAGTCACAGACCATCATGGGTCGGTTGTGGTGGTTGTGCAGGCTGCGGGTCCTGAGCACCTGCGCAAGGTCTGCCGGTTCGGAGTACGGCCCGACGTGGACCCACACTTCGCGCTTCAGCTCACGGAACCAGGTCAAGATCCTGTCCAGTTGTGCCACCGTGCCGGTCTCGGGGAGGCGGGGAGAGACGACACCGTTGACCCAGTAGGTATGGGGGAAGGCGGTCAGGGTCGCGTCAGGGCCTCTCTGGATCTGGCCCTCGCCGGCAGCGCAGAATGCGACCGTGTAGGCGCGCAGGTTGCGCTCACCGGCCTGGGCCAGGGCGGTTCTCTCACCGCCTTGCGGGACCATGGTGCTCCTCGTGTCGTGTCTCTCGCTCTCGTCAGCGTGCGTGGGCGAACGGCTCATTCTACGCTGCGAATGGCTGGTGAGCGAGCCGCGGCGGGCTCGGCACAGCTCAGGGGCGTTGACTGTTGTCCTCGTGGCCCTATAGTCACCGATGCAAACACCCAGGGAGCAAGCCAGGGAGCCACGATGGACACGGAAAGAGGACGGCAGGTTGGGGTCAAGGTCAGTGGGGCACATTTCGCCGACGCACCGGGGCGGCAGGTGTTGCTCCACGGCATCAACGTGGTGAATAAGGACCCGGCGGCTGGCTTCGTCTTCGACCAGGATCCCCAGCTCTACATCAAGCTCCGTGCGTGGGGGCTCAACGTCGTCCGCCTCGGCGTGATCTGGGAAGGTCTGGAGCCCGAGCCGGGCGTCTTCGATGAGGACTATCTGCGGCGTCTTGACCGGCAGATCGCTTGGGCCTCGGAGGCAGGGCTGTGGGTCTTCCTGGACATGCACCAAGACCTCTACAGCTCGCTCTACTCCGATGGCGCCCCGGCGTGGGCGACACTGACGGGTGGGGCGCCACACGTGGATCTGGGCGGTGTATGGAGCGACGCCTACTTCACCAGCCCGGCTGTGCAGGCCGCCTTGGACAGCTTCTGGGCCAACGCGCCGGCGCCCGACGGCGTCGGCGTACAGGACCACTACGCGCGCGCCTGGGCCTACCTCGCCCAGCGCTATCGCGCCGACCCTGCCGTCATCGGCTATGACCTGATGAACGAGCCGTTCCCCGGCTCTGCGGCAGTATCCGCTCAAGGCCTGATGTTCGCCAAGGGGGCAGAGCTGCTGTCTGGGCTGGAGAATGCGAGGGGGGCCGGTGAGCCAGGCCCCGCTGGGGTACGCGCTCAGGCGGAGGCGCTCGCCGAGAAGTGGCTGTCGACCGAAGGCCGGTCGGAGCTACTGGCCGCACTGCGCGACGTGGCGATCTATAGACAGGTGGTAGACGCGACTGAGCCCCTCTATGCGGCGTTCGACCGCACGCAGCTGAAGGCGATGTACCATAGGGTCGCCGCAGCCATCCGCGAGGTCGATCCCGCCACCAATTCGCGCGCCCTCTTCCTGGAGACGACGATGGGCTCCAACATGGGTGTCTACAGTGCCATCGAGCCCGTGGTTCTCGAGGGGACGCGCGATCCCGCGCAGGTCTACGCTCCGCATGGCTATGACCTGGTCGTCGACACGCCCGACATCGCCGCCGCCAGTCCCGAGCGGGTGGCGCTGATCTTCGAGCGCCACGCCGAGACTGGACAGCGGTTGGGTCTGCCGATGCTGGTGGGAGAGTGGGGCGCCTATGGTCGGAATCCGGGCACGCTGCCCGCGGCCTGGAACGTGGTGCATCAGTTCGAGACGGCGCTCTGCAGCGAGACCTACTGGGCCTACGAGCCAGGGATCGAGGCCTTCCCCTGCTTCCCGGCGATCCAGCGCCCGTACCCGGAGCGAGTAGCCGGAACGTTGGTCAGCTATCACTACGATCCTGGCCGTCGCACCTTCACCGTGACGTGGGACGAGGACGGCCGGGTGACTGCACCAACGTGCATCTACCTGCCCGGGTGGCTGGTGGCAAGAGGTATGACGGTCGATCCACCGGCAGTCGCGATCAGTGTGGAGCGGGTGGCGCCGAGTGAGGACGGCAGCCGGTTTCTGGAGATCGCGCCGACCGGCACGGCGGGTCGACGTACGGTCACGATAGCGGCGTGAGCAAGATGGGACGTGCAAGTAGAGACGAGCGCATCGCGTACGCAGCCCACGTGGCTCCCAGCCCTCGTCAGCTGGCGTGGCAGCGGCTCGAGCTGGCCGCGTTCTTTCACTTCACCGTCAACACCTTCACCGATCTGGAGTGGGGGACCGGCGAGGAGGATCCCGCCGTCTTCAACCCCACCGAGCTGGACACGCGTCAGTGGCTGCGCGCTGCTTCGGAGGCTGGCTTCAAGCTCGCCATCCTGACGGCAAAGCACCACGACGGCTTCTGCCTCTGGCCCAGTCGGTACACCGAGCACAGCATCAAGCGCAGCCCCTACCGGGATGGACAGGGCGATGTCGTGCGCGAATTCGTCAACGCGTGCCGCGAGTACGGCGTGAAGGTGGGCTTCTACCTGTCGCCTTGGGATCGGCATGAGCCTGCCTATGGGACTGACGCCTACAACGACTACTTCGTCAGCCAGCTCACTGAGCTTCTCACCAACTATGGCGAGGTGTCGGAGATGTGGTTCGACGGCGCCTGTGGCGAGGGCCCGAACGGGAAGCGGCAGGTCTATGACTGGGAGCGGTACTACCGTCTCATCCGTGAGTTGCAGCCTGAAGCAGTGATTGCCATCGCCGGCCCCGACGTGCGCTGGGTGGGCAACGAGAGCGGTCTGGCACGGGAGAACGAGTGGAGCGTGGTCCTCGTCGAGTCGCTCGACCAGGATCGGATCAAGGAGGACTCGCAGCACGATGCGGACCTGCCACGCGTGATAGCCAATGCTCGCGGCGGCGATCTGGGTAGCCGCGAGATGGTCCTCGGTGCCGACCGCCTGGTCTGGTACCCGGCGGAGTGCGACGTATCGGTTCGCCCCGGCTGGTTCTACCACGATCGCGAGGACTCACAGGTGAAGTCACCGGAGGCGCTGGTGGACCTGGTCTACAAGTCGGTCGGTCGCAATGCGGGTCTGCTGCTCAACCTGCCGCCGGATCGGCGTGGCCTGATCCACGGAAACGATGTACGGAGCCTCCACGGGATGCGTCGCATCCTCGATGCAACCTTCGCCATCGACCTGGCCCACGGAGCTGCGGTCGCCGCGTCACACGAGCGGGAGGGATACGCCTCACCGAATGTCACCGATGGCGATTCCGAGACTTACTGGACCACGGACGACTGGCAGGAGACTGCGGAGCTGGTGATCGACCTGGGTGAAGAGGCCACCTTCGACGTGGTGATGCTGAGGGAGCATATTGCGGTCGGTCAGCGTATTGAGGCCTTCATGGTTGAGGCTAGCGTCGAGGGGCGGTGGCACGAGGTCGCAGGGGGCGGGACTGTGGGGAATAGGCGATTGCTGCGGTGCGAGCCCACGACGACAGGCAAGGTTCGCGTGCGCATCGCGGCTTCGAGGTTCGCGCCCACGCTAAGTCAGATCGGGCTGTACCGGAGCTGAACCGTTAATTATCGCATAGAGACGCCCCGGTAGGATGTCTTGTGCTCGACGGGTCGCGCACGGCGCTAGGTCTGTGCTTCGCCGGAAGACGTGCCGCCGGCACGTCTCTACACGGGGCTTGCCGTCAGGCGGTCTCGATTAGCAGTAGCGAGATCCCGTGCACGGGCAGGTCGAAGCTGAGCTCCAGCGTCCCTGCTATGGGCGTCACGGTGCGCGCTGGCTCCAGCAGCTCGAGGCCGTCGCGCTTCTTGATCGCCTCTCTCTGCGCCGGCGTGGGGTACATTGGCCTGCCCTGGCGCACCCATTCGGCGTAGGCATTGCTGTGCTCCTGATCGATGCGATAGTGACTCATCGTGAGGGGCGTGTCGACGGTTGGTAGTCCGTCGATCACCAATCTGATCTCGTACGGCTCAGCCATGCCCCAGTCATCGTGGTGGTTGTAGACCAACACCGCCGTCTGACCATCGTCGGTCGATGTCGCGAACCCTGCGATGTCCGGTCTCACGCCGTATCCATGGGAATCCTCGTGGGTCAGCGGTGCCTTCTCACCATCGCTCTCGAAGGCGATTTCGCGGTCGCCCATCTGCGCGTACATTCGGAAAAGGTTCAGGATTGCCTTGTCGATGCCTTGGGTCGAGAGGGTACGCGTGCCCTCGAAGCACCGCTCGCCCACGAACGTGAATGCCCAGGAGAGCAGCCGTAGATCCCAATCGCGCTCGCGTGCGAATCGGCTCACCTTGTCGAAGGCCGCCGCCACGAAGCTGGGGTAGTATTCAGTGTTGCGAAAGTTGAGGTTCGCGTTGTCCCAGGCCCCGCCGGCGGCCCATCCATCCGGGTCGATCTCCGACAGGACGCACTCGAGCCTGTCCAGCCCCGGGTACTTGCGGATGACCTCGTAGCCGGCGTGGGTGTCGCGCAGGATGCGTTGCACCGAGGGTGGGGGTTGCCTACGGTGAAGCGGATCTGCACCGTAGCCGCCTCCCTTCACGTGGAACGTGATGAAGTCCAATGGCGTGCCTGTCTCGCCGGTGTGAGCGTTGATCCCGTTGATGCAATGGTCAAGGAAGCCATCCAGGAAGGCCAGAGCCCGGCTGCCAGGAGCTGGGTTTGTGGTCGACGGCCCGCCGATGCGCGCTGTCGGGAATGCTGCCTTCACTGCCGCTGCGGTGGTGTCATACAAGCGGTAGTACTCGTCCTGCGTGCCCTGCCAGTAGAAGATATCGGGCTCGTTCCACAGCTCCCAATACCACCGACGGACCTCGCACTCTCCGTACCGTTCGACGCTGTGTGCCACGAGGCCGAAGACCAGGTCGTACCATCGTCCGTAGTCCTTCGGGGGGCACGCCCAGCCACTGATCCGGTAGGCCTGTGACGTCCAGTTGTCCCCGGCGAGGTCATAGCACTTCGGGTCCGCCAGGTGTTGCGGCATGAACCCGATTTCCACGAAGGGCTTGCCTCCGTGGGTCAGGATCGCGTCGAAGACGAGGTCGACGAAGGTCCAGTCATAGAAAGGGTTGCCCTCCTCGTCCTCCAGGTAGGCGTTCGTCGACCCCCACTTGTAGAAGCCGTGGCAGTTGCCCGTGCAGAGCAGGTGGTGCGCCCGTACGTAGTACGGGCTGTCCCCCAGCGCTCCCAACTTCCCTAGCAGCTCCTGCCCCTCGGGCGTGTACGTGTAGTTGACCTCGTCATAGCCGATGTAGGTCCAGTTGTGGGGAAGCGTCCCCAGGCGCCGGCCTGCGTCGACTCGTATCGTGGTGCGCCCAGGTCTCTCGTCAGTCATCTGTGGCTCCTAGGGATGAGGTGTTCGGCCAATCTGCTCGCTGACGGGCTCCGCGACCCGCCGGGCTCAGGGGCGTGCTTCGATGAGTACCAAGGCGTCCTCCCAACCGGACGGCGCTGCGATGGTTACCCGTGTCTCGGCTGGTCTGGCAGTCAGGGACGATCTCTCGCCCGTCGCCGGGTTGATCGCCTGCACCTGGTAGCTGTCGCACGCGATGGCATCGGTTAGGCGCAGCGTCGAGGTACCCGCCTCGCTCAGGTAGGCCAGGATCCAGCGACGATCGGCCGAACGGGCGGCGACATTGAGCCTGTCGCCACTGCCGCAACCATCCACGATCAGGGTCGGGTCCGGGGTGAGGGTCCACCACCTGTCGATGGACGTCATGACATCTCGGAAGATGCGTAGATGCTGCGCCCCGGGTGCGCTGATCCAGTCGCGCCAGCGCTCCGGCGCGGTCCAGGCATCGTTGTGGCCATAGACGTGGTAGCCGCCCGAAAGCTGTGTCCAGTAGGCCTGCTTGCGCACATCGTGGGCGGTCTGAAGCTTGTCGAACTCCACCCCCTCGTATCCGCCCTCAGCCATCACAACCGGTTTCGCCGGCACCCGGTTGTAGTCCGCCAACGTGGCTTCGGCGATGCGTTCGTAGCTGATGCAGGTCTGGATCATGTTGAAGGCCAGCCAGGGTTCCTGATGGAGGAAACTCGATGAAGCCACGGCGGGGTCCGGGTGCACTGAGATGAGATGCGCGCCGCCGTCGCCCTCCTGGAGGCCGGCGGCGAGCTCTCGGCAGACTGGGATGTAGGCTGCTTCTGCCCTTGGATACATCGACCAGATGAGGTTCGGTACATCACGATACCGGTTTGCCACCCACCTTGCCCAGGGGCGGGCCTTCTCCACAGGTATCACGTCGCGGTGCCACTGATGGTAGATCCCGACCACGAATGTCTGCCGGGTCTGCTCTCCGAGTCGGATCATCTCATCGACGTGCTGGAAGTAGCGTGGACTAGGTCGGAGAGGGTCGCCGTCGATCCACGGCGTGTCTCCGTTGACGTTGCAGTAGGTTCGGGGATCCTCAGGGCTGAGGTAGGCGTGATACACACCGGTCAGCATGATCAGCACGACGTTGAACCCTTTTGCCTGCCGATCCCGCAGGATGGTGCGTGCGGTCTCGGGCTCGTAGCAGCGGAAGAGCTCCCACAGTGTGTCCCCGAGCCAGAAGAGCGGCTCTCCCTGGGCATCGACGAAATGGCGTCCGCTGTCGCTGACGTGTATCGCACTACCACCTGTCATAGCTTTCCCCCCGGTTAGCCTGGCCTACTCCGGCAGCCCAGCGGCGTGGCGTCGGGCAGCAGGATCGCCCGCGGCGTGGTATCGCCCGGTCGCGTCACGGATAAGCATCACCGGGTGGCCGATGGGGCCGGCCTCGGTCCTGAGGTCGTGGCCGCGTTGGGCCAGCGCGGAACGCACGTCCTCATCGACCGTCTCGTTCACCGTAAGCGAGCCGGCCTTGATGAAGGTCTGCTCTCTGTCGGGATTCGGGTCGAAGGAGTCCTGATGGTGGTACGTGGCAAACCGCGGGGCCGTGACTGCCTCACCGGGATCCAGACCGAACTCGATCACGTCGAGCAGCAGATTGAGAGTGACCTGATCTTGCAGGTCGCCACCTGCGACGCTGATGGCCATTGCCGGTGCACCATCCTTGAGCACCAGCGTGGGGGTCAGCGTTATCCGGGGTCGTTTCCCTGCCTGGATACAGTTGGGGTGGCCTAGGGTGGTGTTCAGGCTGCGAAGACGGTTTCCGTAGCTCACACCGGCTGTGCCGCTCCCCCCCTCGTGGTATACGTTGGCGCTGGGGGTAGCGGAGACGACGTTGCCCCAGCGGTCCCCGACCACGCAGGTCGTTGTGCCGCCGATGCCCGGGCGGAACACGCTGGACCCCAGTAAGGGCTCGACGCTGTACGGATCGCCCGGGCGAGCCTCCAGCGAAGCAGACGCCATGTCGATCAGCGGGCGACGCACCTCCGTGTAGGCGTCGGAGAGCAGCTCGGCAAGCGGCACGTCGACGAACTCCGGATCACCGTAGTAGGTGTCACGATCGGCCATCGCCAGCTTGAGCGCCTCGGTCGCCACGTGGACGCAGTCCGGCGAAAGGTGTCCCATCGCCGTCAGGTCGTAGCCCTCCAGCAGGCGCAGAGCCTGACACAGATACGGTCCCTGCGTCCACGGGCCGCACTTGCAGATGGTGTAGCCGCGGTAGTCCACCGTGACCGGTTCCTCGATCCGCGTTCGGTGTGCCGCAAGGTCCGCCCGACGCAGGAAGCCCCCCTTCTCGATGTAGAAGGCCTCCAGCTCGTCAGCGATGTCGCTGCCCTCGGCGAGCCGCCCGTAGAATAGGTCGCATGCAGCCTGGAGGCGGACCTCACGGCTGCCGGTCGTCTTGGCCTCCCGGTCGGCCATACGACGGAGCGTCCGCGCCAGGTTGGCGTGCCAGTCCTCCTTGCCGGCATCCAGCAGGCTCAACGTCGGTTTGATGATGCGGCTGAAGGACAGTGTGCCGTACTGCTGCAGGGTCGTGATGCACAGATCGACGACAGACGGCACGGGTGCCATCTTCACATCCCGATCCGGGATGCCGTTGCCCAAGTACCAGTCAATCGCGCTCTGCGAGAGGGGTGCACGTCCCTGCCCGGACAGCGCTCTGACATTGCGGTCCCGAGAGCTGTAGATGAGCAGCGGCACCTCGCCGCCGATCGAACACTGACCGTGGTCAGTGACGTTGAGCGCGAAGATGGTGGCTGCGGCGGCATCGGCGGCATTGCCACCAGCCTCCAGGATCTCGGTGCCGGCTGCGACCGCCCCGGCCCCGCCGGCGGCGACGACGCCCGTCCCGCTGACCGCACGCCACCCCATGTCACTGTTCGCCATGTCTGTCTCCCGTCTGTGTCCGTCGTGGTTCCGCATAGTATAGGCCCGGGCGCCCAGCTCGCACCCTGCGAGCTCTGGGATGCGACCCAGTCCACTACTCAGGTCTGGCTTCGAGACTGGCTGCCATTCAGGCCTGGTGTACGATGTGCGGACTCCCAATGCGAACTCGGAACCGATGTCAGCATCCCTGTACTTAGCGCCTGCAGGCGGCGGTAAGACCGCCTACCTTGTCGCGCGCGCGCGCCGTATGTCGCGCGACCCGGCGGGCGCGCCGCGCGTGATCGTTGCTACCCGCCTGCAAGCCAGGGCTTGGCGCGATCGGCTGGCAGGCGAGGGTGGGGCATTGGGGGTGCGTGTCGGCACGTTCGACGATGTCAGCGCCGAGGTTCTCCGAGCCGCCAACATCGTGGTGACGGGGCTATCAGACCCTGTGCAGGTCCGCTTGCTGCGAAGTATTGTGGCGACGGCTGACCTGGCCTACTACGCTCCGCTGAGGTCATCCCCCGGATTCGTCCAGATCCTGCGTGATCTCTTTGCCGAGCTCAAGTCCGGCGGCATCTTCCCAGATCGACTTGGGCATGCTGTCGAGGCGATGGGTGGCCACCCTCGACTGGCCGAGCTGGTGACCCTCTACAACGCCTACCAAGTCCGTCTGCAGACCGAAGGCTGGGCTGACTATGCCGGGATCGGGTGGCTGGCCGCGGAGGCGATGCAGGAGCGCGTCGATCTGCGGTTGGGATGGCCCTGCGTGATGGTCGATGGTTTTGATGACCTCACCGAGGTACAGATCACGCTGCTCGAGGGGCTCGCCGGCCGTGTCGACGATCTCACCATCACGCTCACCGGTTGTGTCACCGGGGCCCAGCGACCGCTTGCCCACCAGCGGTTTCTGGAGACTCGCCGAACGCTGGAGCACCGCCTCGGCGTCGAGGCCCGAGCTTTGCAGGCGTCGGGGACAGCGACTGATTTGCTGACCCTGGCGGGTCCGACGCTCGCACCGGTGCTTCGACACCTGGAGCGGACGCTTTTCTCGACCACCGATGCCGTTGTCCCACCGGACGGCGTGGTGGGGATGGTCGCCGCGCCCGGCAGGGATGGCGAGGTCCGTGTGGCCCTGCGGTGGGCAAAGCAGCAACTGGTCGGCGAGGAGGTGGCGCCCGGTGAGGTGGCAGTGCTCGCTCGCGACGTCGAGCCCTACCGTGATCAGCTTGTGGAGACTGCAAGCGAGTTCGGCCTTCCCCTCAGGTTCGCGAGCGGACAGCCGTTGCGGACCAATCCTGCGGTGACTGCCCTCCTAGACCTGTGCCGGCTGTCCGCCGGCCCCACCCAGGGCCTGCCCTGGCGTGAGACGCTGGCTGTCTGGCGTTCGCCCTACTTTGACTGGATGCTCGCTGCTGCGCCGCAGGGCTCTGTCATCGGTGACGAAGCTGGTGGCGCCATCGGCATCTCGCCACGGGACGCCGCGGCCCTGGAACTGGTGGCGCGCTGGGGCCGTGTGATCGGCGGGCTCGATCAGTGGGCGGAGGCGTTTGACCTGCTCCAGGGGGCACCTCACGAGAGCTCGGCGGCCTTGCGGGAGGACGGCCCGCGTCTCCCCACGGGTCTGCCGGTGGGCTCCGAGGCCGCCACCCTGTGGCGGCGCTTCCGGGCCTTCGTGACGCGCATAACGGCGCCGTCGGCGGCACGCACGTACGCTGACCACGTCGCCTGGCTGGAGGCCATGATCGGCGACGCTGGGTCACGGGACGATGGGCCGCCCCACACTGACCTTGGCCTGGCGTCACGGGCCTGCACACCCGATGCGCTTGGCGCCCGCGACGAGGCTGCGCTGGGTGCGCTCAAGGACGTACTGCGCGGACTTGTGATGGCTGAGGCGGCGGTCCAGACGGCGCCGGTGACCTTTGGGGTTTTCCTTGCCGACCTCCTGGCCGCGGTCGACACGGCGACGTACCGTCTGCCTGACCTTTCAGAGGGGGCCTCCATCCTGGTGGCAGATGTCCATCAGGTCCGCGGGCTGGGGTTCCGTGCAGTGGCTCTGCTCGGCGTTGCCGAAGGTGAGTTCCCGGCTGTCCAGGCCGAGGATCCACTGCTGCGTGACGCAGATCGCCGGACACTGCGGGAGGTCTACGATCTGCCGCTGGACCTATCGACGACCTCACTCGAGGCACAGGCCTTCTACGAGGCGATCACCCGAGCGCGTGAGGCCCTGCTGATCACGCGTCCACGCATCGCTGAGAATGGCGCGCTGTGGCAGCCTTCCCCATTCTGGGATGAGGTGCTGCGCAGGATCAGCGTGCAGCCGCGCGTGCTGGCGAGCACGGTCCGACCGTCGCCGGACAGTGCCGCCTCGTGGCCTGAGCTGCTGGAGGCGGCGGCCGCGGACGCCGGTGCGTCGCCCGATGCAGAGGCGTCCGAGACCCTGTGGGCTTGGGTGGTGGCTCGGGCTCGAGACCGGGCAGACCACGTGGATCGCGCTCGGGATGTGCTGGCTCAGAGGTTGGGCCAGGAGACCGGGCCCTGCGATGGTGACCTGATGCCCTGGCATCGTGACTTCAGCGAGACGTATGGACCATCCCACACATGGAGCGCCAGCCGCCTCGAGGGTTACCGATCCTGTCCATTCTTCTTCTTCGCGGGCAGCGTGCTTCGTCTGGAGCCGCGGATCGAGCCAACGGAGGGTCTCGACGCACGGCAGCTCGGCAACATCTACCATCACATCCTCGAGAAATTGACCGAGCGGGCGGGCGCCGAGGTGGACCTGTCCGCCCTGCTGGCTGTCTTGCCCGAGGTGGCCGGCGAGGTGCTCGACGCCGCGCCACGCCTGGAGCAATTCCGCGCGACGGCCTGGTGGCTACAGACGCGCCAGGAGATCGTGGCCGATGTGGCCAGATCCCTGCGCGAGCTGGATGCCCTGCCGGGGGACTACGTCTTCCACGCTGCTGAGCAGACCTTCGGTATCGCTGACCGGCCGGGCGAGGCCCTTGTCCTTGACGGCGGCGGCGATAGCCTGCGGCTGCGTGGCTTCATAGACAGGGTTGACCGTGCCGGCGACGGCACCGTCCGCATCATCGACTACAAGACGGCCGGACCTAGCGCGTTCACCAACCGTGCCGTAAACGACGGCAAGAAACTGCAATTGCCCCTCTACGCACTGGCGGCTCAGGACGCGCTTGAGCTGGGCCCTGTCTCTGAAGGGTTCTACTGGCACGTCCGGCAAGCCAAACCCAGTGGCTTCACCCTCGCGCGATACCGAGGCGACGCGGGTACCGGGCCGGAGGCTGCTATGGCCACCGCCACAGCGATGGCGTGGCAGGCCGTGCGCGGCGCTCGAGCGGGATACTTCGTGCCCAAGCCTCCGGTCGGCGGATGTCCAAGCTACTGCCCGGCGGCAGCCTTCTGCTGGCATTACGCTGGGCCGGGGTGGGGGTAGGCGTGCCTAGATCGGGGCTGCATCCCATCGTCGGCCAACTTGCTCCCAGCGATGAGCAGATGCCGGCGGTGGTGGCTCGCGGTTGCGATGTCGCGGTCACCGCGGGCGCCGGCGCGGGCAAGACGCGCACGTTGGTGGCCCGGTATCTGTCGCTCCTGGCCGATGGCCTCCCGCTTCGTTCGGTTGTGGCCATCACCTTCACCAGGAAGGCAGCCCGCGAGATGCGCAACCGGGTCCGGGAAGAGGTGCGCCGCTTCCTCTCCCGCGCGAAGGTGCCCGAGGAAGAGCGCGCGTTCTGGCGTGACGTACAGCAGGGGCTCGATGCCGCTCGCATCGGTACGATCCACGGTCTCTGTGCCGAGATCCTACGGCGCCATCCCGTGGAGGCCAGCACCGGCGGATTCGTCCTCGATCCCAGGTTCGAGATGCTCGATGAAGGGCAGCAGGCACTGCTTCTGGCCGAGGCAGCCGACGCTGCCCTTTCCTGGGCCGCCGACGATCAGGACACCGCGCGGGTGTTTGCCGACCTCGGTGAGCGGGATCTCAGAGACACGGTGGCGCGCCTGCTCCAACGACGACTGGATGTAGCCGACGCAGTCCCGGCGGGGGATGACCTTTGGGCGGTCTGGAGGGACAGGCTGACCGCGCCGCTGAGGGCGTACGTCGACGATGCCGCTGTCGGGGCCGGCTTCGCCGATCTGTGCCGCTGGCGGGACGATGGTTCGCTGGATCGTGCCGCCGCAGCCGGCGATGCCCTCGTCTCCGACTACCGCGAGGTACTGCGGCATTGGGATGCCATCGCCTCTGCCCGATCGAGCGGCGACTGGGGTGAGGTCTCGCGCCACCTGGCTCCCCTCCGCAATGCGCTCAAGCAGAAGGGAAGCAAGCGGAACTGGGCACCCGCAGATCCGAAGCCAGTGATCAAGGCGCTCCAGACGCGCTATGACGAGCTGGTCAAGCCCGTGGTGAGTAGCGGCATCGACCTGGATCTGGATCGCCGCGCTGCGCGCGAGGTCGTGCCCGCTCTGCTGCGGGTCTTCGGTCGCGCCCTGCAGAGCTACGATGCGGCCAAGCAGGCCCGCCGCGCGCTGGACTTCGATGACCTCGAGTCGATGGCGATCGCGCTGCTCAAGGAGCACGGGGACGTGCGCGCCTACTGGCAATCCGAGGTCAAGGCGCTGTTGGTCGATGAGTACCAGGACACCAACGCCAGACAGCGTGACCTAGTCAACGCTCTCAACGGGGACGCCGGCAAGCTCTTCATCGTCGGAGATGGCAAACAATCCATCTACCGGTTCCGCGGCGCCGATGTGGGCGTCTTCCGTGGTGAGCGTGAGAGCATTGCGGGGACCGGACAGGGTCTGGAGCTGGCGACCTCCTATCGGTCGCATGCCGCGCTGGTGGCGGGCCTCAATGCACTCCTGCAGCCGGTCCTGGGGGCAGAGCCCGATCCCGATCGGCCGTACGTCGAGCCCTTCTCACCCCTGGTCTCCCACCGGGCGACCGCCTCCAAGGGATTCCGCTCTCCCTTTGTGGAGCTGCACCTGGCCGTGGGGACCCGCGAGGCCGGCGCGGACCTTCGCGCGGCGCGCATGGTGGCCGCTCGATTGGTGGACCTCGTGGGAAGTGGATCGACTTTGGTCCCTGCCCGCGACGGTGAGACTGGGTCCACCGCCGTGCGCTCTCTTGACTATGGTGACATCGCCGTGCTCTGTCGCGCCTCCAGGTCCTTCGCCGCCTATGAGGATGCTTTTGAGGCTGTCGGTATTCCCTATCTCACCGTCGCCGGTCGCGGCTTCTACGATCGCTCCGAGGTCAGAGACCTGCTGAACGCACTGCGGGCGCTGGCAGACGCAGCCGACGATCTCGTGCTCGCCGGATTGCTGCGATCTCCGGCGTTCGGCCTGACGGACATGGCGCTTGTCCGACTGCGAAGGCTCCAGACCCAGGCGGGCACGGCATCGCTGTGGGACGTCCTTCGCGCGGGTGACCTGGGCTGCCTCCGGGAAGAGGCGTCACGGGCGGGCGACGCGGGCGACACCATCGACCACCTTCGCCACTTGGCCGGGCGAGCTTCGGCGGCGGAGGTGCTCAAGGCCCTCCTGGATGTCACTGGCTATCGCGCAGGGCTTCTCATGGCGGGACAGAGACGGGCGGTCTCCAATGTGACCAAGCTGCTGGCCGATGCCCACGCCAGCGGAATCGTTGGACTCGACGCCTTCGTCGCCTACACCGAGGAGCTCCGTACGGCCGCGCCGAGAGAGGGTGAGGCCCGCGTGGTTGCTGAGGGCGCGGTCCAGATCATGTCGGTCCACCAGGCCAAGGGGCTTGAGTTTCCTGTCGTCGTGATCGGCGATGCCTCCCGCAGCAGCGCGGCGCACCAGGGCGTCCTGATCGACTCATTGCTCGGCGTGGTGCCCCGGCTCACCGCTGAGGTGACCGTGCCGGGGGATCCGGGCGAGCTGAGGTCGGTCACGTCTGCCGCGTACCGGCTGGCGCAGGCCAGTGAGGCCGCACAGTCCGTCGCTGAGTCGGCGCGGCTGCTCTACGTGGCGGCCACCCGTGTGCAGGAGCTGCTTCTTGTCAGCGGCTCGGTCAAGGCCACCTCAAGGGGGGCGCTATCGACGACAGGGTGGCTGAGGGACCTGGCGGGCGGTATGGGTCTTAAGGAGCACGCGCCACACCTCGATCCGGCGGGCACCGCGGTCCATCGCTTCGAGTGCGAGCTTCAGGGACAGCCCGTAGCCTGCACTATCGTGGAATCTGAAGCGCCGCTACCCGTCGTGACTGTATCCATTGTCGGCGAGCCGAAGGAGACCTTGACGCTTCCTAACTCCGCGATGTTGGCGCCACTCGTGCTGCCGCCATCCGAAGCGGACGTCGGTGCTGATGAGGAGTACCGTGATCCCCCGAGGCGCGTCTGGCGCGTTGTGCCGCCGCCGGGCCGCGATCGCGCACCTGCGTGGGTGGTGGGCCAGATCGTGCACGTGGCGTTGGCGGGTTGGCTCTTCCCGGATGATGCTGCGGACGCCGACCTAGGACACGAGGCGGCGGCGCGTCGGGAGGCCTTGGCCAGTGGCCTGACGGACGACGGTCAGGTACGGAACGCCATTGGCCGGGCAGCCGGGCTGTTGCGGCGGTTCCGACGACACCCACTTTGCACGGAGATGTCCTCAGCTGTGCGCCGCCTGCACGAGGTTCCCTACAGCGTCCTCGACGACGACGGGGTGCCGCAGAGCGGCGTGATCGACGCGCTCTACCGGACCTCGGCCGGCTGGACGTTGGTGGAGTTCAAGACGGATGAGATTCGGGACGATGCTGCTCTGGCGCGATCGCTCGGGCGTTCCGACTATGTCCGACAGGTCAGGCGCTACCGCCTGGCTTCTGAGCGGCTCCTTGGCGCGCCTGTCGCGCCAATCATCTGCCTTCTCAACTACCGGCGCACGGTGCGCCTACTCCGCCCTCCCTGGCCGTCCTGACATCCACGCACAAGGCCTCGATCTGCCGTGATCGGTTGTGCGCCATGCTCTTTGTGGTACAGTAGCTGAATGTGCGGAACCTCTCTCACACGGGAGATGTGAGGAGACGGATGCCAGATACTGCCAAGGGCGCTGGGCTCCCACCGCTCGTCCTCTCCCTCACGCTAACCAACCGCGCGGCCCGGAGCGCCGTCCAGTTGCTGAGCGCCGAAGCCGGCGAGCAGCTTCTCGAGGACGCCGACCTGCGCGATGAGGCTGCGTCCCTCCTCCGCCGTCTCTTCGGCAATGGTCGTCCCGAGCGGTATGCCTTTGCCGCACAGAACGGTGGGCAGGGGAAAGAGGGTGACACGGTCCTCAACCTGTGGCTATCCCCTGCCGGCGTGGAGTCCCCCAATGCCGGTGTTCTGAGCCGATTGCGTAACTGGACGCTGGTTTTGACCGGCACGGCTAGGCCGCGCCGCAACTCCAGGGCCGGCGATGACTTTCTGCTGATCGATATCGTGGCTCTGCCTCCCTGGTCCCTCGAGTCGCTCGCCGACGCACTGCGCGTGGAGGTTGCCTTCGACTGGGAGGGCCGGTATCGGGCCGGCATCCCTGACGACGTCGCGAGCCTGATCGCCACGCTGACCCCAAGGCGCCTGCCCCGCAACCGCGTCCGCCTGCTTCTCTCCGATTGGGAGCGCTTCCTCAAGGTCTCGGAGCGCCTGGCTGAGGAGCACACCTTCGCACTGCGGTATACCAGCCGCCGGCTCGACCTCGATGGGTGCTCGGTTCGCTTCCGCGTCACGGTTCCTGACGACTTCGACCGTCGACGCGTCCGGTTCGCCGCCAAGGAGGACATCCACCTCGAGGTGCCCGATCCCACGCGGCACGAGACCCCCAATGGGAGGCATCGTGACCCCGTGGTGGGGTCGATCAAAGGGCTACAGGGCGACACGCTCACGGTCAGACTCGGTGAGCAGATGGTCGATCGGCTGCGCGCCGACAAAGCGGCTCTGCCGCGGCGGGGGCGTGTGGCCTACAAGGCCCTGGGTGAGGTCTCACAGGTCCGGCGCTTGCGCTGGGGCCTGGAGTCACTGATTCGTGGGCGTAGCACCAACTCCCAACTGGGTGAGTTCCTATTTGATGCCAACGAAGCTGGTCTGCCCGATCCCCACACCGCTATCCACCTGACCCGAGAGGAGCTGCTGCAGCCCGAACTCAACGATGGTCAGCTCGGCGCCGTCGAGGGCGCCCTCAATGCACCTGACTTCTTTCTGATCCAGGGTCCACCCGGCACGGGCAAGACCACGGTTATCGCCGAGATCTGCTATCAGACAGCACTGCGCGGCGGGCGCACGATGGTGGCTTCACAGGCCAATCTCGCGGTCGACCACGCGATGAGCCGGTTGGTGCACCATCCTGCGATCCGGGCCCTGCGGCGCGGTCGTGCCGAGCGTGTGGAGGCCGAGGGTCAGCCCTACCTGGAGGACTACGTTATCGGCACGTGGCTCAGCAAGGTGGCCGGCGACTGCCGATCAGACCTTGAGGTGCGCCGAGACCGACTGAAGTCACTGGAGGGGGTCGCCGCGGTCGGGGATGCCGCTGATGTCTTCGCCGCGGCACGCGACCGGTATGGCCGTGAGAGCCGCAGTCTGCGGGCCACAGCGCGCAAGGCACGGGCCGATCGGCAGTCTGCCGAGCTCGCCTTGGCAATGGCGCGGGATCTGCAGATCGAGCTGGCCGAGACGCTGCGCTATCTGACTGACTTGGGCGCCGCGCCCGTGGGCGCGGTTCCGACCGGGGATGTTGGCGGGGACGCGCTGCCCCTGCCCTCCATCGGCGCGGACGCTTGGTCCCGAGTGTGGGAGTCGGCCATCTCCGACGGGTTCGTGCCTCTACAGGCCCTGGAGGACGCCCTGGCCCTCTGGACTGCGGAGGGAGACGAAGCTGACGCCGATACGGGCAACCTGCCGCGTGGAGACGGCGCGTCGGCCATCGTTGGTGAGGACGCCAGTCCTGATCCCGGCGCTGAGGGTGCGTTGGACACCCCTCCCCCGCGCGACCGGACCGTGTTCGCCGACTTCGTCGACCGTGGCTGGCACGCCCACGAGATGGCAGCTCGGATTCTGTCCTGGGTCGACGAAGCGATTCCCAAGATCGACGTGTTGACCGGCCTGTGCGACGGGTGGTATACCGAGCTGGCTCGTGCCCAGCCCATTCTCGACCGTCAGCAGCTCCGTCGGTCGGCCACGGTCAGGTTGCGGTCCGAGCTGCGGGGGATCGAGCAGGAAATCGCCCATCACAAGACCACCATTGAGAACCTGCGGGCGCTCGAGCGTGACCAGGAACGTTTGCAGCACGATGTTTCATCGTGGCTGCTGCGCCGCGCGACGGCCGAGGGCCCGACGCCAGACGTGCCGCGCTGCTTCGAGGATGGATTACCGAGCAGCCTGTGGGAATCCGTTGTGGAGGGACAGCGATTGCCCAGCCTGCGGGGTCTGGCCACGCGCGCCCGACAGGATCGTGCGGCTGCCGGTGAGCTTGGGCTAATGGTGGGGCAGATCGAGCGCTGTGTGCGACAGCTGGCTCCGAGGGTGGCGTCGGAGGCGCTGGCCGCGGCCGAGCGAACGCCACCCGATTGGCGCCAGACTGGTCTAGCCCACCTCGTCCTTGCCGGTGAGGGGGGAACGCTGCGCCCCGCCCCGGGCGCGGAGCAGGAGTTGCGCCCACTGCTGCGGAGTGCGATTGAATACGCGTCCACGCCCGACCCCATCCTGCGACTTCCCGCTGACAGAGTCGCCGCCAACGTGGTTGGGCTGCGGGCCCTGGCAGCGGACCTTCGCGACAGCAGGGCTGCGTTGGGCCAGAGCGCCGCGCGGCGGTCGGACGAGTTCCAGGGTCTGGTGAACCGCCTGTCTGCGACATTGGCTGCCAGGCTCAGACAGACGATGGCTGCGGAGCAGCGCAGGCTTGCCGTGGCGATCGGCGCGCTCCGGGAGGAGATGGGGAGCGTGGCCCAGGAGCTAGCGGCCATTCCCGCTGAGCACGAGGAAGAGACCCAGATGCTTGAGCGACTGGCACGCGACCGCGCGATGGCCGAGCGTCGGCTGGCGCACGCTGTCAAGTTCGGTCAGGCTGACAGGCTGTTGCCTTTCCAGGGCCTGCACCGTGTGGCTCGTGACGCCGTCTCGACTCCGCCTGAGGTATGGGAGCAAGACTGGCGTGCGGCACAGTCGTCGATGGTAGATGCCCGGGCGTCGCTTTCCGCCGCTGCTGAGGGATTTGACCTGGACGCGATCCTGGCCGACCTGCGGGGTCGGGGCGAGGCGGCCCTGGAGACGGCTGACGGTGAGTGCGCGGCTGCCGAGGGGTTACTCGCGACCTCTGTGGAGACGATGGCGCAGGCTGAGGCATCCCTGTCGGAGCTGGAGGAGCAGCATTCGGCAGCTCGGGCTGCTTGGCTTGCCGCGTATCAGACTCTGTCGGACATCGACCGTCCGGAGACGCAGAGTCCGACGTCATCGGAGACGCTGGCGCTGGTGCGCACGCACTGTGCCAAGTGGCAGGATGAGCGAGATCGACTGCAGGCCTACCTCGACACCCACGGTGACTTCATCTCGGACTGGATTGGCCGTGTTGCTTCACCCAGCCCGCGAGACGAGGAGGACCTGCGCCAGATCTACATCGATAATGCCAACGTGATCGGCATCACCTGCGTGCAGGCGGGTGGACGCGCCTTCTCACAGCGCTACCGTGACTTCGATACGGTCATCATCGATGAGGTCAGCAAGGCTACGCCGCCGGAGCTCTTACTACCGATGCTCAAGGGAAGCAAGGTGGTCCTGGTCGGCGATAGTAGGCAGCTGCCCCCGATGGTGGGCTCTGACGCCCTGAAGGACCTTGCGGAGTCCCTCAAGGTCGGTCAGCGTGAGCTGTCGCACCTGGAGCGTTCGCTCTTCCGCGATCTCTTCGAGCGGGCGCCGCAGCCCCTCAAGGCATGGCTCACTGAACAGTATCGCATGCATCCGCAGATCATGGACGCGATCAACCAGTTTTACAATGAGAAACTGGTCTGCGCGATTCCCTCGCCGGACCAGGCGCGGGCTCACGGTCTGGCCCCGCTGGTTCCGGATGACACTCACATCGCCTGGGTGGCCACGCCGTGGTCACGGCCTTTCTATGAGACCCGAGTGGGCACCAGCCGGCGTAACGACAAGGAGATCGATGTCGTCAGCAACCTGGTGCAGCAGGTCGACAACGTGTGGACCAAGACGGGGAAGCCTCCAAAGGAGATCGGCGTCATCACCTTCTACGCGGCGCAGGAAAGGGCGCTACGTGATCGACTGTTGACCGCCTCGGGGGACCAGCGCTACGATCACCTGAACCTGCGCCTGGGCACCGTCGACCGTTTCCAGGGGATGGAGAAACCCATCATCATCGTCAGCCTGGTCTGTAACAACGATCGGCGCGACATCGGCTTCGCCAGGGCGCTGGAGCGCATCAACGTGGCCTTCTCCAGGGCTCAAGAGCTGTTGGTGATCGTCGGCAGCCGTGAGCTGTTCTGCCGGGAGGCGGCGGCCGCCCGCGCTGCAGAGCGGTATTCGCGTGTCGCTGAGGTCGTGCGTGACCATGGAGGGGATCTGGATGTCTCAGACTTCATCACAACCTGATCCCCGCGTCGACGTGCTGGCGGCCTCAGTACAGGCGGCCGAGCCTGATCTCCACGTGCAGGGTGGGCGCGTTTGCGCCGTCCCCTATGCGGACGTCACTGCTGTCGTCGAGGTCCTGGTGGATCGACAACTCAACATACTCGAGGAGTTCATCCTCCGCGCTGCACACGAGCTCGATCCCGCGCCCACGCTACCGGATCTGGCCGCGATGCTGGGCCTGGACCCTCTCTTTGTTGAAACATCGTGGCAGAGGATGGAGACACTTGACGCGGTGACCTTTGGTGCCGGCGGCGCCGTCCAGCTCACTGAGCTGGGTGAGACCTTCTACGCCAAGGGACAGCTGCCGCCGACTGCCATCGAGGAGACTCTCGATCTGCGCTACTGGGCCGCGACTGACGGACTCGAGATCGCTGACGGCCTGCCTCGCTCCGCCGGTCCGGATGTGCTTCTGCCTGGCCTGGGGCTCGAGGACGAGGACGGTGTGATGGCGGCGCTCTCCCGGGCCGTGACGGACGCCGAGCGGGTCGCCGGCCTGACCGTCACGGTGGGGATGGACCTTCACCTGCCGGATGAGGGACGTGCCCTGAGTGAGGTGAAGAGCTGGTCAGTAGCCGTCTCGGGCACGGTATCGGTAGCACTCCTGGTGGTGGCACAAGGCGAACCGTCTGGTGGGCAGAACGTCTCGTTTCGAGCGCTGGACTTGGCCTCGGGCAGCCGCGATCTCCAATTGGAGTCGGTGCTCGAGGGGTTGTTAGCTGAAGGGAATCTGGACCTGGCTGACCTTCTTGCCGAGCTGCCGGCGAGCGACGCGGGGGTCCCGTCCGTCGAGCCGGCCCCATCGCCCTCGCCAGAGGGAACTTCGGAAGCCGGGCCCGAGGACGACACCAAGCCTCCGACTGAGGGGGCCGCGGCCGGCGTGAAGCCCTTGGCTGACCTGGAGCTGGTGGGTGAAGCGCAACACACCGTCCTGATCCACGAGCCTGGTGCGACCGAGACCGTGGTGGGAGCCGCTTTGGCCAACCTACTAGCTGGACTGGCATCCCGCGGCGTGATCACCGTCATCGGTACCGGGGCGAAGCCTACTGTCTCGCTCCGACGACGACTGGACGAAGCGGTCTGTCCACTCGGCTATCCGTGCGCCATCGTTGTGCCTCTCGAAGCAGGCGAAGCTGCGCGGATCGTCGTCGATGGCGTAGGTGTCGACACCCCGTCAGGCCGAGACGAGACCCCTGCGGACGGCGAAGCGGTGCGGCTGGCAGAGGCACAGATCGCAGATGCTGTGGCCAGCGCCTGGGCCGCTCATGTTGGAGACCTGCAGAGGGCGGGCGCCGGTGCAGTGCCTTCGGAGACCACCGAGGGGATGGCCAGGTGCTGCTCTGCATGGGTGGCCGTGGGTGCTTATGCGACTGCGCTGGAGTCCATCATCGATCTGCTCGACGTCGAGACGGATGCCCTGCCGTTGGGTTTCCGGCTGGCCGTGGTCACCCTGACCGCACTACAGCGATTGCCTGATGGTCTGCTGGCCGAGCAGGCCGATGTCGAACTGCTGCGCGAGGCCGTGATCGACATCGACACGCGCTTCACCGACGTCCCCGAGGAGCAGTACGCCGACGACGAAGCCCGGCTCAACGAGACCTGGCGCACGCTCCGCAGGCGGCTGGCAGCGTACTAGGACTCCAACTGCGGGTTGCACGCCACCTGCCACGGCCAACCTGCGCGCCAGGATACGGCCTAGGGGCGCCGTTGCAGTACTGCTTGTTGGCCATGCCACAGCCCTGGCCGTCTTCATGATGGCCCGTGTGCTTGGTGTTGCCCTATCCGGAGAGGGCTAGACGCGCATTCCCCCCTTCTTTTTTTGCCTCAACTCTAAAGTAGATGCTAGTTCACTAGTGTACCCACAGCCGAAGGAGACGCTGATATGCACCGCAAGAAGCACGATCGACACCACGATGGGTGCTGCCACGAACCCCAGATAGCAGCCAAGAGCTGCTGTGGCCGTGGCCACCGGAAGGTGCTGACAGTTGAGGAGGAGGCCAAGTGCCTCGAGGGATACCTCGGCGAGCTGCAAGCTGAGACCAAAGCCGTTGAGGAACGGCTGGGCAAACTGCGCACCGCCTGAATCCCCGGGCGAAGTCGGGGGACGGGTCACAAACCTGTCCCCCGATTGGCCTTCAGGCGATCTCTGCTACAACAGAGTGACCCGCAGCACAATCGAGTTCAGGAGCCATATGCACGAAAGCGCCTACGCTA
>Ga0180436_10000753_pt1 | contig 32541 bp, 24 predicted proteins | sample SS_ome_2_FD_132434 | JGI IMG/M metagenome (GOLD analysis project Ga0180436, IMG submission 132434) | Hypersaline lake sediment archaeal communities from the Salton Sea, California, USA - SS_3_S_2 metaG | ecosystem: Environmental > Aquatic > Non-marine Saline and Alkaline > Hypersaline >... | reverse complement strand
TCGGGACAATCCACCGTCTTGCGATAGAGTGACGGTTCCGCCGAGAGGTGGGACCCGCAATGGGGACATTCAAACTTCAGTGGCATGGCAAGGCGGTTCGATTTGAGGCCAGTTCCAGATCCTACACCGCGACCCCGCGAAACCGAAGCGGATTTTTCGCGCGAAGCCACCTGCCCTGACGTAGGATCCGGCATGCGGAAAATCGACGCCTACTGCGGAGGCCCCTTTCAGACCAACGGCTTTCTGGTCACGACCGAGTCGAAGCGCTATCTCTTCGATGCGCCCGAGGGAGTCGCCGAATGGGCCGCCCGCGAGGGAGAAGAACTCCACGGGCTTCTCCTGACCCACCAGCACCACGACCATGTCATCGGGGCCGCCGCGGTCGTCGAGCAATTCGATTGCCCCGTGTGGGCTCACTCGGAGCCATCCGACGATCTCACCCTCGCCTCCCGCCTTGAAGAGATGCTCGGGTTTCCCTGCCCGCTCGATTCGTATGCGATCGATCACCTCCTCGCCGGAGAGACCACCCTCGATCTCCCCGAACTCTCCCTTTCCCTCCTCGCCGTGCCCGGCCATTCGCCCGACAGCCTCTGCTTCCGCATCGAAGGACACCCCGTCCTGATCGGCGGCGATGTTCTCTTCGCCGGAGGAATCGGACGGACGGACTTTCCCCACGGCGACCACGACCTGCTCCTCTCCGGCATTCGCGAGAAACTCTGGCCCCTCGACGAAAACACCCAGGTCCTGCCCGGCCACGGACCGCCCACGACGATTGGGGAGGAAAAACGAAGCAATCCCTTCGTGGGGGTGTGAAGCCTTCGTGAGAGTGTGAAAGGAGCCAGGGGCGAGCATCCGGACGACGAATCCGCCTCGTTCGCTACGCGAGAAGGTCGCGCACCACCGTGCCGTGCACGTCGGTCAGTCGGAAGTGGCGTCCCTGGAACTTGTAGGTGAGCCGCTCGTGGTCGACCCCGAGCAGGTGCAGGATCGTGGCGTGGAAATCGTGAACGCTCACCGGATTCTCCACGATGTTGTAGCTGAAATCGTCGGTCCTCCCGTAGGTGATACCCGGCTTCACGCCGCCACCCGCCATCCAGACGGTGAAACACCGGGGATGGTGATCACGCCCGTAGTTCTGCGGAGCGAGATCGCCCTGACAATACACGGTACGTCCGAATTCCCCGCCCCACACGACGAGAGTATCCTCGAGCAGACCGCGGCGTTTCAGGTCGCGGATCAACCCGGCCGTCGCGCGATCCGTTTCCCGGCAGCGGGCACCCAGCTGGCGCGGCAGACCTCCGTGCGTATCCCACCCACGATGAAACAATTGGACGAAACGTGTCCCTCGCTCGACGAGACGGCGCGCCATGAGCACGTTGTACGCGTAGGTCCCCGGCTTGCGCGCCTCCTCTCCGTAGAGCTCGAATGTCGCCTCGGGCTCGCTCGAGACATCGGTGAGTTCCGGCACCGAGGACTGCATGCGGTAGGCCATCTCGTATTGCGCAATCCGTGCCTCGATCTCGGGATCTCCCACCGTCGCGAGCCGCTCGCGGTTGAGACGATTCACGTCGTCGAGCGTTTCCCGGCGCAGCCCGTCCGTCACCCCTTCCGGATTGTTGAGGTAGAGAACCGGATCCGAACCGGAGCGAAACCGGATTCCCTGGTGACGCGACGACAGGAATCCGGATCCCCAGAGACGATCATAGAGCGGCTGCCCTCCGCTGCCGGAGAGCATCGCGACGAAGGCGGGAAGATTCTCGTTGTCGCTGCCGAGACCGTAACTCACCCAGGATCCGATGCTCGGACGCCCCGCGATCTGGAACCCGGTCTGCAGGAAGGTGATCGCCGGGTCGTGATTGATCGCCTCGGAGTGCAGCGACTTCACGAAGGCGATTTCATCGGCCACCTCCCCGAGGTAGGGAAGCAGGTCGGAAAGCCACGCCCCACTCTGCCCATACTGCTCGAAACGGAAGATCGACCGGGCCACGGGGAAGGAGGCCTGGCCCGCCGTCATTCCGGTGAGACGTTGCCCGTTGAAGACCGAGTCGGGCACTTCCTGGCCATGGACCTCGTCGAGGTGGGGCTTGTAGTCGAAGAGATCCATCTGGGGCGGACCGCCCGACTGGAAAAGGTAGATGACCCGCTTGGCCTTCGGGGCGAACTGCGGGAAATGGCCCGGAGCCTGGTCCCCGCCGGCGCGAACCGTCCGGTCGCCGGTGGTCGCGCGAGCCGGGCCCGCTCCGAGCGAAGCGAGCGCGATACCACCCAACCCGCCCGCGGAATGCTGCAGGAAGGATCGGCGGGAGGCGAGGTAATCCCGGGCCAGGCACGCGGAAGCGATCGAACTGTCGTGTTTCATGGGGCGAATTCGGGGTCGCGCGGAAAAGGAGGAGGGCCCGACTGGAGCCCACGGCCCGTGCCGCGGCAGCCGCTTCTCCGTTTCCCATCAAGCTTACTCTCTCACGGAGGCCTCTTCCAGATTCAATATCACGTTTGCGAGGGCGGTGACGGCTCCCAGTTCGACCGGGTCGAGGTCGCCGGGCAACGGGGACTCTCCCACCCGGCCCATCCTCGCGGTGAGGGCGGAATCCCTCTCACACGCGGCCCGGTAGTCGGCCAGTCCCGCCACGAGGATCTCCTCCTCCGTTTCGTTCGGAAGCCGGGACAGCACGGTCCGGAAGGCAAACCGCACCCGGTCCGTGTCGGCGTTCCCCGCCTCTCTCAGGGTGCGTTCCCCCAGTCTTCTCGCCGCCTCGAAAAACGCGGTTTCGTTCAACAGGGTCAGGGCCTGGAGGGGTGTGTTCGTGCTCTTCGATCGCACCGAGCACCACTCCCGGTCGGCCGTGTCGAGCACCGCCATGGACGGGGGTGCGAGGGTGCGTTTCCAGTAGGTATAGAGACTTCGCCGGTAGAGATTCTCTCCCGAGTCCTGTTTGTAGGTGAAGTTGCTCGCCTCCTTCCAGAGCCGGGCGGGTTGATAGGGCTTCACCGAAGGGCCTCCCGGTTTCTCGACGAGCAATCCGCTCACGAAAAGGGCCTGGTCGCGGAGGAAATTCCCGGCCAGTTTGCAACGAGGAGCCCGCGCCAACAGGATGTTGTCCGGATCGGCCGCGAGATGCTCGGAACGCACGGCGGAAGACTGCCGGTAGGTCGCGCTCATCACGATGGTCTTGAGTGTGGCACGGATGTCCCACCCACTCTCGACGAAATCGACCGCGAGCCAATCGAGCAGGTCCGGGTGGCTGGGCGGACTCCCCTGCGTGCCGAAGTCCTCCGCCGTCTTCACCAATCCGCGGCCGAACAACATCTGCCAATAGCGATTGACGGTCACGCGAGCCGTGAGGGGATGATCCCCATCGACAAGCCAGCGTGCCAGCCCGAGGCGATCGTCCGGCTGGTTCTCCGACAGCGCGGAGAGGATCTCCGGCACGCCCGGCGAAACGGGTTCTCCCTTGTTGTGATACTCGCCCCGGATCCGAATCCGGGTCGGTTCCGTCACCGGCGCATCGTGCATCACCATGGTGGTCGGGAGGGAATCCTCGAAGGCGATCCGCCGCTTTTCCGCCTCCCTCGCCTGCGAGAAAGCGAGGCGCAAGTCGGGCGGAGCCGCACTCTCCAGGAACCCGTGTCGCAGCTTTTCCGCCTGGGCCTCGGATCGCTCGGAAGGCGCCATCGCGAGAATGTCGGCCACTGTCTCGGGAATCGCGAGCAGGCGCGCCTCGCCCGGGGTGAGAGTGTGTCCCCGGTAGAATCGCAGGTCGCTCACCCGGCCCTTCCACGGACCGGCGTGCTTGCTTCCCCCGACCCGCATCGCGACCCCGCTCTTCACCCCCATGGTGTTGGAGTTGGTGTTGTGGATCGTCCGTGTCGCCACCGGCCGTCCGTTCACCAGGATCCGCATACCGGCAGCCCGCTGCGTTCCATCGTTGGTGAGGGTCACGTGGACGGACTCGCCGGGAGTGAAACTTCGCTCCGTCTCGATCATGCCCACGCCGGCAATCCAGCGGGAGATGATCGCGAATCGCAACCGTCCTTCCCGGAACGCGACGAGGATGCCCTTGCGTGTCGTGTCGGCGGCTTCGTTCGACAGGACCGCTCCGCTCGCGACGGTTTCCGGGGTAAGACGGAACGCGATCGAGAATCGCTCCTGGCAGGTGAGCCCTGCGATCGTTCCATCGAGTTCGATCGGGCGACTTCCATCGGCCACGATCGGGGCGTCCCCACCAACGCGTCTCTCGAGCCCCTGTTCGAGAATGGTCCCCGGCACCACCGGATCCGTCCGCTCCCAGGCAGCGAGTGAGGCGTCGATGGTCGCGCTCAACCGTTCGAGACGGTCCCGGGCTTCCTCCGCCTCGGCGATTCTCTCGTCCCACTGCTTCCGTTGCTCGTCGGTGGGAGAGCGAATCCACGGTTCCGAGTTTCCGATCTTGATCGCCCGGCCCGACTCGGGAACCCGGTCGAAATAGGAGATGAGCTGGAAATACTCGCGCTGCGAAAGGGGATCGTACTTGTGGTCATGACAACGCGCACAGGCCATCGTCAATCCCATCCAGACGGTCGACGTCGTGTCGACCCGGTCGACCGCGTTCTCCAACAGGAACTCCTCGAGCACCAGCCCGGCTTCCGAATTGTAACGGTGATTGCGGTTGAACCCGGTCGCCACGAGTTGCCCATGCGTCGGATTCTCGAGGAGATCGCCGGCGAGTTGCTCGATCGTGAAACGGTCGAAGGGCATACCGGTCCGATAGGCCTCCAGCACCCAGTCCCTCCACCGCCACATGTCGCGCGGGCCGTCGTTCTGGTAGCCGTCGGTGTCGGCGTAGCGAGCCGCTTCGAGCCACTGCCAGGTCATCCGTTCGGCAAACCGCGGCGAGCGCAGGAGCCGGTCCACGACTCTCTCGTAGGCACCGGGCGAAACGTCGGCCAGGAAGTCCTCCACCTCCGCGAGAGTCGGGGGAACCCCGGTCAGGTCGAGGGTGACCCGCCGAATCAGGGTTTCCTTCGACGCCTCGGGTGAAGGCTCGAGGCCCTCGGCGGAGAGCCGGGCCTCCACGAAGCGATCGACCTCGTTGATGGCCCAGGCCGACGGGGAAGACGGAGGAGTTCGCTTTGCCGGAACCTCGAAGGCCCAGTGCTCCTGCCACGCCGCTCCCTGTTCGATCCAGCGCTTCAGGATCTCCCGGTCCTCTGCGGACAGCCGGCGCGAGGAATCGGGTGGCGGCATCATGGAGTCCGGATCCGTATCGTGAATGCGGGCGGTGAGTTCGCTCTCGTCCGGCTTGCCCGGAACGATCGCGGCGTAGCCACCGAGGTCGGCCCGCGCACCTTCCAGCGTATCGAGCCGAAGCCCCGCCTTGCGCTCCTGCTCGTCGGGCCCGTGGCAGAAGACGCAGTTGTCCGAGAGAATCGGACGAATATCGCGATTGAATTCGAGCGGCTCTTCCCCGGCCCGCACCGGAATGGAAAACAGGGAGCCGGCCAGGAAGGCGAAGAGAATGGCGAGAGAGTCCCTCATGCGCGTGAGGAGGGAGGTTCGATCGCAATCGCGCCGCGAGAAACGCGCGCAACCGCGCCTTCCCCCCTCAACGAGAAAACCAGAGGGAGACTCCCGGCGTACGGATCGAAACACTGGTGCGGCTCCTGTAGGTCGAGATCCCCCAGGGCAGCGGGTAGGAACGGCAATCATTCCCGTAGTAGCGCGCATAGGGCAGGGCGATCCAGTAGTCCCGCGGGCGGTAGGAGTGCTGAAACTGGATAACCGGGGCGAGCGGAGGCACCACGGTGGGATATGCGGCCGGCGGTTCGCGGGAAATCTCATCCGGTGCCGCGCGACCGGTATCTCCGTCCGCAGGGTAATCCGATCCATAGCCGAACCGCGGCCTGGGATGGTTCTCCTCCGTCTCGAGGGCGGGATGAACCATCCGGGATTCCTGCAACGGAACGACCTCGATCACCGGAGGCGCCGGGACCCGGAGTCCGATCACCGACTCAAGCTTCGTCTTCGACCTCCTGGCATCGAACACGGGAATCGACACGACACGTTCGCCTACGACGACCTTCTTTTCCACGATATCGGCCTGCATCGATGCCAGCGGCAGGAACACCACTCCCCCGGCCAACCACACCCAGCCGCGCCACAACCTCGCTCTCATGAGTTCATCATAGGAAGATTCGTCCCCACCGGCAAGGACTCTTCTCTCGCTACCACTCACACGTGAGGCGTTGCATCCGCCCGGCGCATCCGCTAAGGATGAGGGAGGGAACCCGCATCCGCCATGCGCCATACGGCCACACTCCACATCGTTCGTGCCACCTTCGTCATCCTCGCCACCCTGATCGGCGTTTCGATCGGGTCGGGGGAGTCGCTGGGAAGCGGGTGGATCGGCGGATCGGCCGGATTGCTCTTCGGTCTCTCCGTCGTCGCGATCGACATGGCCCTTCGCGGATTCAGCATCCGGGGATTTTCGACCGGCACGGCGGGCCTGCTCATCGGCCTGCTCTGCGCCTGGCTCGTCACCCGCATCGGGTTCTTCGGCGCCGGATGGCTGGAGCAGTTCGAACTGGCCAGCGACGTCTTCCACCTCGCCGTCTACCTCGGCTTCGGCTTCATCGGCGTCATGCTCGCCCTGCGCAGCAAGCGGGAGGAGTTTTCGCTGCTCATCCCCTACGTGCGCTTTCGCCAGGACTCGATCCAGGATCTGCCTACCCTCCTCGATTCCAACGTCATCATCGACGGCCGCGTGCCCGCCATCTGCGCCAGTGGCTTTCTCGGCGGAGCTCTCGTCGTGCCTCGCTTCGTCCTCGACGAGCTGCAGACCCTCGCCGATTCTTCCGACGACCGGAAACGGGCGAGAGGCCGCCGCGGTCTCGACTCCCTCAACCGGATGCGGAGCAATCCCCACCTCCAGATCGAGATCCAGGATTCCGACGTCCCCAGCGAGCATACGGTCGATGGGAAGCTCACCGCGCTCGCAGACGAGCTGGGGGCCCGCATCGTCACCAACGACGCGAACCTCGCCAAGGTGGCCCGGCTTCAGCGCGTCACCGTGCTCAATCTCAACGAGCTCGCCAATGCCCTGAAACCCGAGTTCGCACCCGGCGACGAATTCGACCTCGAGCTCGTCAAGGAGGGCAAGGACGACCACCAGGCCGTGGGCTACCTCTCCGACGGCACCATGATCGTGGTCAACCACGCCCGGGGGCACATCGGATCGACCCGCCGGATCACCGTGTCCGGCGCGATGCAGACCAACGCGGGACGCCTCATCTTCGCGGAACTGAAAGGCGAATCGCGGGAAGCCGCCGCAAGTCGCTGAACCTCGCGGGCCTTCCACGGATCGGGCCGCGGGTGTTCCACCGGGGATTCCCCGCTTGCCACCTGATGGCTTGGCGATACTTTCCCCGCCATGAACTCCCGCGAAATCCGGCAGTCCTTTCTCGATTTCTTCGAATCGAAGAAGCACACCATCGTGCCCTCGGCATCCCTCATGCCGACCGCGCCGAACCTGCTCTTCACCAATGCGGGCATGAACCAGTTCATCCCGTATTTCCTCGGGACCGAGGCGGCTCCCTATGATCCACCGCGCGCCGCCGATACCCAGAAGTGCATCCGGGCCGGGGGCAAGCACAACGACCTCGAAGACGTCGGCTACGACACCTACCACCACACGCTCTTCGAGATGCTGGGCAACTGGAGCTTCGGTAACTACTTCAAGGGAGAGGCGATCGCCTGGGCCTGGGAATTGCTCACCGGCGTGTGGAAATTTCCGCCCGAGCGCCTCTACGCCACCGTCTACCGTCCGGGCGAGGGCGATCCCGCCGAGTTCGATCAGGAGGCTTACGACCTCTGGGAGGCGATCTTCACCGAAGCCGGTCTCGATCCGGCGATCCATATCGTCGACGGCAACAAGAAAGACAACTTCTGGATGATGGGCGAGACCGGCCCCTGCGGCCCCTGCTCGGAGATCCACATGGACCTCACCGAGGCAGGCGACACGAAGGGATCGCTCGTGAACCAGGACGACGCCCGGTGTATCGAGGTGTGGAACCTCGTCTTCATCCAGTTCAATGCGAACGAGGACGGCACCTTCCGTCCCCTGCCGGCCTGCCACGTCGATACCGGGATGGGCTTCGAACGCGCCTGTTCCATCATCGAGGGCACGAAGGGCCTCACCGACTTCTCGAAGCTCCCCTCGAACTACGACACCGGCGTGTTCGCCCCGATCTTCGCGAAGCTCACCGAGCTCACCGGCAAGGAATATACCTCGACCGTGCCGAAGGACGGGGCACGCAGCGGCCTGACCGACCAGGAACAGATCGACGTGGCCTTTCGTGTCATCGGCGACCACCTGCGCACCGTGTCCTTCGCCGTCGCCGACGGGATCGAACCGGGCAACGCAGGGCGAAACTACGTCATCCGCAACGTCCTCCGCCGCGCGGTGCGTTTCGGCCGGGTACTCGGCTTCGACGCCGACTCGACCTTTCTCGTACAGCTCGTGCCCGCCCTCGTCGGCGAATTCGGCGACATCTTTCCCGAGCTGAAAAACCGGCGCGACAAGATCGAGGACATCCTGCGCACCGAGGAGGAGCAGTTCAACCGCACCCTCGACCGCGGACTCAAGCTCTTCGAGGACGCCGCCGCCCAGGTCGGAAAGGGCGAGCATTTCCCCGCGGCAACCGTGGTCAAGCTGTGGGAGACCTACGGCTTTCCCACCGATCTCACCGAACTCCTCCTCGACGAGCGCGAACTCGAGACGGACGAGGCCGAGGTCGCCCGGCTCGTCGATGCGCACCGCAACACCGGCTCCGAGGGCCAACAGTCCGAGGTCGTTTCCGCCGTCGACATCCACACCGATGTCGTCACCGAATTCGTGGGCTACGAGTCCGACGAGTGCGCCGCGAAGATCGTCGAGTGGGTGAAGAAGGACGGCGCCCACTTCGCCATCGTCGACCGGAGTCCGTTCTATGTCGAAAAGGGCGGCCAGGTCGGCGACACCGGCACGCTCACCGCGGGCGAGGACACGGTCCGGGTCACGGCCGTGCTCGGAATCGGAGACGCCGTGGCTCTCCAGGTCGAGAAGAAGCCGAAGAGCCGGGCGAAGAACGTGACCCTGCGCGTCGATCCCGACCGCCGGCGCGGGATCGAGCGGCACCACACCGCGACCCACCTCTTCCACTGGGCCCTCCACGAGGTCGTCAGTCCCGATGCCACCCAGCAGGGTTCGCTCGTCGCCGCCGACCGGCTGCGTTTCGACTTCAACGCCAAGGCGCTCGCCCCCGAGCAGATCGAGCGCATCGAATCCGAGGTGAATCGCTGTATCCACTCCGACGATCCCGTATCGACCGTCGAGATTCCGCACACCGACATTCGGGAGAATCCCGACATCATGCAATTCTTCGGCGACAAGTATGGCGACCTCGTACGCGTCGTCCAGATCGGGGGCCAGCCCACCGAACTCGACGGCTACTCGATGGAGCTGTGCGGAGGAACCCACGTCAAGACCACCGGCGAGATCGGGTTCTTCAAGATCCGCAGCGAGGGCGCCGTCGCCGCCGGCATTCGCCGGATCGAGGCCGTATGCGGAGGCGCGGCCAGCGAGCTCATCCTCGACCAGGCCGAAGCCACCGCGACCGAGACCACCGAAGCCGAGGCCAAGCTCGCGGCGGTAAATGAAAAGCTGGAGAGCATCGACGAAAAAACCGCCGAGGCCGAAGGGGACGGCAAGGCGCTCGAGGAGATCCGCAACCTCCTCGACGACGAGAAGCTCCTCGAGGCCGACGCCCGGCTGCAGAAGTTCCAGGCCTACCGCGACGAGGTGAAGGCTCTTGCGGTGAAGGCCGACAAGGCATGGAAGAAGGTGTCGGCCAAGGCCGCGGCCTCCCAGGCTGCCTCGTGGTATGCGGAGGAGCTCGAATCCCTCGAGGGCGACGCACCACTCCGTTTTGCCGGACAGTTGCCCGGCGATTCCCCCGCCCTCCTCCAGGAGGCGATGAACGCGGTCAAGGCGCGCCAGTTCCCCGGAGCCGCCGCGCTCGCCCTCGTCGAGGGAGAAAACCTTCACTTCGGCGTCATCGTGCATCCCGATCACACCGGCGAGATCAAGGCCGGCGACATCGTGCGCGAGGCCCTGGCGGAAGCCGGAGGCAAAGGCGGCGGCAAGCCGGCCATGGCGCGAGGTGCCGCTCCGGGCGGGGCAGCGCATGTCGACGCCGTGCTCACGAGGGCGCGGGAGCTGATGGGAGCGTGATGGCCGCAACCGACCCTGTTCGCTGGACGACCCTACCCGGTTGAGCAACCCTGTCGGGCCGGCGAGCCAACCCTGTTGGATGAGGTTTCCAGGCAGGAAACCGTAGGAAACCGGGCTCCGGGCGGTCCTTCGCCCGATCCATTCTCCGCTACCGTGTTCGGACCGAACAACGCCTGTCATGCGCGCGGGCTACCCGCTGCGCATGACAGGGGATCGTGCCCGGCACCCCCGCGCAACGCGGTGTCAGCGGACAAAGACCACGGCGGGACGAAACCCGACGCCGTCGACCCGAAAGCCTCCACTGTAGCTGTCACGGTTCGCCGACCGCGCATTGCGCCAGCTGGTGCACCAACAGCCGCCACGGCGCACCCGGTTGGGTCCACCGGTGAGGACCACCGGGTCGGTCACCGCCTTCTCGGGATACGGTCCATACAGATCGGAGCACCATTCCCAGAGGCTTCCGTGCATGTCGTAAAGTCCCCACGGATTGGGCTCCTTCTTTTCCACCTCGTGAGTGGTCAACATGCTGTTTCCCGAGTGCCACGCCATCTCGTCCACCTCTCCCGCGAAAGGCCCGTCCGTCCCCGCCCTGCACGCATATTCCCACTGCGCTTCAGTCGGCAGACTCCACTTCCATCCTTCGGGGAGCGGATGGCGCTCGTTCATCTCACCCATCCAATCCGTCGCATCCTCCCAGCTCACGAAGTAGACGGGAAAGTCCCTTCCCACCTCCGTGATCGAGCCGATGGACTTTCGCTTGCTTAATTCCCTCACGTCCATCCCCATCACGCTTTCCCACTGGCCCTGCGTGCACTCGGTCTTCGCCAACCAGAAGCCCCGCGTCAAGGTCACCTCGTGCCGGGTCTCGTCATCCCTCCGGTATTTCTCGTTTTCGGGACTCCCCATCAAAAACGTGCCAGGAGGACACCACACCATCTCGATCCCGCCGAACTCCCTGACCTCCCCGGCTTTGCCACCTTCGATGCTTCGCGCCGCCGGGAATTCATCCGGAGGGTCCGCTCTTTCGTGGTCCGCCTGGGCCGGATCAGCGTGCCGATCGGGACCTTCCGCGCGCCCGGCGACGCCGTTCGAGGCGGTATAGCCCTGTCGGCCGGGAATCCTGCCATCCTTCGGGACCCCATCGATTCCGATGCCGAGAGCCTCACGATCGCGAGCGAGGACGACCGGGGTGGTCACCGGCACCAGCGCCACGTCCAGAACGACGGAAAAAAGGCCGATCTGCGCAACAGGCACCAGAGGCGGACGAATCATGGGTTTGCGGTGCTTCGCCGGGTTACTCCGTGGGCTGAAAACGATGGCTCGCCGCCCGGGAGTTGTCCAGTGCCTTGGGAGGAGACTCACACGCGGATCCGCGTCCCGCAATAGGCGACGCGTTCACCGGGAGCCACCGCGGCGCGCCGCCCTCCCCTCGGCCGCCTCCGCCCCACATCGGATGGCGACCGGCCTCGGGTGGTCCGCCGGTCGTACGCTCATCAAACAACTCTCCGCCGAAAAACACCCGGCTCGCCACCCGAGCTCACTCCCCTGCCTCGACCACGCCGATCTCGGCGGCGGAGGCGAAGCTCTTTCCATTCACTTCGGACAGGACGGTGATCTTCAGGTAGCGACCGGTGACGGGTTTCTCCAGGTCGACCACCTGGGGTGCCTTGTCCTTGGTGAAGGTGGCGCTGGCCACGGGATCGCCGTCGAAGGCGCCCGTCGAGTCCGCAACGTGGAAAGTGGTCTCGGCGAAAGCCCCGTTGTATCCCGAATCCTGCCGCCCCAGGTAGCGAAATCCGGCGATTGTCCTCTCTTTCCCCAGGTCGATGACCAGTTCGTGAGGAGGCTCAGCAACGGTGCCGGTGAATCGTGAGTGCCAGAGCGTCGTGGGCCGGCCATCGACGGCATACTCCGCCTTGCGATCGTTCGCATGATTCTCGCTACTGAAGGCCACCACGGTCATCTCGCCGGGATCAATGAGACCGTCTTCGCGCAGACGATGCACCTTCGCCGGCTTCTTCTGCTGTTGCGGACGCGAGCTACCCCATTTCGCCCAGCGGTCGCGCTCGTGCCGCTCCCGGGATGGATCGGAATACGTGCCCGGACGAGCCGGGGTGTGGGAGGCGTCGGCAAAGGACTTCATCTTCTCCAGCACTTCGGGATGCGCCCCGGCGATCGAGGTCGTTTCACTGGGATCCGCCTCGAGGTCGTAGAGCTCCCACGGCTTGCCCTCGTTCGGTCGGATGGCCTTCCACCTGCCGAAGCGCACCGCGGTCTGTTTCCCGAACTCCCAGTAGAGCATCTCGTGGGTCTCCTGGACTTCGGTGCTTCCCAGGATGGTGGGAAGGATGGAGATGCCGTCGTTCTCGGGTGCCTCGGCACCCGTGAGCTCGGCCAGGGTGGCCATGATGTCATACTGTGCGAAGAGCAGGTCGCTGACCCGTCCCCCCTCGATCCGGCCCGGCCAACGCACGAGGAAGGGGATGCGCACCCCCCCCTGGTAGAGGTTGCCCTTTCCTCCGCGGAACTCGACACCCGTCTTCGGATCCACGTTCGGCCCGAAGAATCCCCGCGGATGGGCCTTGCTCTTGAAGCGATCCTGTCCGCCGTTGTCGCCCGTGAAGAAGACGATGGTGTTTCCCTCGAGTCCGAGTTCGGCGAGAAGATCAACCACGTCGCCGAGGTCGTTGTCGATCATGGTGACCATCGCGGCGTAGTTCTTCGCATCCTGCGAAAGCGACGGATCCTCGATCCACTCCTCGCCCGCATATTGCTCCCATGCCGGGTCGTCCGCGGGGATATCGTACATGCCATGCGGGGGCGTAATCGGAAGGTAGCAGAAGAAGGGGCGGTCTCGATTGTCGCGGATGAATTGCAACCCGGCCTCCATGATCTCGTAGTGCGAGTAGGTTTCGCCAGTGCGCCCGCCCTCGTTGCCGGGGAGCACGACCTCCTCGCTGTTGCGCACGAGATAGGGAGGAAAGAAGGAGTGCGCGTGCACCTGGTCGTAGTATCCAAAGAAAACATCGAAGCCGTGCTTCTCCGGGACGCCGGTCGAGTCGCGCCCTCCGGCCCCCCACTTGCCGAATCCGCCGGTGGCGTATCCCTTTTCCTTCAGCATCTCCCCGATCGTGACCTCGTCGGCGCGAAGCGGTGTTCCCCCGTCGTTGGCGCGGACGGACGCATGGCCGGCATGACGTCCGGTGAGCAGGCAGCCGCGCAGGGGCGCACACACGGGAGAGGCGGCGTGGGCGTGGGTGAAACGCACGCCCTCGGAGGCGAAACGATCGATCCGAGGGGTCTTGATGTAGGGATTGCCCATGTGGCCCAACTCGAAGTAGGCCAACTCGTCCGACATGATGTAGACGATGTTCGGCGGGCGCTCTTCCGCGATCAGGGGAATCGCGAAACCGGCGAGAACGAGGAGTAGGAGATTCCGGAAACTCATGGCACGGATTCTTCCCGCACCACCAAGCCGGGGCAATCCGAAAATCACTCCTCGTCGCGCAGCGCTCCACCCTCGAGGATCGCCGCCAGCTGGGCGAGGGCCCTTCCACGGTGGCTCATTGCGTGCTTCGTTTCGGAAGGGAGTTCTCCAAAAGTCTGCTCATGTCCCTCGGGGATGAACACCGGATCGTAGCCGAATCCATTCTCACCCTGCTCGTGCGGAGCGATCGTCCCCTCGACCGATCCCTCGCAGTGGGCGATCTGTACTCCCTCCTTCACGAGCGAAAGGACGCACCGGAATCGGGCGCGGGGTCGGGCGTGACGAAGCCCCCGGGCGTCGAGCTCTTCGAGAACCTTGCGGCGGTTGTCCGCATCGGTGGCACCCTCGCCCGCATATCGCGCCGAGTAGACGCCCGGAGCGAGGTCGAGTGCATCGACTTCCAGACCGGAATCGTCCGCCAGTACCACGGAGGAAGGCAGGTGCCGGGCGGCGGCGAGCGCCTTGATGTCGGCGTTCTCGAGGAAAGTGCCACCCGTTTCCTCGGCGGGCTCGATCTCGGGATGCGAGGTGAGATCCTCGATCTCGTCGAACCAGGAGCCGATGATCTCGCGGATTTCGCCGGTCTTGTGGGCGTTGTGGGTAGCGACGACGAGCTTCATTCCGCGGAGCCGAAGCGGGCCGAAGAGCCTTCACCCTCCGACCTGCTGGTGTGGCGTGACATCCTCCTCAGGGAAAGAGAATGCAGATCGGCGAAGGCACGTTGATGACATGGCCCCGCTGATAGGTGAGCTTGCCGGTCTCCGGATCGACCGCATGCACCGCGATGGTGTTGGAGTCGGCGCCGGCGGCGAGGAGCCAGTTGCCGGTCGGATCGAGGTTGATGTTCCGGGGAAACGCACCCCGAATCGGCTGCACCTGGACCACCTCCAGGGATCCGGAGTCCTTGTCGGCGTGGTAGACCGTGACGGAGTCGTGACCACGATTCGACGAGTAGACGAAGCGCCCCTCGGGATGGACGAGGATCTCGGCGGCGGAGTTGAAAGTTTCGCCGGCCTTGGCTTCCTCGCTGAGAGCGGGCGTGACCGAGAGCATCTCCGCCGTTCCCTCCTCCGCATCCCAGGCATAGGAAGTCACGGAAAGGGACAATTCGTTCAGGAGGAAGATGTAGTTGCCACATTTCGAGAAGCGCATGTGACGCGGACCGCCACCGGGCACGGATTCGGCGAAGCCGTGTTTTTCCACCGCGGGGGTCTCGGTGTCGACGCGGTAGATCACGATCCCGTCCATGCCGAGGTCGGGAACGAAGGCATAGTCCGCATCGGGTGAAAACCCCACCCAGTGCGGATGAGGAGCCTCCTGGCGCCGATCGACCACCCCGGATCCCCCCTCGTGCTCCGTCACCGTGGGATCGCCGATGGTGCCTTCCTCGTCGAGCGGGAAGACCGCCACGGAGTTGCCGCCGTACTGCGCCGTCATCAGGAACGCCCCGGACGGATGCACCGCGATGTGCGCCCCTCCCCCGTCGCCGCTGGGCACGAAATTGATCATCTCGAGGGAGCCGTCGTCCTGGATCCGGTAGCCGGCGGCGCCGCCTTCCTTGTCCTTCGTCGCCACCGCATAGAGCTTATCGCCGTCGGGATGGACCGCGAGGAAACCAGGACGCTCGATCGTCGCAGCCAGGGTCGCCTCACTCAATTTGCCGGTCTCGGTGTCGAAGGTGGCGCGGTAGATCCCTTCGGCGTTGCGGCCTCCGGTTCCGAAGTAGACGTGGCGTGTCTCGGCGGAAACGGTCGCGGCGATCACGGTGAGCACGGTGAGCACGGTCAGGGTGACAAGGACTGCAGGAAGTTTCATGGCAGGACGAAGGTAGCACAGCGGACGTTGTCGGCATCGGCGCAATGGCGGATTTCACCGGCCGGGCTTCCCCCTTTTGGTTTCGACTTCGGCTCCTCGGAATGCCGCCACTTTCCGGAGCCGTTCCCTGTGGCACACTGTTTCCATGCGGTGGTTCCTCTGCCTCGTCCTCGCCAGCCCGGCCGGCTCCCTCGCCGCGGGTCTCGCTCCCAGCCCGGAGCGGCCCGCGATCGATCCCGATCCGGTTGCCCCCCTGCACGTCGAAATTCCTGAGGCGGAGGAGGAAGAATCCGGACTCTCCCTGACGCCGGAGCTTCCGTTCCACTGGTGTCGCGATGCCGCCGATGCGCGTCCCCTGCGGATCCGCGCCGCGGTCGATGGAAGTCGTTTCGATCATGGCCTGCTCACCGTCTGGAACTGGAGGAACGAACCGATCCAACGAGTTCGCATCGAAGGAGGGCGGTCGGCACTTCTCGCGTTCCGCATCGAAGGCCTGGGCAGCTATCTCCTCACCCTCGATGGCTTTTCCGCCGGAACCCAGACCGCGCGAAAGATCCGCAATATCGCCCGGGTCGCCGATCTCAACGAGGCACGTGACGCCTTTCGCCCGGACGACTTCTTTCTCGGCATCTGCGCCTTCCCCGGCCGCTACCACTGGACGGTCGGTGGAGAACCGGCCGTGCCATCCGGCCTGTCGGAACGGGCGGCACGAGAACTCGAGGCCGCCCTGCTGGCCCGGCTCGGATTCCAGGTCGTGCGGATCGACGAGTCGATGGAGATGGGCCGAAGCGGGGAGAGTGGCGACGAAATCGACTACACCTTCGATTTTTCCCGGATGGATGCGGCGGCGGATGCCTATCTCTCCCGTGGATTCGATCTCGCCCTGCAATTGATGCATGCCCCCGATTGGGCGATTCACCCGCACTACGACTCGGCCACCGAGCATCGCTGGCGTTTTCCGAGAGAAGAGAGTGCCCAACGGGCCTACGCCCGGGCTCTCCTGGATCGCTATGGCACGAACGCCCGCTTCGTACAGGTCTTCAACGAACCCGACCAGATCGAGTTCTGGTCCGGCACACCGGACGAGTTCCTCACACATCACCGTTCGATGCACGAGGTGATCCGCGCCTTCGATCCGGATGTCCCCGTCGCGAACGGCGGCTACGCCTTCGTCGACGAGACACGGGTGCGCCATTTCGCCCACCACCTGCGCGAGACGATCGACCGGCCGTCCTATCACTCACACGGCACGCTGGAGAACCTTCGCGACGCCTTCACCCGGATGACCCGGGTGCACGACGAGGCCGGCTATCACGACCCCGTCTACCTGAACACGGAAACGGGTTTCGACGCCTGGCGACTGGACCAGGAGAAGCGCCAGGCGGAGGCGGTGCTCCAGAAGGTGCTCTACTGTTGGGCGAATGGGCACCGGGGCGTGATGCTCTTCTGCGGACGGATGGTGAAGGGCCCGGGCCGTTCCGATCGTGACCTCGGCCTGCTCGACTACCAGTTTTGCCCGCGATTCTCCTACGCCTCGGTCGGGGGCCTCGTAGCGGCACTGGCCGGGGCGCGCCACGAGGAAAAACTCCGAGAGACGGACACGGAATTCGTCTACCGGTTTCGGCGGGATGACGAGACGATCCTCGCGTTCTTCTCGCTCACTCCCGGCAAGGTGCTGCCCCTCCGCTACGAGGCCCGGGGAGCGAGGCTCCTCGATGCGATGGGAAACGCCACGCCCCTCGCTCCCGCTGGAGAAACGGAGTTCGCGATGAGCGCCTACCCGGCCTACCTCGTCCTCGATTCGGCTCGACAACTGAGTCGGACACCGTCGCCGTGATGACCGGTCCGCCGAATTTCGCGACGGACATTTCCCGATTCGTCGCTATGCTGCGACCATGGATCTCGGATTGAAAGACAAGGGAGTCCTCGTGATGGCCTCGAGCGGAGGAATCGGACGCGGCGTGGCCACGGAATTCGCCCGGGAAGGCGCCCGGGTCATGCTCTTCGCCCGATCGGAGGACAAGCTCGCCGCCACGGCGGAAGCAATCGGGGAAGAAACGGGAAACACCCCCCTGTTGACGGTCGGCGATATCACCGATCCGGGGGCCGTGCAGGGAGTGGTCGATCACGCGGCGAGCGAGTTCGGGGGTCTCTGGGCGCTCTTCAACAACACCGGTGGTCCCGCGGCGGGCGGCTTCGAGACATTCGACGATGCCGCCTGGCTCCAGGCCTTCGAGCTGACCACGCTCGGCTACGTGCGGGCGATTCGGGCCGCCCTTCCCCACTTTCGCGAGGGCGGCGGCGGACGAGTCGTCAACAACACCTCGGTTTCCACGAAGCAGGCCATCGACGGTCTCCTCCTCTCCAACGTCTTTCGGGCCGGTCTCGTCGGGCTGGCCAAATCCCTCGCCCGCGAATGGGGCGGAGAGGGCATCCTCGTGAACACGGTCGGCCCGGGACGGATCGATACGGACCGCGTAGCGCAGCTCGACACTCTCTGGGCGGGCAACAAGGGAATCTCCTACGAGGAACAACGCGCCCAGGCCGAGGCCGCCATTCCCCTGGGCCGCTACGGGGAGCCGGCCGACTTCGGCCGGACCGTCGTCTTCCTCTGCTCCGAGGCGAACACGTATGTCACGGGCCAGAATCTTCTCATCGACGGGGGGATGGTGGAGGGGTATTGAGGATCGCCTCGGTCATCCGCAGGGCCTCGGCATTGGGCCGCACATCGTGGACGCGATGCAGGCGAACGCCCCGCTCCCTCGCGTATGAGGTGATCGCCACGGTGGGCCAGAAGCGGTCCTCCAGACGGTCGCTGTCGAGGACTTTGCCGATGAAGGACTTTCGGGACACGCCGAGGAGCAGGGGGCGGTCCTCGACCACCAGTTCCGGCAGGGAACCCAGCAGCGCGAGATTGTGCTGCACGGTCTTGCCGAACCCGATACCGGGATCGAACACGATCGCCTCGTCTCGCACACCGTCCTCAACGAGTTCGCGGTAGCACTTTTCGAAGAATTCGCGCACTTCGGCGACGACGTCGCGGTAGGTGGGGTTTTCCTGCATCGTGCGGGGAGTTCCCTTCATGTGCATGGAAATCACGCCCGCCCCCGTCCCGGCGGCGAGGGCCCTCATCTCCGGATCGCGAAAACCGGTGACGTCGTTGAGAATGCGCGCTCCCGCCTCGATCGCAGCCCGGCCCACCGGCGGCTTCGAGGTGTCGATCGAGATCAAGGTCGAGGGAAACTCTCGAACGATCTCCGTGATCACGGGCACGACCCGCTCCGTCTCGACCTCCGCCGCCACTTCGTCGGCGCCGGGCCGGGTCGATTCGCCCCCCACGTCAATGATCGCGGCCCCTTCCTCGATCATGCGCTCCGCCTGTCGGAGCGCCGCGTCCAGGGTCGCATACCGCCCGCCGTCGGAAAAAGAATCGGGCGTGACGTTGAGGATACCCAGGATCAAACCTTTCCGCTCGAGGTCGAGACGGTGGTCTCCGCAACTCCAGATCATGAGACGCGACTGCGAATCGGGCGAACGATCCGGACCGCCGCAACGGCCCGGCCCCTCCCCGCCATTTCCTCACGCGATCGCCGGTTCGCACGGCCGGGCCCCTTCCGCCTCCGGAGCGGCTTGTGCCGGATCGGGCTTCTGGGGCAGGAGGCCGAGTTTCGCGAGAAGCTTGAGGTCGGCTTCGGCCTGGGGATTCGACGTGGTCAGGAGCTTGTCGCCGTAGAAGATGGAGTTGGCACCCGCGAAGAAGCACAGGGTCTGCATCTCCTCGCTCATCGCGGAACGGCCTGCGGAGAGCCGGACCTTCGCCCCCGGTACCGCGAGACGGGCGAGAGCGATCAGGCGGATGACCTCGAAATTATCGACTCCCTGGTTTTCCGCCAGGGGGGTGCCGGGAATGGGAACGAGCGAGTTGATCGGCACACTCTCGGGAGGCGGATTGAATCCGCTCAACACCTCCAGCATCCGGAGCCGGTCCTCCGTGTTTTCTCCCAGCCCGAGGATGCCACCGGAGCAGACCGACATGCCGGCGTCCTGCACGTGGCGAATCGTGTTCAGGCGATCCTGAAAGGTATGGGTCGTCACGATGTTCTCGTAGTGCTCCGGCGAGGTATCGATGTTGTGATTGTAGGCGGTCACCCCGGCGTCTCGCAGCTTGCGGGCTTCCTCGGCTCCGAGTTCACCGAGGGTGGTGCATACCTCCATTCCCAGCTGGCTCACGGCCCGCACGATCTCGAGCACATCGTCGAAACGCTTCGTTCCGTCACGCACTCCCTTCCACGCCGCCCCCATGCAGAACCGGGTCGAACCGTTGGCACGTGCCGCTTCGGCGCGTTTCAGGATGTCACACTTCTCCATCAGTCGCTCCGAATCGACACCGGTCTGGTAGCGGGCCGACTGAGCGCAGTAGGAACAGTCTTCCGAACATCCACCCGACTTGATGCTGAGAAGGGTGCACAGCTGGACTTCCCTTTCGGGCCATTGTTCCTCGTGAACGCGGCGAGCCCTCTGAATGAGATCGAAAAAGGGCAGATCGTAGAGGGCCTTCAGTTCGTCGTAGGTCATGGTCCGTCCGGAGGATGCGTTTCGGGCTCGAACCATGAACCTGCTTTTCGTGGGGCGCCAGTCCAAATCGCTCCCGGACACCGGATGCACAACCTCGTCACCGCGTCCCGCGTGCCCCCCGTCAATCCGTCCAGCGCCCGCCGGGCGAGACGAAGGGAAGGATGAGCTTGTAGGTCTTGGAGTAGTCGGTTTTCCCGACCGCCCCGATCATCTTCACGCCGGTCGCTTTTCGGAATTCCTGGCAGAAGGATTCACCGCTATGGCATCCCCAGCTCTTCGCATAGGCACCGCGGGCGAAGGCCTTGCGATTGAGCTTCTTCAGGTCGCGCTGATGCAGGAAGGCCCGGGATGCACCCAGCACGTGATTGCTGTAATCGAGCGCGAAGCAATACTTGTTCGAGTGTCCGAAATACTCGAAGCCGGAAACCTTCGTCTGCCGCCGGTTCCGGCCCGTGTTCACATAGTTGATTATGTCGTCGCCGGAGTCGTACCAGACGAGATTGATCCCGAATTTCTCCTCCACGCTGATGATCCAGTCGATGAGAGGTTCCCCGTCTTCGGTCGCCCGGGTTTCGTAGCCCGGACGATAGACCATCCAGGTGATGTTGATCTTGCCGTCCGTCGCCTTCTGCAGCTGCTGGATCCGGATGCGGGCGGTGCGAACGAAATTGCCCCACCACTGGTCGTGGCGGTGCTCCTCCCGGCGGAAATTCTCCCACCCGAGAAGGGCAGGTCCTCCGCTGATGATGATGTATTCGTCGTTCGGGTCGAGTCGCGCCTCGACCGTCGCGGGGAGAAAAGCGCCGATCGTCAGTGCGAGAACGAGGAGGAGGGAAAGAGGGCGAAACCGGATGGGACCTTCCATGTCGACGTGTGAACTCCTGGAGAGAGGACCGATACGCGAGAGTCGGTGGCGAGTCCACGAAAATTGCCTCGCGCCTCAACGCCAGCCGACGAGCGACAGCGCGCGATCGATCCAGAAATGAACCATCTCGCGCAAGCGTTCTTCTCGCGCTTTTTTCTCCTCCTCCTGTCTCCTCTTTTCCTCGAATTTCGCCAATCTCTGGTAGTGGCGGTCGATTCTCCCCACGAACCAGCGCCAGGTGTCGCCGGGACGGCCGCTCTCGAGCAGGAAATGGGGGCAATTCTTGTTCGGCGTGTCGTATCCCTCCCGCGGCCAATGGTAGTGGGCGCGCACGTTTTCGACCGGGATCTTGTGATAATACATCAGCGAGGCCGCGAGCCGCGCCGTGCGCTCCATCGTCTGGAGCTGGTCGTTTCCTTTGTGTTCGCACATCTCGATCCCGATCGAGTAGCGATTGCCCGGCCCATCGAAGTCGGCGTGCTCGCCTCGCTCGTTCGTCGGAATGTGTTGAATCACGGAGTCGTCCTGCACCGTGAAATGCCAGCACAGGTATCCGATCACACCTCCCCGCAGGGCCCCCCGTTTCAGGGCCTTGGCATGGGCGAAGGCGTCTCCGGTGTAGTTTTGCGTGCTGTGAATCGTGATGTAGCGCGGCTCCATCGGACGGAAGATGCGCCGTCCGTATTTCCCCTTCGGTATGAGATCGACCTCGATATTCAGCTCCTTGTGGGCGGCCTCGGGATCGACGGGATCGGGCGAAACCGCTCCCAGTTGCTTTTCCCACACGAGACCCTTGTTCGATCCGCTATGGGAGGTCGTGTTGCACGAGGGAATCGACAGGGCAACGAGAGCCAGGATGAGACACGGGAAAATCGCTGTGTTTCGCTTCATCGTGCTGCGCTCGCGAGATGGTCGAAAAGATTTTAAAATTTCGGGTGGGTAAAATACCTCCGGCCTTCACGGTCTGCAAGCGACAGTCTCTTGGCGAACTTGCGCCGCTTCGCACCCGTGACGGTCACCCGGCCGGCGCGGCCCAGATCCAGCCCTCGATGCGCGCGACGTCTTCCCATTCCGCCGGAGGCCCCACCGCCCTACCCTCGCAGTAATCGACGCCGGCGACCACGCAGAGGATTGCGTCGAGGACGTCGGCATCGCGACAGGCTGCGGCCAGCACCGGGGGAGATATCGCCAGCCACTTCGGAAACTCCGCGAGCATGACCTCGCGATTCCCGGCATCCCCTTTCTTCTTGTAGGGAAATACCGACATTCCGGCACCGCGAAGCGTGGCCGCCGGATACACCTCGATCGCGGAAAACCGTTCCGGCGGTGACGCCCCCCAAGCCAGGGGAATCATCTCCCCGGTGCGATCGCGCAGGTCTCCCAAGAGGCGAAGCGCCGCCAGGGCGGTCCGGGCGATGAAGTTCGCCCCGACCTCGAGGGGCATTTTCGCGAAGCGCCGATGAATGTCGCAGTCGGTCTCACGCCGAAAAAACTCTCCGGGTCCGGCAGGAATCGACTCGCCGGCCCGGTGGCTCGCGAGTTGACGAGAGAAGACCTCCGGCCATCCGAGCGGGGCATCCAGCGTCAAAAGACCAAGCGGCGCCTCCGCATGCCATCTCGACAGGATCTCGAGGGGCGTGTCGTTCCGGCTTCCCGCTCTCGCCTCGATCACCCGGCACCGCCCCGCCGACCATTCCGCGAGAGCGAGCCCGGTCTTGGAGGGATCGACCGCGCAATCGACTCCTGCGATGCGAACGCACACGTCGGTCAGGATCGCTCCAGGATTTCGACCTCGTAGCCATCCGGATCGGTCACGAAGGCCATCTTGGTTTTCTCTCCGCTGGGAAACGCGGTCCGCCAGTCCCCCGGCCACACCTCGATGCCTTTTTTCTCGAGATCGTCGCAGTATTCCATGATGTCGGTCACGCCCACGGCGGTGTGCATCAGGTCCTCGGGAAACGTGACCTCGAAATCGGGCGAATAGCACAGTTCCAGGAAGTGCTCGTTGCCGTCGAGTTCGAGGAAGGCGAGCTGGTTTCCAGCGGGTGACTTGTCGGTGCGCCGTGTCAGGGTGAAACCGAGGTTTTCGTAGAATGCGATGGTTTTCTCGAGATCGCTGACTCGGATACGGGTGTGGAGAAACTTGATCATGGCGAGGGACCTTAGCCTCCGGTTCCACCCCATGACAAGGACGAGCCCCCCGCGAAACGTCACGATCTCGTACCGCGATACCGCCTCTCGGAATTCGCCCCTTCCGTATTCCGGATTCTTCCTGAGTGGTTGACGAGATCGTTCCGGCATCCGAAGAGACGAAAACGGGCGAACCCCCGGCCCGTTCCGTGACGAGATAGTCGCAAGTCCGCCTTCGCCCTCCTCCCGCCTCCTCGTCGATAGAATTCCGCCTACCCGAAGACCCGCGTCACCATGGAATCGATTCTCCTCGCATCACTCCTGTTCGGGCTGCTCAGTGCCTTCTCACTCCCGCTCGGGACCCTGACCTCGGCGATCTGGAAACCCTCGGACCGCTGGATCGCCTTCCTCATGTCGTTCGGGGGAGGCGCTCTCCTCGCGGCATTGACGATCGACCTGGCCGCCCCGTCGGTGGAGCGGGGCGATACCGTCTCGCTGGCCATCGGCTGCGTCGTGGGTGGATTGCTCTTCGTTTTCCTCGACCAACTCGTCAGTCAGAGAGGAGGTTTCCTGAGAAAGTTCTCCTCCACGATCTACTACTTCAGGAAAAAGGAGCGGGAACGGTTCCGCGACCTCGCCCGAAAGATTCGCCGGGTCGAAGCACTCGGACGCCTCGGCGCGGACGACGCCAGTCTCCTCGCCGCCTCGGTCAGCAGCGCCACCTTCCGCGAGGGATCGACCATTTTTCGGGAGGGAGATCCGGCGGACTGCATCTTCCTGATCGAGGAGGGAGAGGTCGACCTTCTCGATCCGTTCGACAAGAATCACACGCTTGTCACGATGAAACGCGGCGACGCTTTCGGTTTCATGGCCTGTTTCACCCGCTCGGAGCACGCCACCACGGCCATGGCAACCTCGGAATGCCAGGTCATGCGAATTCCCTACGAGGCGATCGAAGAACTGCTTCGCGCCTCCTGGGAGTTCGAGGAGCGCCTCTCGCACTTTCTCGAGAGCGAACGGGTCGAAACCTACCTGGTCGAGCGACAGAAACTGACGAGGGAGGAGACGCACGAGTGGGTCGGCGAGGCGCTCGAGAGCCTCGACGCGGGAGAAGGACTTCCGGAACGGGTCGCAGAGGGGGACCACGAAGACGATGGTCATCATCCCAAGATCGCCCAGTTGAAGAGCATGCCTTTCCTCGCGGCTCTACCGGAGGATGTGCTCGCGAACGTCGCCTCCCACTGCTTCGTGAAATACCACCGCAGCGGCCACACCTTCTTTCACGCCGGAGAGCCCGCCGAGCGATTCTATCTCGTTCGCGAGGGCAGCATCTCGATCATGAATCCCTCCACCCGGGTGCGGGAACACATCGAGGCCACGAAGAACGAAACGTTCGGCGCCTTTTCCTTTCTCACCGGGCAACGGCATTCGTCGAACGCGGTCGCCACCACCGACTGCTCGGTCCTCGTCCTGCTGCGCCACGACTTCGAGCGACTCTGTCTGGAGTCCCCCCTCTTCGCCGAAGCGATTCGAGGTTTCGTCGAGGAAGGCGTACTCTCCGAATACCTGAGGCGCTGTCACAACTTCACGGAAGACAAGGCCCTCTCGTGGGTCCGCCGGGCGGTGAACAATCTCTCGAGCGGCAAGATGATCCCTTCCGCGTCGTCGATGACTCACGAGATTTCCCAACACCACGGTGCCCCCATCGCGATCTGGCTGGGTATCCTTCTCGATGGCATCCCTGAATCGTTCGTCATCGGCGCCAGTGTGGCGAAGGACGGGGCCGTGAGCATCTCGCTCATCGCCGGACTCTTTCTCGCCAACTTCCCGGAATCGCTTTCCAGTAGCGTGGGCATGCGTCAGCAGGGAATGCCCTTCGGCAAGGTCTTTCTCATGTGGACCTCGCTCATGCTTCTCACCGGTGCGGGTGCGGCCCTCGGTTCGATCTTCTTCCAGGGTGTTCCTCACCACGTGCATGCACTCGTCGAGGGCGTCGCCGCCGGCGCCATGCTCACGATGATCGCGCAGACGATGTTGCCCGAGGCGTTCATCAAGGGAGGCACCATTACCGGCTTCAGCACACTCCTGGGCTTTCTCTCGGCGATTCTCTTCAAGTCCTTCGAGACGGGCAGCTGACGGCGGTCCGGCCCATTGCACTCCGATCGGGAAGGGTAAACTACCCCATGGTTTCAATTTTATTCAAACTCACTTTTACATTATTTAAATCAGCATCTATTCCTATTTCATTTCTATTAAAGTGAAGGACGAAACACCCCAACAAGTCTGGATAGATCGGCTCGATGCCGAGGACGTGAATTTCATTCGCCGCTTCCTGCTCCACTCCGGCTCCCTGAAGAAGATCGCGGCGGAATACGGGGTGTCCTATCCCACCGTTCGCCTTCGGCTCGACCGGTTGATCCAGAAGATCGAGCTGCTCGAGGAAAACGAGTCGATGAGCCAGTTCGAACGCACGTTGCGCCTCCTCCTCATCGAACGGGCGATCGATGCCGAGACATTTCGCATCCTGCTGGATGCTCATCGCGCCGAACTCGAAACAGACACATGAAACCACAGCACCACACATCCGTTCGCGGGGACCACCTCCCCCTTGCCGAGACATCCCGGATCGCTCCATCTCGATGGAGCCTTCACTCAACCCCTTGTCTATCGTGGCTCGGGGTCTTCGCCGCATGCAGCTTCATCCCTTTCAGCGGGTGGGCGGAGAAAAGCGAATCCGGCAATCGGACCGACCTGACCTCCGAGTCGATTACTCTCGCCGATGGAGTCTCTCTCGACGAGGGGATCGTTCACCTCAGGCGTTCGGCGAATGCCGCCGCCACCGTGCCACTTTTTTCGATCGAATCCCCTGCCGTGACGCGAAGCAGCTACGTCATTCGGGGCCAGGTGAAGTGCCGCCTCGATGGGAACGGCTATCTCGAGATGTGGTCGCACCTGCCACTCGAGAAAGGGGGGACCGAAGCCGGACCACCTTTCTTTTCGCGAACCCTCGCCGAAGTGGGACCGCTGCGGAGGCTGCGCGGAGAACAGGACTGGAGGACATTCGAGCTTCCCGCCATCGTGAACGACGGCTCGGGAAGGCGCCCCCTCCTACTGGAGATCAATGCATCCCTCCCCGCCGAAGCAGAACTCTCCCTGAAGGAACTCGAGCTGATCCAACCGTATCCCGGGGCCGTGGCCTTCGACAGGAGGAAAAGCCGCCGAGTGCTAGTGACCGCCGGAGTGGCGATCGTCTCGGCCGTGGTGGGAGGCGTGGTCGTGTGGGGATGTTTCGCGCTCCGCCGGCACCGACGAAACACCGAACTCGAACGCATTCGCCGGATCGATTCTCCGGACAGCGGGATCGCGTGATCCCGGACAGCAGGCGCCCCCACTCCACGGTCACGCCGCCCCAGGCGAGGCTTGCCTTCATCGGAACGTCCTGCTAACGCTTCAATCCTGCTCCACACCGCGGAAAGCGTTCCATGATGCCGATTCGCCCGATTGTTCTCCCCCTGCTGTTCGTTTTTCTCCTCGTGCAATGCCCCTGCGCCGGGGCGGGGAAGAATTCGCCCAACGTCCTGTTCATCGCCGTCGATGACCTCGCGAACACGCTGGGTTGCTACGGCGATCCCGTCGCGAAGACGCCCCACATCGACCGTCTCGCTGCAACCGGGGTCCGTTTTGCCCGGGCCTACAACCAGATCCCCCTCTGCAACCCGAGCCGGGCGAGTCTCATGACGGGAATGCGACCCGACCGGATCAAGGTCTACGATCTCGACCGGCACTTTCGCGACGAAGTTCCCGACGCGGTGACGCTGCCTCAGTTCTTCCAGGAAGCCGGCTACTTCGCGGCGCGCGTCGGCAAGATCTACCACTACAACGTCCCCGCCAGCATCGGCACCGATGGCTTCGACGATCCCCCGTCGTGGAATCTCACGATCAACCCCAAGGGACGCGACAAGATCGAGGAGAAGCTGATCTTCAACGCCGAACCTCATCGCAAGATCAGCGCGGCCCTGAGCTGGCTCGCGGCCGAAGGAACCGCCGAAGAACAGACCGACGGCATGATCACGACCGAGGCGATCCGCCTGATGAAGGAACGAAAGGAAGAGCGCTTCTTCCTCGCCGTGGGGTTCTTTCGCCCCCACACGCCCTTCGTGGCGCCGAAGAAATACTTCGACCTCTACCCGCTTGACGAGATGCGTCTGCCCTATGCGCCCGACGGCGATCGCGACGACATTCCCGTGGCGGCGTTCGCCCACAACAATCCCGTCCCGCACTACGGCCTCGAGGAACCGGTCCTGCTCCAGGCGATGCAGGCCTACTACGCCTGCGTCTCGTTCATCGACGACCAGGTCGGGCGTCTCCTCGATGCCCTGGACGAACTCGAACTCGCCGATGAGACGATCGTCGTGTTCTGGAGCGACCACGGCTACCACCTCGGCGAGCACCAGGGAATCTGGCAGAAGCGCACCCTTTTCGAGCAATCGGCCGGAACCGCTCTCATCGTCCGCGCTCCGGGCCGGCCGGGAAATGGCACCGCCTCATCGCGCGTGGTGGAGTTCACCGACATCTACCCCACTGTCACCGAGGCGGCGGGCTTCGGAGTGCCGGATGATCTCGATGGCCGGAGTCTCGTCCCCCTTCTCGATGACCCGATTGCCCCGTGGGATGGGTTCGCCATCACCCAGATCCTCCGTCCCGCCGATGATCGCCTGCCGGAGCCGGTCATGGGCTGCACCATCCGCACCGAACGCTGGCGCTACACCGAATGGGGACCCGGGGGGAAACACGGCGTCGAGCTGTATGATCACCGGGCCGATCCCATGGAATTCCAGAACCTCGCGGTCGATCCCGATCGCGCGGCTCGACATGCAATCGAAGAACTGCGGCCGGTCCTGCGCGCCCACGCCAGCGGGGAAATCCCCACCACCCCTTTTCACCCACCCCGCCTGTAGCCCGCGTTTCTCACAAACTGGCTACTGCGCCTTGCTGCCGCCTTCGCCTCGTCTCGCTGCGAAACTTGGTGAGAAAAGGCGGGCCAGCGCTCAGCGCGGTTGCGTCGGAGAAACGGGAACGGAGCGCAGCACGATGGGAAACGCCACCGCGTTCTGTCTGTTTTCGGCGCCCTCGCTCCCTTCGGGTGGAATGAAATAGGCGCTGAGCATCGAGGATGGGAAGGGGCGTGGCGGTTTCGCAACCCCCTCGACGATCTCGCCCGCCTTGTCGCGATCCACTCCATCGTTTTCGCCGTCGGCTTCGTCGCGGCCGGATGGGCTGTGGTCGCCGGATGGAACAGGGAGAGGCGAAGCGGGAAGTTCCTCACCGGCTTCGCCAGGGGAACCCGCGAGATGACCGGTGGTCCCATCTCCGGCCGAGTCGCGAAAGGTGATCCCGGTTTCCCCGAAGAACTCCTCCTCGGTCTCGTCGAGCGGCATCGCATCTCGCAGGGTCTCTTCGTCGATCTCCCGTGAGATTTCCGACACCTCGATCCGATCCCTCTTGCGCATGAGAGGCTCTGCCTCGATCACCGAAGTCTCCACGGCAATCTTCTCGTCGATCTCGGAAATGGCGGCGAGAACCCGCTCTCCCGGCTTCGGCGCCGGAGCCGGCTCCTTTTCCTGAGACTCCAGGAACCGCTCGATCGGAGACTTGACCGGTGCTGGTTTCGGCGCGGCACGCCCCCCTCCGCCCGCTCCATCGGAAAAGAAGGCATCACGAATCACCTCACCCGCATGAGGAGCGGACTCCATCGCAGCACCGGCGATCTCCGTAGTCTTGGAGGGATATTCCGCGATCGCGGATCCGATGAAACCCCGGAGAAGAGCTTCGTCGGCTCCTGTCGCTTCGATGGCGGCCGATACGAGAGAGGCGACGCACGAGGGATTGGCCTGGATCGCATCCTCGAAGTAGACTACCGCGTTCGCGGGGTCACCCGCGATCCCCGCCCGCAGGGTATCGACCGCTGCCGCACAATCGCTGGCGGACTCGGACGACCTCGCTGGGATCGCGGCAAGCAGACTACACAGGGTCAGGGTGGCAATTCTCATGGCAGCTCCGGAGTGGAGCGGGTAGCGGGAATCGAACCCGCATAACTAGCTTGGAAGGCTAGGGCTTTACCATTAAGCTATACCCGCGCTGCCGAAACGTTACCGGACGAAAGGATCACCAACAAGGAAATTTTATATTTCTTAGAAATATTTTAAACTTGCAGGACCTGATCGCCCGAGCCGAACGATTGCCCCGTGAGCCGGGGGAGGGAAAGGTAGCGAGCTTTTCCCGATTGCCAACTTGAAATTTGTGCTTCCCCTCTCTTTGCCGCCGGTGGTTCCGCCCCGTGCGCTGCGGGTGTTCCCGGGCCGCCATCCCCTCGTTCCGGCTTTCGCGGTAGCGATTGCCGGGATACTCGCCGTCGACTTCGACGCAATCCGTGTTGTCGCCGCCGGAGCATTCGCCATGACGACGGTCCTGGCGCTCTTCCGCCCCGCACGCCTTCCCGCCCTGGCCCTCTTCGGCTGCTTCCTTCTCTTCTCTTGCATCCACGCCGCGCGACTTGCCGCGATCGATTCATTTCCACTCGCTCTCGCACTGGGGTCCGGCGAAGAGGTGCCGGTCTCGGGGCGTGGTGTCGTGATCTCCGGCCCCGGTGCTTCGGTTCCCTCGCTTCAGGTGCGATCGCTGGCGATCGGAGAGATCGAAACGCGATGCCGTCACACTCTGCCGGTCCGGCTGCGGGGTGTCCGCGAGGCAGGTCCCTACGGTTCCGAGATCCTCTTCAGCGGCGTCGTTCGCCCCCTGGACCCGGCGCGGGCTCCCGGGGGATTCGACGCCGCCCGCTTTTATTTCCGCAGCAGCGGCTCACTGGGCCGCCTCTCCGTGGATCCGGGCGACCGCTGGGAAGCGACCGGCCGCAATCTCGGCTCGCCTCTTGTCCGAAGCGCCCACGCGATGCGAGCCTGGATGGAGAACGCTCTCACTCATGGCACCTCCGAGGCGGACCGTCCTCATGTCGGGGTGATTCTCGCCATGGTCCTGGGAGCCCGGGAAAAAACACCCGAGGAATGGGAGGATTCGTTCCGCGCCAGCGGCACCATGCACCTCTTCGCCGTTTCGGGTCTCCATGTGGGTATCGTCGCCGGCCTCTTTCTCGGAATGACCACACTCCTCGGAATTCCGATTCGGCGCGCCGTGCTCATCGTGATTCCCCTGATTCTCTTTTATGCGCTCGTGACCGGCCTTCGCCCGTCGGCCATCCGCGCGGCCCTCATGCTGTCGATTGCCCTGTCCGGTTTCGCCCTCCTGCAGCGGGCTACCCTGCTCAACAGCCTTGCTCTGGCCGGTCTCGTCCTACTGGCCTTCGACTCCCAGCAGGTCTTCCTACCCGGTTTCCAGTTGTCGTTTGCCGTGCTCTTCTCCATCTGCCTGTTGGTGGGGCCCCTCGAAAAGGCGATCCATTCTCCCTTCGCCATCGATCCCTTCCTGCCCCGCCGTCTCGCCGGTCCCTGGCGGAGGGGAATCGACGCGGGCGCCCACGGTTTCGCGGCGTCGGTCGCGATATCGACCTCGTCCTGGATCGGTTCGGCCCTTCCCCTGCTCTGGCATTTCGGGGGCATCTCCCTCGTGGGGATCGCTGCCAACTGCATCATGGTCACCCTGGCATCGGGCATTGTCACGATAGCGGCGGTCTCCGTGATCAGCTTCGGACTGTCCCTTTCATGGGTGACCGCCTGTTTCAATCAACTCAATCTCGGTCTCACCGCCTGCCTCACCTCGCTGGCTGGATGGTTTGCTTCGGCACCCGGAGCCTATACCCACGTCGGACTACCCGGCGAAACCCGTGCGGCGGCCCCTCTCGAACTCCACGTGATGGGGACTGGGGGTGAGGGATCGGTCCTCCTGACGAACCGGGAGAAAACCGGGCGCCTCCGGCACTGGTTGATCGACTCCGGCGGCCTCTCGACCTACCGGGGCCAGGTATTGCCGCTCCTGCGGTCCCAGGGGGTCGATCGCCTCGACGTTCTCGTCCTCTCCCACGGCGATGCCGGCCACATCGGGGCCGCTCCTCTCGTCCTCACCCATTTTCGTCCCGGATTCCTCCTCGAAACGCCATTACCGAATCGCGCCCGCAACTACTCCGCGATCGAGTCTGCCGCGGAACGTCTCCGGATCGCGCGCGGAACGCTCGAAGCCGGTCAGGCAATCCCACTCGATGACTCCGCCGAAGTCCGGATTCTCTATCCCGAAAAACACGATCTCCACTCACTCGCGGACGACCGCACCCTGGTAGCACGGGTCGAGCAGGGGCCCTGGCGCTTCCTCCTGACCTTCGACGCCGGGTTTCTCGTCGAAAACGAGCTACTCTCCCGCGGACTCGACCTGCGTGCCGATGTCTGGATTCGCGGCCAGCACACGACGACTCCAACGGGCTCGGCCGCCTTCCTCGACGAGATCCGCCCTCGCGTGATCGTGACGTCGCACGGAGAATTTCCCGTCCACGAACGCCTCGCCGAATCATTCCTCGAACGCGTTCGCGCTCGCGACATCGACCTGATCGAACTCGACCGGCACGGCATGACCACTCTTCGCGCGAATGACGAGAGCCTGCGCATCGAGCCCTTCCTTTCACCGGCCGACCGTCTCACCCTCCGCCCCACTCGCGATTCCGGCTTGCCGCGTGCCGAATAAGCTCCGACCATCTCGCCATGCTCAAGGGGATTTCGCCTTTCGTGGGACCGGATTTGCTCGCCACACTCTGCCGGATGGGACATGGCGACGCGATCGTGCTGGCCGATGCGCACTTTCCCGGTCATTCTGTCCATCACCTCGTACACCGGGCCGACGGGGTCCGCATTCCCGCCTTGCTCGATGGCCTACTTCCCCTGCTCGCGATCGACGATTTCATCGACAATCCCGTTCGGATGATGGCACCCGTTCCGGGCGACACGGCGGATCCTTCGGTCGCAAATGCCTACCGGGAGCTGCTCGACCGGCACAGCCCGGGTCTTCCCCCGATCGAAATGGTCGAAAGATTCGCCTTCTATGAGCAGGCTCGCGAGGCATTTGCGATCGTGATGACCGGCGATACGGCCAGATACGCCAATCTCATTCTGACGAAGGGCGTGACATTTTAGATTTTTTATAATTTTTGAGTTTCCAACAATTTGAGGTCGCGTACAGTTGTAGGGGTCGAACGGGCAGGTTTCGGTTGACGGCCAAGCCGTTCATCGCTACCGGTTGCCCCATCCAGGAGGACAACGAGGAAACGGAATGTCAGGAGATGTCTTGAAACGGTTCGTGCTCGCCGCCGTCGGGTTGGGATTCGGTATCGCCGCATCCAGCTGCCAGACGTCGTCGAATCTGGTCAGCATGATGCAGGACGCGAATTCTCCGGCGAATACCCGAGCGGTGAACGAGATCGCGAG
>Ga0180436_10000751_pt1 | contig 32599 bp, 27 predicted proteins | sample SS_ome_2_FD_132434 | JGI IMG/M metagenome (GOLD analysis project Ga0180436, IMG submission 132434) | Hypersaline lake sediment archaeal communities from the Salton Sea, California, USA - SS_3_S_2 metaG | ecosystem: Environmental > Aquatic > Non-marine Saline and Alkaline > Hypersaline >... | reverse complement strand
GCTATAATACAATCAGAGATCTAACACATTGCCAATAAGGGCATTGAAACTTACTTTCCCATGTCAAAGCTGAAAGGAGACGCACTACGATGGGTGATATCAAACAGTTTCTTTTGAAGTACGGGCCTCAGATCATCGGGGTCTTGGTGTTCGTCATAACTGCTTGTACTACATCGGTTTGGCGTGGGAATCTGTCTAAGAAAGCACTTTCTGAAGGCGAAGGAAGATAGAAGCGACCCTGGCTGAGTTTCTTGGCACTACGGCTCGTTGGGGGCTGTTTGTGCTGGCGATGATCGCCTGCCTGGGCGTCTCCGACGTTGAAACGGAGAGTTTTGCGGCCGTTCAAGATCGATCAGGTAGTTTCAATTGCCGGACACATTGGCAAAGTTGCTGAAATAAAACTGTTTACGACGAATCTGGACACTCCGGACAACCGCCGGATAATCATCCCAAACTCCGCGGTGTTCGGCTCGACGATCGAGAATCTTACGCACAATCCGATCCGCCGCCGCAGGTGATCCTGCTGAATCTCGGCGATTCGGCGGTTGACTGGCAGGTCAGGCTCTGGACGAAGACCGATGATTACTGGGACGTGGTCGACTCGGCGACAAGGAGCGTCAAGGTCGCCCTCGATGAGGCGGGTCTGGGAATTCCGTTCCCGCAGATCGACGTACACATGGACTCGCCAGTCGCCTAGACAGTGTTGGATACGTTGTACTGTCTGGTTATCGATCTCTGCACGCCGCCGCATGGCGCCCAAGGATGCGCGGTTTTCGGAATTCCTTGTCAGACAAGGATATGGTGCGGCTTTTGGTCTAATGATTTTGTTCCCGAATGCCGATCAGACCACAAGACTTGCGGATCGTTGTTGCAACAACAAATTCAGAATTTGCTTGTCTGCGAGAAGTCTTTACGCTATTATGATTTGTGGACGTATGCCGAGATGGGCGGCATCGCACTTTGAGAAGGCAGCATTCAACGGTTGACCATGTGAAGTTTTGACACTGTTTCATAAGGATTGCTCATGCATACGGTAACGAAGAAAGAAATGGTGGATCGGATTGCCGACCAGACCAAAAGCAAAAGGGTCGTGGTCAAGCAGATTGTGCAGTGCTTCCTGGACGAGATTATCGCCGAACTCGGACAGGGCAACCGATTGGAATTCCGCGACTTCGGCGTGTTTGAGACGAAGATGCGGGCGGCCCGTACAGCTCAGAACCCCAAGACCCTCGAACGAGTGCAGGTTCCTCCGAAGCGCACAGTCAAGTTCAAGGTCGGGCGCCTGATGAAAATCGAGTTGCAGAAGGGCATGGACCAGGCCGCGGCGCAGGACGCCCCAGGCGAGCCGGCGCCTCAGGCGCCTCAGGCGCCTCAGGCCCCGCCCGAACCGAGCTACTGATCCGTCGGCTCGCCGGCTCCGGCTTGTAAGCGGTCTGCTGGACTGCATTCTGACACGAGGGAGCGTTTGGCGTGTCGGCTGAGCCAAAGTAGCCGTGCATGACAGTAATAATCTTCATACCGTCGCGGATAATGCCGCGGCGGTTGTTTATTGCAGCGGCGCCCAGTCTCGCCGGCTGGTCGGGCTAAGGGGGCAAAAACCGGGAATCTCTGGCCAATCCACTGCTGTCTGAGGCATAATAGGCGCAACGCCGCCACGGCGTCGGACGGCTTATGTGGTTTGGCAAGCGTCCGGATTTCGTTATTTCTTTCCGCAGGGAATTGTCGTGGAGAGCCTTGAAGAGTACATCAATACTGAATCGCTAAAGGGTATCCTGAGCGAGTTTCGACGTGCATCTGACGTGTCGATAAGCGTTTTCGATCGCGGCGGTGAGCTTCTGGCTTGCGATCCGCCGCAGCATACTCCCGGCAACGACGGCACGGCGGCGGGATCGGATATCTTCATTGGCCGCGAGAATATCGGACGGGTGGTCGTAGGACCCTCGGAATCCGACGGGTTCGACGACCGAGCCGCCTTGGGGCTTGCAGACCTGCTGTCCGGAGTGCTGTCGCGGCTGGCCGACAAACAGATGGAGCTTCGCAAACGCATCGAGCAGTTGACGACTCTTTACCACATAACCGCCGAGTTCACCGGGCGTCGGGAACTGCAGAGCGTTTTGGACATGGTGACTCAGACCGTTGTCAAGACGATGAACGCCAAGGCGTCGACTATTCGCCTGCTCAGCGCCGATCGAACCGAACTGCTGGTCGAGTCGGCTGCGAATCTTTCCCCGCAGTACCTTCACAAAGGTCCCATCCGCCTGGGCGAAAGCCTCATCGACGATGAAGTGCTGGAGAAGCTCTCTCCGGTCGCCGTCGAAGACCTGCGGGTCGACCCTCGCGTGCTGTACCCCGCCGAAGCCAGGCGAGAGGGCCTGGTCAGCGCCCTCTGCGTCCCGATGATATACAAGGGCCGAGCCGAAGGAGTCCTGCGCGTCTACACGGGCTCACTGCATCAATTCGACTGGTTCGAGCGCTCGCTGGCGTCCGCGATAGCTTCAGAAGCCGCAGCGGCGATAGTGAACGCTCGTCTCTATGGCGAGTCGATTCGCGGCGCCAGAATGCAGCGGGAACTCCGCCTGGCCGGGGCGGTGCAGCGTAGAATGATACCGTCAAGCGCGCCGGACATACCCGAACTGGATATTGGGATGGCCTACGCGCCGTGTTTCGAACTGGCCGGCGACTTCTTCGATTTTATCCCGCTGGGCGACGGCAATCTCGGGATCGCGGTTTGCGACGTCGTTGGCAAGGGCGTGCGGGCCTCGCTTCTGATGGCGTCGATCCGGGCGTCGCTGCGGGCGCACGCTTCTTACGTTTACGAGCTTTCCGACGTGATCGGACACGTTAACCGCGACCTGTGCAGAGAGACTTCGACAAGGGACTTCGCCACTTTGTTCTACGGCGTTATCGACACCAGATCCGGATTGTTCACCTACGTAAACGCCGGGCACATGCCTGCGTTATTCGTCCGCGATGGTGAGTGTACGGAGCTCGACACCAGCGGGGGAATCATCGGTCTCGACAAAGAGTCCAGTTGGCGCCACAGGTCCGTCCAACTTGAACCGGGCCAGACGCTGATGATCTACTCAGACGGACTGAGCGACGCAATGAACTTTCAGGATGAATCGTTCGGGCGCAAGCGTATTGTCGCCGCACTGCTCGATGCGGTCGCCGACCACGAAGACGCCGAGACAATCACCGCGCACATTCTGTGGGAAATGCGCCGATTCACCGGCCTCCAGGAGCGATTCGACGACCTGACGATCGTAACAGTCAAGCGTCGCTGACGTTTCCGGCGCCCCAATCGCCAAGGCGCGGCTTGATACCCTCGGCGAGGCGTGATATAACTCCCCCTCGCGAAGACTTATGTCGCTCCTCCCCTTATTCTGTGAGATGAAGATGGCCCGGTTTCACCTGTTGAAGGACCCTGACAATTACGTTCTGTACGATTGGGATTTGGTGCAGGACGCCGAATCACTGGCTTATTGGCTCGAGCATTTCGAAATCCAGTTCCGCCAGGCGCTGCAGTGCGCCGCCGACACGTACGGTTCGGAGCCGGATGGGCCGGAGAGAATCGCCGCCGCATGTGCGCACTTCGATCGCATACTCGACTATCTGCGGCTGCATCCGGATTCGCTTCCGGGCGGGACCCTCGGCGTTTACGACATATGCCGCCTGCGCGAAGTGGCGCTGCGCGAACACGGGATAGGCGATCCGTTTGCATGCCTCAAGGATCGCGAAAACCGCCTGGCGATCGACTGCTACCCGAGGACAGTCGAGAATTACTCGGCTCTGACGGGGCGCGACAGGTGGCTGGCGCTGGTCAAAGGCGTCTTTGCGGGCAATTTGTTCGACGTCGGCTCGCCGGCCGGTATGGAATCGCACGATGTTGCGCCGGACTTCTTTCACAGCATCGACAATGTCCGCCCGCGTCCGTGGTTTGTTGACGGATTCGACGAGTTTTACGCCGACCTGAGCGCCCCGGGCGGAGCGTGGAGCAAGGCGGTTGTCTTCATCGACAACGCCGGAAGCGATTTCATTCTCGGGCTCATGCCGCTGGTGAAGGAGCTGGCCGTCTGCGGGACATCGATAGTCCTGGCGGCCAACGAGCTTCCCAGCCTCAACGATCTTACGGCGATCGATGCGCAAGGGTGTCTGAACGAATTGGTCAAGCTGGATACGGAACTGGCCGGCCTCGTCGCCGGCGGCGTGATCGAGATCGTCTCAAGCGGAAACGATCTGCCGATGATCGACCTTACCAACGTGTCCGACGAGCTTGACGTCGCCGCCGAGGGCGCCGACCTGGTCATCCTCGAGGGAATGGGCCGAGGCGTCGAGAGCAATTTCGATACCGTCTTCAGCGTCGACGCCCTTAACGCGGCGGTGCTGAAAGACACGCAGGTGACCAGGCACGTCGGCGGTCAGTTGCTGGACTGCATATTCAAGTACACCCGCGCCGGCTAGCCGGGTACGTTTATGATCGCCTTGATCACGCCGTCGCGATAGTCGGCGACCATCTCGAACGCGTCGCGCGACCCGTCGAGGTCGAAGTGGTGGGTGACCATAGGCGTTACGTCGACTTTTCCCGAACTTATCAGATCGATCGCGTCCTGGAGGCGCCCGTTCTGTCGGCGAACGTTCTGCAGGCGGATCTCCTTGCGGCGCATCATATCGGGGCAGAAGCTGACGCGCTGCAATTCCGGGATGCCTATCGCCAGCAGCGTTCCGCCCGGACGCAGAAGCCGGGCGCACTGGTCCAGCGTCTCCTGCTGTCCTGCGCATTCGAACACGCAGTCGATGCCAAGTTCGGCCCGGTCGAGTATTTCGCCGACGACATCCTGCGTTGGATGACACCCGGTCCAGGACGCTCCCATCGCCGCGGCGACTTCAAGCCGCTCGGGGAGCAGGTCGGTGACGTAGATCTCTTCGGCTCCCGCGGCCCGCAGGGACAGCAGAACCGACAGGCCGATCGGTCCGGCGCCCAGAATCGCCGCCCGTTTCGGCGGATTCTCCGGCGCCAGCCTTGTGGCGTACAGGCCGATCGAAAGCGGTTCTACGATGGTGACCTCATCGTCGTTCATTGAATCGGGGACCGCAAAGCAGCACGCCGCCGGCATTACGACGTACTCCGCCAGCGCACCGGGCAACTGGCCCGGACACGCAAGGAAAGCCTGGTCGCGGCAGGTGTGCTCTCGTCCGGCAAGACATTGATCGCAGGTCCCGCAGGTCTTCAGCGGATCGATCGCCACGCGCTGACCGACCTTCAGATCGCCGGCGGCGCCTCCGACCTCAGCAATCGTCCCGGCGCACTCGTGTCCGACGGTCCAGGGATACTCGATCTTCTGGCTGCCGATCGCCCCGGTGGTGTAGTAATGCACGTCGGACCCGCAGACCCCGACCGCGTCGATCCGCACCAGCACGTCGTCCGGAGCAGTAATCTCAGGTTCGGGAGTTTCGCAAATCTCCATCCCGCGAAGTTCGGTAAGAAAAGCAGCCTTCATAATTCAATCCTGTCTCTTGATGAATCGGCGGTTCGCTCGCCGTCACAGGCCGAGAGAATAGCAGACATTGCGCTCGGAGTCCGCAGAAAAGTTTATTCCGCATGGCGCCTTGATCTTACCTGAGGCCTGAGATACGCTCGCGGGCGCAAGGAGATCTCCATGGGAAAGATAGACTACAAGAAGGAGTTCAGCGATCTGTACAAGGCTTCGGCGAAGAAGGCCCCGCTATCGAGAAGCTCCACGCATTCATCCTTGAAAACGGGCGCGAACTGTCCGGCAAGCATCACGAGATCCACCTCGGCGATCCGAGAAGGGCCGCCCCGGAGAAACTGCGGACGATCATACGTCAGCCTATGAAGTGATCAGCCATCGCCAGACGTTTTCGCCGACGAACAGCGTGGCCACGCCTGCTACGGCCAGCGAGGCGCCCGCCGTCGCACGGATCGAGACCCGCTCCTTGTGAATCACCATCACGAACGGAATGATCACTATCGGCAGGATTGAAATGAACGTCATCGTAACCGCCGGCTGGAGATGCTGCATCGACAGCATCATCAGTGAGACGCCGAGAACCGGGCCGACGACGGCGCCGAGAGTCATCTGAGCCATTGCCTGGGGGTTCTTGAGTCCCCGAACCACTCGCGGATACCATCGCAGCAGGAGGAACATCACCGCGAACGCTGGCAGCGCGGCGGTTATCCGGATCTGGGTCGCTGTGATCGGGTCCATGCCTTCGATAACTTTTTTGCCCAAGACCATCCCGAGTGCCTGGCCCAACGCGCCCAGCAGCGCCAGAGACACCCCCCAGGCCGACGGACGCCAGAGTTTATTCACCGACGAGTCGACTTTTCGTTCGGCCACAACCCACGCCACGCCGCCCAGCGTAAGGGCCATGCCCGTGCCGTTGATCCACGAGAGCTTCTCGCCTAGCATCATCCATCCGAGAAGGGCGGTCATCGGCGGGGCGAGCGTGAACACCAGCGTACACAACCGCGGGCCGATCAGAATGAACGCCCGAAACAGGCACAGGTCTCCCAGGAAGAAGCCCACGAATCCCGAGACGCCCAGCCACAGCCACTGATGACCCGACGAGTCCAGCGGTACAAACGCGTACCTCGACGTGGCTACGCCCAGAACGCCGAGCATCACCCACGCCATAGTAAGGCGGATGAAGTTGACGGTAGTCGATCCGATCCGCCGCCCGGCGGCCTCGAACGACAGCGTACCGATCGCCCAGAGCAGTACAGTGCTCAACGCCGCGATTTCACCGGTGTACGCCATCTGCCATTCCTTAGTGGAGCTGTTGGACCCTCGGGCAAGCGGAAACGCACTTGCAATCGGAGTCGGGAAAATGTCTGATATTATGCACATGAGTTTGGAATACGCACGAGAAGTTCTGGATGCCGAGATAAAAGCCCTCGGCCAGGTGCGCGACCGCCTCGACGGATCGTTCGTTGACGCCATCGACGCGATGGAGCGATGCGCCGGGAGAGTCGTGACCTGCGGAATGGGCAAAGCCGGGCAAATCGCCACGAAAATATCGGCCACTCTGGCCAGCACCGGCACCCCGTCGTTTTTTCTGCACCCCGCCGAAGCTTTGCACGGCGATCTGGGAATGGTCCGCACCGGCGACGTTGTGGTCATGTTCAGCAACTCCGGCGAGAGTGCGGAAATCGCCGAACTGCTGCCGTTTCTGACCTCGACCGGCGTTACGGTCATCGGCATCACCTCTTCGGGCCGTTCGTCGCTGGCGGCCCACTGCGACATCACGATCCTGCTGGGAGATCTGACCGAGGCCTGTCCGTTGGGGATGGCTCCGACAGCCACGACCACCGTGATGCTGGCTGTCGGCGACGCGCTGGCGCTGTGCCTGATGAAGCGTCGCGGGTTCAACGTGCAGGATTACGCCTCCCTCCATCCGGCCGGGGCGCTGGGCAGGAGAACATTGCCGGTGCGTTCGGTAATGCGGACCGGACGCGCGGTGGCCGCCGTCGGCCCCGACACTCACGTTCAGGACGTGATCCTCGCGATAACGCGCGCCAAGGCGGGCGCCGCGGCGGTGATCGATGCCGAGCAGAAGGTCATGGGCATTTTCGCAGACGGCGACTTGCGCCGCGGACTCCAGCAGGACCCCGACTTCCTCGTCCGCAAGGTCAGCGACGTGATGACCGCAAACTGCGCCTGCGTTAACGGCGAGCAGCGCGTCGACGAGGTCCTGGCGATGCTGAAGGACAAGCGGATCGGCGAGGTCCCCGTTGTCGGCGATGACGGCGAGTTTCTGGGGATGGCGGACCTGAAGGGGCTGGTGTCGCTGTGAACTGCCGCATTCTTGCTCTGGATGTCGACGGGACGCTCGTGGGTCCCGACAATGTCGTGACGCCCGAGATTCGCGACGCGGTCGCCCTGGCCGACGGGGCGGGGATCCGAATCTGCCTGGCCACCGGACGATCCTACAGCGAGACTGTCGGGATATGGGAGCAGTTGGGGCTGGATCGCAAATGTCAGCCGATGATCCTGATCGGCGGAGCCCTTGTCAGCGAGACCGACACCCGCCGGGCTCTCTACCACAAGCCGATGGCGCCCGAAATCGCCTGCCGATTCGCCGACGCGCTCGGCGCGGCGGGGTACTGTGCGATGGCGATTGTTGATTCGTGGCGGTACGACGTGGAGTATTACCTGACGGCCTGCGGGGATCTGGAGGATGTGCGAAGACGCTGGTTCTCGCAGATGGACGTCAATATGGCGTCAGTCGGTTCACTCGACGAAGTGCTGCCGGGCGGCGACGGACCTGACGTGCTGCGGATATCCGCCGTTGTCGACAAGGACGACGGTCCGCCGCTGGCGGCGGGTCTCAAGGATCAGTTTGGCCAGGCGATAAACGTCTGCTCCATTCTGGCGCCGAACTACGATGTCTGGATCGTGGAGGCTCACGCACGTGCGGCCGACAAGCGGACGGCTCTGCAATATGTCGCCCAGGCGACCGGGACGCCGCTGAGTCGCGTCGCAGCCGTCGGAGACGACATAAACGACATATCCATGCTCTCCAGCGCAGGCCTTGGCGCAGCGATGCCGCAGAGCCCCCAGAGCGTTGTCGAGGCGGCGGATCACGTCGCCGTTGGCGGACTGGCGGAGTTCATAAACCAACTTGTCGACGGAAAGTTCGATTAGACCTGTTGACGCCGGTTCGTATGCATCGCTACCATGTCGCCATGAACAGAATACCAATTACCGTACTGGCGCTGGTGAGTTGCGTTTTCGCTGTCGGCGGCTGCGGGGGCAACACCGGATGGCTCATCACGCCGGTGAATCTCAAAGAACGCCTTGTCGAATCAGAGATCAAGCGCGATCCGGGATGGTTCGTCCGCGACAAGATCGCCGTCGTCGACGTCAGCGGCGTCATCTTGAACGATCGGTCCAGGGGCCTGTTCGGCCAGGGCGAGAATCCCGTGAGCCTGTTCATCGAGAAGATCGACAGGGCCCAGGACGATCCTAACGTCAAGGCGCTGGTGCTGCGGATCAATTCGCCCGGCGGGGGGGTCACCGCGTCGGACATAATGTACGATCGCGTGATGAAGTATAAGTCCGCGACCAAGAAGCCGGTCATCGCCGTGATGGTCGACGTCGCCGCAAGCGGCGGTTACTACATCGCCTGCGCCGCCGATGCGATAATAGCCCACCGCACGAGCGTTACCGGTTCGATCGGCGTGATAGTGCAGACCGTGAGCTTCGCCGGCACGATGGACAAGATCGGTGTCACCGCACAGGCGATAACGTCCGGCAAAATGAAGGACATGGGCAGCCCGTTCAAGCCGCTGGACCCCGCCGACGCAGCGGTGCTCCAGGGCGTGGTCGACGATTTCTACGCCAAGTTCGTCAAGGTCGTCGACGCCGGTCGGCCCAAGCTGAACATCGACCAGGTGAGGAAACTCGCCGACGGCAGGATATACACCGCCGACGAAGCGCAGAAAAACGGACTGGTCGATTCGGTGGGCTTCATGGACGACGCCCTGGCGATCGCCAAGGCTCGCTGCGGATCCGAGCGTATGAAAGCGGTGATGTACGATCGACCGATGGGGCATCGGGCCAACGCCTACAGCATGGCCCCCGACGTCGGAGCCCAGTTCAACCTGGTCAACGTAGACACCGGCACGCTGATGTCGATGACACGCCCGCGATTCATGTACCTCTGGTCCGGACGCTAGCGGGGGGGGCAATGTCCAATGACCAACGCCCAAGTTTCAAGTGAACGGCGACGGCGAACGGTCAGCGGCGTCACGACTTCCTGCGTCGCTCTTCGAGCTATGCAGGACAAGTCGTCGTGAATAGGTCGACGTTCCGTCGACTGATATTAAACGGGCGTACTGACTCGCGGTTTTGCAGTCGTTGGCGTTCGGTGTTCACTTGGAACTTGGGCGTTGGGCATTGGACATTGGGCCTTGTCCCGTTCGAACTCCTGCTGTGTCGCAGAGGAGATTGGTCATAACCGCCAGAGCGCTTTGCGGCTTGTAGCCGTGAATGGTGAATCCTTCGTATCCCGCCAGAGCCGTCACCAGGTCGTAGCGCGTGTAGAGCACCACCGGCTTGTCGCCGCGAAACACCGCCGAGAACAACGGTTGGGATTTTTCCGGCCCGAGTCTGCGCGACAGGGACCTGCGATAGTAAACGCGTTTGATCTTCGCCGGTCCGTTGAGCGCCACGTGGTTGGCCAGGACTCTTCGCCGTCCCGATTCGATCAGCGGTCTGACGACCTGCTCGAACGAACGGGCGAACTGGCGGTCACCGCCGCACGAGTCGGCGATCAGCCTGCCCCCGGCGTCGAAGTACCGCTTGAGTGCGGCCTTCTCCTCGTCGGACAGATCAAAAACGCCGGTTCCGGTTATCGCCGCGATGGACTCCTTGTTCACGTCAAGTTCGGCTATATCCATCGGCCCGGTGACGTTGAGCCTTATCCTGCAGTTGTTGCCCATCCAGATCGCCAGATGTTTCCACGCCAGCGGTTCGGGGTCGTAATTTCCTTTGTATTTGACCAGGGCCACGTTGATCTCGGCCGTCGGCTTAAACGGCCTGGCCTTCGGGGGCTTCCGCATTCCGCGCCTCGGCAGGCGCCCCATATCGGTCGTCAGCAGGTGGATATTCGTCATCAGTTGGAAGATCGGTTCGCCTGCCTTGCGGGCTGTGCCCAACTGCATCGCCAGCGACAGCTCATGCGGGCTGTGGATCGCCAGCAGCCTGCCGCCGTTTGAGACTCCCCAAAGGCCCATCACGCCTTTGGGTGCGTACTGCAGGGAGAAGATGCGGTGTTTCTCGTCAAGGCGCTTCAGAGGGTGGCCGGGGAACAGCTTCTTGTAGAACGCACGCATGTCGAGCGTGAACGAGCCGTTGTTGCCGGCGGCCTCGGATACGATCGTGCCGCCCTGGTATGCGAACGTGCGGATCCTGTCGATCTGCCGATCGGTCATCCTGCACGGCCCGGCTCCGGAGATGTACAGGATCGGAGCTTCGAGGAAGTCCGCCGCCTCGGATTGATCGCCGACGATCTGCCAGGTGACCTTTCGTTCGTAAGTGTCGCCGATATGCTTTGCGAAATTGGCCATGTCGTGCGGGCGGCAGTTCCACTTGCCGTCGTACTGGAGCTTGTTGGCCAGCACGGGCCGGCGCCCTCTGGCCAGGAACAGCGTGGCGAACGCCGTGGCGTCAATTCGCTGCCCCGGCCGGCCGAATCCCCAACTGCCGTCGCTGTTCTGGTCCCCCAGCAGTTGTTTGCTTCCGTCTGCGAACCAGTCCCGCCCGCCGACGAACTTCCTCCCGCTGGTCAGCCCGATCCTGGCCAGCCCGAACAGCCAGTAGTATCGCCACTGAACGCCTTTACCGGGATTGGCCCGCACGTCGTAGTTCTTCTTGATCCACGCCAGTGCCTTCAAGATCGATTTGTCCTCTTTCCAGACAGTGCATCGCACGAATTCGTCCCGCTGCAGCGTATCGAAGCAGACCAGCAGCGTCGCCAGTCCCGCGGCGGTCATCGATCCGTACGTGCTGGTCTGAAATGCTCCCGGACGGATGCGGTAGCCCCACCCGCCGTTGGTTTGCTGCTGATCGAGCCAGTGGCGCCGGACTTTCCGCCAGTACTTGAGCAGCGGCTCGGTTCGCACTTCCAGACGCGAGACGCCGTTCCAGACGCCGAGTGCGGCTATGTGCGCGTTCGAATTGTCGTATTCGGCGAGTTTTCCGCCCTTGGCCGGTTCGTATCCGTACCGACCCTCGGAGTCCGCGGCGCGCACCAGCCACTCGATGTCCTTTTTCAGCATGTCCGTGACTTTGATGTCGTTGCAGGCGGCCAGTGCGCACGCACGCATGGACACCGCGTAGGTTCCCGTCATCTCTGTCGCCGACAGCCACCGGAGGGCTCGCTTGACTTCCGGCTGGCGATAGTCGACCTGGGCTGAAAGGAGGGCATACACGCACAACGCCGTAACCCCGCCGCGGCGCGGGTTGCCCTCGGCGAACTCCCCGGCGCACGATCCGTCCGGGCCGATCTGCTTGAGCAGGAAGCCGATGGCCGCGTGAACCGCGTGATCCTCAGGCGTAACCGGCTCCGGCGGCGGGGCGAAGATCGGGGCGTCGGCGGGCATAGTCGCCGGGCGCGTCGTCGGCGCAGCGGGCTGCGCCGACAGCCGGGCTTCGAAAACGACCGGCCCGCAGATAATCGTCAGCGCCGCGATGAATGCAATGGGTTTGGGTATCGTCATGACTGCTCGTTATTGTACATCTCCGCCGACTCTCGTGCATCTGAAGATCAGGAAGTAGGGGATTATTCGCGTGTCGGCGATGTTTTTACACTTGGCGACGGCCTGTTCGGAGGCGTGGGGCTCCGCCAGTTTGTCTACGCGGATGCCCGCGTCGGTCAGCGTGTTGAAGTACTCGCTAAGCGTGCGGAAGAACCGGGGTATCCTGAACGGTCGGACCGACTGGCGGACCTCGCGCGGGGCTCCGCCGAAGTACCACTCGTCCACGTCGGCTCCGCGCCCGACCGGCGAGAGGCTGAAATAATCGCCGACCACCACGCCCGATCGTTCATCGTCGTCATCGTACATCCACCGCCACATTCGCGTCATGGTGCATGGGTGGGTCACCGAAAACTGAAGCAAACCGCCAGGCTTCAGCACCCGCGCGATTTCAGCGATCGACTCCGCGTAGTCGCTCAAGTCCATCAGCGTCATTGTACTCAGCGCAGCATCGAACGATTCGTCGGCGAACATGCTCAAGTCGCCGGCCGGCGTCTGGTGATACTCTATGCCGCGGGGCTCGTCGGATTCGTGATCGCGGCCCGCGGCGATCATCAGCCGGCTGACGTCCATGCCGACTACTTCGGCTCCGAGGTCGGCGAACTTGCGCGTGTTGTATCCCTCGCCGCATCCGACGTCGAGCACGCGCATACCGCTGATGTCGCCGAGCAGTTCAAAGAAAGCGGGATTATTTACGAATTCGCGATAGACGTCCCACCCGGCCCGGACGGCCTCTATCCAGTCCGGTGCGTTCTCGTCCCAGAATGAAGCTACTTCCTGATTGTCCACCTGAATCTCCTTGGCCCGGCGATGCGATCATAACAGAATGTAAAACAAGAACGCCGCTATCGCCGCAACCGCCGCCAGCAGGACCCAGAGCGGCACAGGTCCGGGCGAATACGACACTGATGTCAGGACATATTCGCCGCAAACCGGACACCGCGGCGAGTCGTCGTATATCTCGGCTCCGCACGCCGGGCAGGGGGCGGTTTCCGGTCCGTCGTCGCCCAGTTCGTCCAGATCGGACTCAAGCGGGCCTTCATCCGGCATGTCGTCATCCCATTGGTTCACTGTCATCTCCGCGGCTTTTATACTACTATAGTCGTCCGCGGCTCGCGGTCAATTCCTGCAATTCATTCGATCGCGGGACGTTTACATCTTGGCAGAGTATTGTCGGATCGTTAGAATCGCGAAGTTGTTTACAGCCCTCGGCGGGGTTTAGGACGATTTGAATGGATGCGAATCTAAGCAGGCGAAGTTTCATCAGGCTGGCGGGGTTGGGCGCGGCGGCCGGTGTTCTCGGCGGTTCGGCCCGCGGAGCCGACATCTCAAGAGCCCCGGGCAAGCCCAACATCCTCTTTGTCATGGTCGACGATCTCGGCAAGGAGTGGATCAAGTGCTGCGGCGGAGGGGACATAGAGACCCCGAACATAGACGCACTGGCCGCCGGCGGAATGCGATTCACCAACGCCTACTCCATGCCCCAGTGCACGCCGACGCGCGTTACGCTGCTTACCGGGCAGTATCCCTGGCGCACCGGATGGGTCAACCACTGGGACGTGCCGCGATGGGGCGTGGGCTATTTCGACTGGAAGCATCACACGACATTCGCCGGGGTCATGCGCGGCGCCGGTTATGCGACTGCGGCGGCCGGGAAGTGGCAGATCAATGATTTTCGCCTGACTCCCGACGCGATGGAAAAGCACGGATTCGACGAATGGTGCATGTGGACCGGATACGAGACCGGCGTTCCCAAGAGCGGAAAACGCTACGCCGATCCGTACATAAACACCAGGCAGGGCTCAAAGACGTACGCTGGTGAGTTCGGCCCGGACGTCTACGCCGACTTCCTCATCGAGTTCATGGGCAAGCACAAGGCCGAGCCCATGATGCTCTACTTCCCGATGGCGCTCACGCACGGTCCGCTGACCAATACGCCGGCTGAACCAAAGGCCGACAACAGGCACAAGGCGATGGTTCGCTATACCGACGCGCTGGTCGGGCGCCTGGTCAAGGCTCTCGACAAACTGAAGATTCGCGAGCGAACGATTGTGATCTTCACCACGGATAACGGATCGGGCGGCGGACAGAGGGGGACGCTGAACGGGCGCAAAGTTCGCGGCGGCAAGGGCAAAGAGAGCGAGTTGGGATGCTGCGCTCCGTTCATAGTGAACTGTCCCGGTCTGGTTCCAAAGGGAGCGGTCACCGACGCGCTGACGGATTTCACCGACATGCTGCCGACATTCGCCGAACTCGGCGGGGCGAAACTGCCCGACAAACTCCCGTTGGACGGCAAGTCCGTCGCCAAAGTCATGCTCGGACAAGCCAAGGACTCGACCCGCCAATGGATAATGGCTCTGGGGCACGGACCGGCGAAACTGGACGCCGAAGGCGTTCGGGGCAAGGTCGACTACGCCACGCGCGTTGTCCGCGACAAGCGGTTCAAGGTTTGGGTCGGTTCGGACCGCAGGATCATCCGTCTGCACGATCTCAAGGCCGACCCGTTTGAGGAGACCAATCTGCTGGGCGGCGATGAAGCGGCGCACAAGGCGGCCGCAAAGAAATTCCAGGCGGTCATTGACGCCATGCCGGCTAAAGACGCTCGACCCAAATACGATCCGCGGAAACGCAACGCGTGGGACAAGGCCCCCGGCGGAATGCAGAAGACTCGCAAACGAAAACGCAAACGTACGAAAGAGAAAAAATGAAACGGCGAGAATTCCTCAAATCGATAAGCCTTGGAGCGGCGGTCCTTGCGGCCGACGGGATCGCGGGAGCCGAGAAGTCAGGCGGGGGGAGCAAGCCGAACATCATTCTCTGCATGACCGACGATCAGGGGTGGGGCGACACCGGTTACAACGGGCGAAAGGAGCTCAAGACTCCGGCCCTTGACGCGATGGCCGCCGAAGGACTGAGATTCGACAGGTGGTATTCCGGCGCCCCGGTCTGCAGCCCGACCCGGGGCAGTTGCATCACCGGGCGTCACCCGTATCGCTACGGGGTGTTCTACGCCAACACCGGGCACATGAAGCCCGAAGAGATCACGCTGGCAGAAGCGCTCAAGACGCGGGGGTATGCGACCGGGATGTTCGGCAAGTGGCACCTCGGCACGCTTACGCGCAAGACCAAAGACGCCAATCGCGGCGGTCCCAAAGGCGCGGCGCACTATTCGCCGCCGTGGGAAAACGGCTTCGACGTTTGCTTTGCAACCGAATCCAAGACGCCGACCTGGGATCCGATGAAGAAGCCCGGGACCGATCAGCCCTACGGCACCTACTACTGGGACGGGCCGGAGCACCGCGTGACCGAGAATCTCGACGGCGACGATTCACGCGTGATAATGGATCGTGCGATACCGTTCATTCGGGACGCGGCCAAGGCCGGAAAACCGTTCCTGGCGGTCATTTGGTTCCACACGCCGCACCTGCCGGTCGTCGCCGGCGGAAAGTACCGCGAGATGTACAAGGGCCACCGCGGCGTTGACTACCTCGGATGCATAACCGCGATGGACGATCAGATGGCCCGTCTGCGGGCTGAACTCAAGAAGTGCGGCGTGTCGGACAATACGATGCTGTGGTTCTCCAGCGACAACGGTCCCGAAGGCGGGAAGTTCAACGGCGCCAACGGCTCGGCCGGCCCGTTCAGGGGACGAAAGCGAAGTCTTCTGGAAGGCGGGATTCGCGTCCCCGGACTGCTGGTCTGGCCCGGAAAGATCACCAAGCCGCGCGTGGTCAGGATCCCCTGCAGTACGCTTGACTACTTCCCTACGGTCATGGACGTACTTGGCTTCAAGATGAAAGGGCAGGTTACTCCCATCGACGGAGTGAGCCTCCTTCCGCTTATCGAAGGGAGGATGACCGAGCGCCCGCGACCCATCGGATTTGAGTCGAGAGGCAGGATGGCGCTCATCGACAACCGCTACAAGTTGTACGGCAGTCCTGGCGGTTCGGGCTCCGGCGGCGCCGGGCGGAAGAAACGCAAGACCGCCGGACCCAAAGCGGGTTTCGCGCTGTACGATCTGATTGAAGATCCCGGCGAGACTAAGGATATCGCCGCCGAGCATCCGGATCTGGTCAAGGCGATGTCCGCGCAGTTGCTCAAGTGGCGAGCATCGTGCAGAGCCAGCAACGCACGAGCCGATTACAGGTAAAGTAGTCCCGCAGCGGCGCCAGCCGGCGGTCTTGTCGAGAAATCATGCGTTTTGCGGGCGATTTAATGCCGATAGCTGACTTAGGAGCATAGTGCCTCAATGAGTGACAGTGTCTCAGATGTATTTGCCGAAGGGGAGATCGTCAACGCCGACGAGTTTCTAAGACTCGTATCCAATCGCTCGGCGGATTTGCTGGGAGTCGTCAAGGCCCTCTCGGTGAGCGATCGCCCCGAAGATCTGATCGATCGACAGTTGATCGCGAGAATACACGCCCAGGCCACGCAACTCGTGGAGCTTCTCGACAGGTACGGCGCCCACAATAACCGGGATTGGCGCGTCTATCGGCTGATGATAGCCACGATGAAGAGATTCACCGACGTAAGCTACGAGATGCACCATATCCTCAGCGTCCTTCCTTCCTATCGTCTTCTTTCGATCGACAGGGATTTCGTCCTGGCGACCCGGGAGGGGCTGGCTTTCAGCAACGGAGTCATTGAGCGTGCGGGGATGGAGATGCTCGCCCAGGCCCAGGATCTGGGCGTGACGATCCCGCCGCCGGAGGCCCTGGAGTCTTCGTACGGGCGGCAACTGCCTCCGGGCGTTCTGTCGCGAGATCGACCGGCCCATACGGAGGCCAATGTCGGCCAGACCGTCAAGTTCCTGGCCACGGCGTTCCTTAACGTGGCCTCCGAATGCCAGGGCGTTCGATCGGCCAGCAGGGCCAGGCCTGACGAGTACGCATCATTCATTCCCAGCGCGATCAGCGAGGAGAAGCTTCGCTATCTGTGCCACCGCCTGCACAATCTCCAGTCGCTGTACGACACGTGGGTCTCCGATACGCAGACCGAGAAGGTCGACGACAACCTGCCGGTGCTGCGGGGGCACATCAGCGTGGGATTTCATCTGCTGACGACGGCGACGAGCCTTATTCATTACTACGAGAGACATGTCGAATCGGGACATTCCACCCGGCGTTCGACAGCGGTGCTGGTCAATCCCGCCGACCTGCTGCACACTCTGATGAGCTACTCGGTCCTGTTCGCCGGGGTCTTCCTCGACGCGGCGAGAACTCTCTGCCAGGACATGCTCAAGAGCTACGCCGAAATACGCGAGATCGAGCTGCCGATTCCCAGGTACCGCGGCTTCCACGTGCGTCCGTCGACTCTGGTGGCCAAGATCGTGCTGTACTACGGAAGCGACGTGCGACTGAAGCTCAACGGACATTCCTACGACGCCAGCACGCCGTTGGAGATATTCCGCGCCAACGAAACGATCAACGCCCGCAAGCGCCAATGGCTGGTCGCCGCGATCGCCGAACACGAGATCATCAAGGGGCCGTGCCCTGACGGTTCCGACGTGATGGAATGCGTCAGGAGGATCGTCACGGATCTGGCCGGTTGCGGAAAAATGATGATCTACGCGCAGCCGCTCGTTCTTCGCGAGGCTCCGGTCAGAACGTGCGGGACGCTGCTGGAGTGCGTTATCGACGAAATAGCGCACCTGCAGGCGACCGGCAAGATAGACATCAACGTGGAGTTGACGATCAGGTTCCGCGGCGACAAACGCGTCCTGGAGGATCTGAAACTGCTTGCCGCTCACGGCTACGGCGAGGACAATATGGGAAACGATATCGTGCTGCCGGCGGAACTGGCGTATCTGCGCAGATAGCCGTCAGGCCAGTTCGAGCCCGGATTTGTTGGCGACCTTGATGGTTCTCTTGCCGGCCAGCATCTCCTTGAGCCGCTTTCCGGCGAATTTGTTCCGCCACCCGGTCAGGAGCCTGAGAGTGTTTAGTTTGGGCGCCCCGTACCGCACGCCGCTGACCAGTGCGGCGTAGTGACTTCTGCTGGCGAACAGCGAGTGGCACAAATCCTGTGACAGGCATATCGATTGTCCCGTAGCGGAGACGAGATCCTGCAGCATCTTGTCGACGGGATTGTCCTCCTTCGGCTGGATCGGATTGGGCAGTTGGCTTTCCGGTACGCTTCGTCCGGTGTCTATCGCCTTGAGGATCGCCGGACCCTCCTTGCCGGCCATCGGCCTGGGGAAGCCCTTGGTCTGACGGATCTGCTTTATGTTCGTGGGCATCTGCCTCGACAGAGCCGTCAGCACCTGATCTTTCAGAAACGTTCGCGGCGGCAGGTCGTACCGGCGGGCTCCGTCCTCACGCCAAGCCGCCAATTCCCGGAGCACGCCGAGCTTGCGGCGATTCAATCGCCGCCACCCCTGGACCCGCCTCCACCTGTCCTGCGGCTTGCATTCGAACATTTCGTCCGATTCAAGGCAGCTCATCTCCTGCCGCAGCCAGGTTTCCCTGCCGAGTGTCTTCAGGCGTTTTGTCAGGTTCCCGCGGATTGGTTCGAGGTGCAGAACGTCTTCAACCGCGTATCGCAGTTGCCCGGCGCTGAGCGGCCGGCGGCTCCACTCGCTGTAACTCTTGTCCTGGATGGTCTTCTTGTTCAGGACGCCCTGGACGAGTTTTCCGTAGGACATTGGATATCCCATGCCGACAAGTCCGGCGGCGACCTGAACGTCGAAGATATTCGCACCGGGCTGCTGAATGTGCAGGTAGCACATTTCGATATCCTGCGATCCGGCGTGTACGATCTTCTGTGTGCTCTCATCGGCGACAAGCTCCCAGAACTCGGTGACATCGACCTTGAACGGATCGATCAGGGCTATCATGTCGTCAGTGGCCGCCTGTATCAGGCACAATTGAGGGCGATAGCTTCGTTCGCGTATGAATTCGGTGTCGAACCCGAACCTGCCGGCGGCCCTGAGAGTCCTGCAGACCTGGCGAAACTGCTTCGAGTCTGTCACCAGAAACTCAGACGGATCGATTTTTTCCAACGACAATGCGTTACTCCCGAATCAGGGCGGCCTTCATCGCCGCGATATGCGCCGGCGTCGTTCCGCAGCATCCGCCGATTATGTTCGCCCCGGCGTCGACCAGGGCTCGCGTGCGGTCGGCCATTGCTTCGGGCGACTGTCTGAAGACGGTTTGGCCGTCGACGAGTTCGGGCAGTCCGGCGTTGGCGTGTATGAGTATAGGCAGATCGGTGTGTTTTCGGAACTCACCTGCTATTTCAATCATCTGTTCGATGCCGTTTCCGCAGTTGGCTCCGATTATGTTTGCGCCGGCTTCGGGAAGCGTTTCGGCGACCTGTTTGGGCTCTGCGCCCATCATCGTCTTGTATCCCGCCGGCGTGGGATCGAACGTAAATGTTGCCATGATGTCGATTTGAGAGTCAATCGCCCTGGCCGCACGTACGGCGCAAACAGCTTCGTCCAGCGCCGTCATCGTCTCTACGCATATCGCATCTGCGCCCGCGTCAAGCATGGCGCTGATCTGTTGGGCAAAAACCGCCTCCATCTGTTCGGGCGTGGCTGTTCCCAGCGGCTGGAGGAACTCGCCGGTAGGTCCCAGCGACCCGGCCACCAGTGCGCCTCCGGCGGCTTCGATCGAGTTGCGGGTCCCGGCGCGGTTGAATTCCTCGACGCGATCGGCGTATCCCATCTTGGCCAATTTTATCGACGATCCGCCGAACGTGTTGGTCAGAATAATGTCGCTGCCTGCCTGTGCATACGCCGCGGCGACGGCCTTTACGTCCTCGGCGTGGGATACGTTCCACTCCTCGGGGCAGTCATCGGACGTGAGTCCCCTGGCCTGGAGCATTGTGCCCCAGGCGCCGTCGGATACAAGCACCTTACCGGCGGCCAGTAAGTTCAGAATTTCGCCCACGGTTGTAAGATTCCTTATGCAGTCGGGTTTCGCATCAGAGTTAATGATAACGTCGAGCCGACCGTTTTCCAACGCGCAAATTAGAACGCCGCGACTTTGACGTTGTCAGCGTGGAGTTTCGCCGGGCTGCTCGCCGGGGATGTTTTCGCCGGTTGTTTCGCCGTTGGCCGGCAGCACGGCGTGGAACGCCGTTCCCTTTCCGAACTGGCTTTCGACGGCGAGTTCTATGCGGTGCTCCCTGGCGATCTGCTGGACGATCGCCAGCCCAAGCCCCGAAGATCCGCGGTTGTGCTGGACGGCGTCGGTGGTGCGGTAATACTCGTCGAAGATATGCGGGAGTTTTTCAGGGGCTATTCCGATTCCTTCGTCGCGGATGCTCACGTGCGGGCGATTGTCCGAGCCGACTTTGCACGTAATATGCACGGTTCCGCCCTCGTGTGAGTAGTTTACGGCGTTGGAGACCAGGTTCAGGAAGAACATCTTGAGATGATCCTCCACGCATACAGTCATCGCCGTCTGGAGGTGGGCTTTTATTGAGACATTTCTCAAATCGGCGGCGGCGGAAACCTGTTCGATGCTGGATTTCAGCGGCATGGCGGCGTTGATTATCTTTGATTCGGCCGCCGGGGCGACTGCGGATCTGAGATTCGCCAGACGAAGCATGTCCTGGACCTGCGACGACAGGCCAAGGCACCTGTGGGATATCCGCTTCAAAACGCCCACCGCTTCATCGGGAAGCTCGCCGCAGTAGCCGTCGATCAGCACTCGCGCGTTGGCGTAAATCGCCGAGCAGGGGGTCTTGAGTTCATGGGCCGTGTGGAGCATGTGCTTGGTGCGCTCCTCGCGGGCTTCGATGAGTCGGGCGTTGGTCTCGGCCAACTCGTACTGGTGCTGTCGAAGCATGCCCGAAAGCTGGGACGCCAGATACCACACCGCAAGCATGATGCCCCAGACCGAGCCGAGGACCATGAGTATCTCGCCCTTTGACGACTCGATAATGTCGCGAATCGAACTGTCGCGATGCAGATGCGAAGGCGGCAGGATTCCCCCCAGTTCGGTCAGCACGCACAAGAGAAACAGCAGGCACGCCAATAGCGTCACTATCGAACTCTGGCGGGGAGTGAAGAATATGCATGACAGGACTATGTGGAACAGATACGCGTTGGCTATGTGCGTCTCAAGGCTTCCGACGAAATGCACCACGCCGGTCAGCACCAGCAAATCCAGAACGATCTGGGTCCAGAGATTAACTCGGATCACACTGGGCCGGGGGGTCTCGCCGATCAGTCGGATATGCGTCAGATAGGCCAGGTTGCACACGACCAGCAGCCCGGCGCAAATCAGCGCCCATACCGCATTTGTCTTCAGGCCCAGGGCCGAAGCCGGTCCCTCGAACAGGGTCACCACGCCGAATCCGGCGAGTATCGAGATTATCAGCCATCGCAGGCGGCAGAACCACAGCGTGTTGGCCGCAAGGGCCTCTTCGGAAATAGCCTCGTAGCGGGCGTCGCGCTCCTCGGGGGGCTGTTCCTCGCTGGTCGGCTCCAGCGGAAGCTGGTATCGAGTTGGCTGTGTCTGGGTATTCTCAGGCATAGAAAACCGCCTGCTGCTAAGGCTCTTGGGAATTGCACTTCATAATATACCCTGAATCCGGGGATAATGCGAGTAATCTTCCCCAAATACAGCGCGCAAAAGCGCTTATTGGACCGGACGCGGCGTCAGGCGCCCGCGCAAGCGATCATCAGCCGAAGTCGTCGAAGAAGATCCGATCGTCCGGCAGGCCCTTGGCCAGGAGGACTTTCGTCACCGCGTCGATCATCGGGGGCGGGCCGCAAAGGAACGCCTGACGTTTGGCCCCATTGGCCTCGATCATCTTGTCCAGAGACAAGTGGATGAAGCCGGTCTCGCCGTTCCAGTCGTCTTCGGGTTTGGGTTCCGACAGTCCGTAGACCACATGGAAATTCGGGTGCTTTTCGGCCATCTCCTCGAACATCTCAAGGTAGAAGATGTCGTCCTTGGCGCGGCATCCGAAGAACAGCCAGCACTTTCGGTCAGGCTGCTGTCTGTACATCGACTGGATGATGTTCTTCATCGGCGCCATGCCGGCGCCGCCGCCGACGCAGATCAATTCGGTATCGGGGTCTTCGTCGAATATGAAATCGCCGTACGGGCCGGTGAACTCGACCGGATCGCCGACTGCGAGGTTGTGGAGGTATGTCGAGCCGATGCCGCCGGGGATCAGGCGGACGACGAGTTCGACCTCGTCGGTCTCGTATACCGCCGAGCTTATCGAATACGCGCGGAACACCGGGCCGTCGGGGGAGGGCGCCTGGACCTGGACGTATTGACCGACGCGCGAAATGATCTCGGACGGGTCGTTGAGCTTGAAGCGGATTTCCTTGATGTTGCTGGTCATCGCCTCGGTGCTGATGACCGTGGCGTTGAAGAGCTTGACGTTCAGCAGATCTTCGGGGATCTTGACCCTGATGTCCTGGCGGATCTTGACCTGGCAGGCCAGTCGCACGCCGTCGCGCCGTTCGCCGCGGGAGATGTAGGGCGTTTCGGTCGGCAGGATCGGTCCGCCGCCGTCGAGGACCTGGATCTTGCAGAAACCGCACGTTCCCTGTCCGCCGCATGCCGAGGGGATGAATATCTTCGATTCGATCAGCCCCGAAAGCAGCGATTGCCCGCCCTCGACCTCCAGCGACTTCTCGCTGGCGTTGACGTCGATCGTGCATACGCCGTAGTTGACCAGCACGCTTTCGGCCACCGTGAGCAGCACCGCAAGTCCGACTACGATCAGAACCAGAACCAATATTGACCAGATAAATACCATGAATACGTATCCGTATGCGACCGGTTTTTGACTATAGCCGCATCATTTCGCCGGCGGCTGTCATGCTCGTTTTGAGACAGTAACAAAGAACCGTCAGATCTTGACCATTCCGGCAAAGCCCATGAAGATCATGGCCATGATCCCGGTGATTATCATCACGATCGCCACGCCCTGGAACGGACGGGGCACGTCGCTGTAAGACATTTTCTGCCTGAGACCGGCAATCAGCACGATCGCCAGCATCCAGCCTATGCCGCCGCCGAATCCGAACGCCACCGACTGGTGGAAATCGTAATTCCTGGTGATCATCAGCAGCGAGGCGCCGAGGATCGCGCAGTTCACGGTGATAAGCGGCAGAAATATGCCCAGCGCGTGGTACAGTTTGGGGCTGAACCGCTCGACGAACATCTCGACGAACTGCACGAACGCCGCGATCACCGCGATGGCGACAATGAACCACAGATGTTCGATTCCCAGCGGGATCAGTGCATGTGTGTAAATCCACCAGTTGATCGCGGTGGTGCAGACCATCACGAAGATGACCGCCGCTCCGAGTCCGACCGCCGTGTCGACCTGGCGCGAACAGGCCAGGAACGAGCACATGCCCAGGAAGTTCGTCAGCAGTATGTTGCTGGTGAAGATAGTGGCGATCAGGATTGCCCAAGGTGATATGTCGCTCATGATGCGGCCTCCTTGTCCGGATCGTTGGCCCCGCTGAGCCAGTTATACAGTGCGATCAGGAATCCCAGCGAGATGAAGGCGCCCGGCGCCAGGATCATCACCACGTTCTGCGGGTACCATCCGCCGTCGGCCACCGTCCTCCAGATCGTGATTCCGAACAACTGTCCGGCTCCGAACAGTTCCCGGAAGAAGCCCACGGCGCACAGGACGATGGTGTATCCGACGCCGTTGGCCAGGCCGTCGAGCATGGACACTGTCGGCGGGTTCTGCAGTGCGAACGCCTCGGCCCGTCCCATCACGATGCAGTTTGTGATTATCAGGCCCACATACGGTCCCAACTGCTCGGACATTTCAAAGTAGAACGCCTTGAGCAGCAGGTCGAATACGATCACGAACGTGGCGATGATGGCGACTTCGGCGATCATCCTGATCCGGCGGGGAGTTATGTCCCGCAGCAGCGAGACAAACAGGTTCGAGCCCACGCAGACGAACGTCAGTGCGATGCTCATCACCAGCGAGTTCATCAGCGTGGTGGTGACCGCCAGCGCCGAGCAGATGCCCAGGACCTGAATCGCCACCGGGTTGGTGATCCATACGCCGGCCTTGAGGGTCTCTTTGCCCTTTCCGCCGCACAGTCCGCCGTGGTTGCAGTGATTATCGGACATCCGACACCTCCGTAGGCTGCGCCTTGGCGATTCTGTCAATAAGTTCGTTAAGCATGTCCCTAACCTTGCCGCTGGTTATCGTGGCGCCGGTGATGGCGTCGATCTCGTTTTGCTTGGCGGCCTTAGTTTTTGTGACAACGATCCCAGGTTCGCCGGACTCGTCGTATATCTTCTTTCCTTCGAAACTGTTTTGGAACTTCGGCTTGGCGATCTTGGCGCCCAGTCCGGGGGTCTCCTCCTGCTGGTAGAACGTTATGCTGTGGATCGTCTTCAGGTCTGACTTGAGACACAGCAGGCCTTTGATCTGTTTCCACATGCCTTCGCCGGCGAATTCTACAGCCCAAAGGCGTCCGTGTTCGGGATGGTCGCTGTAGTAGACCGTCGCTCCGTACAGCTTGGAGCGATCGGCGTCTGTCTGGACCTTCTGCTCCCGGATCTTGACGATCTCTTTGGCGGGGGTCTTCGCGTCGAACGAGATGCCCAGGACATCCATGATATTCCGGGCCTTCTTGGCCGCCAGATTGTCCTGGTATCTCTGTTCGGTCAGCGTGTGGACTGCGGTCAATCCTATTGCGCAGACCAGCGCGAGCACCGCGGCGTAGGTCACTGTGTATAAGTTATTTTTCATTTCGCAACCCCCTTACGTGCAGTGCGATGAACACTTCATCGATTATCGGGGCGAACATATTGCCGGCGAGGATGGCGAACATCATTCCCTCGAACAGCGGCGTCTTGAGTCGTATCAGGGCGGTCGCTATTCCGATCAGGGCGCCGTAGACGAACTTGCCGCCGCTGGTTATCGGTCCCGACACCGGATCGGTCGTCATGAAGAACGTTCCCAGCAGGAATCCGCCGGCGAGGTAGTGGAATACGATCTGCTCGGCGACGTTGTCGCCGTCGACAAGCACAACGGTCATGACGCCGAAGGCCACGATCGTCGATACGACCACCCGCCAACTGGCCACGCCGAACATCAGCAGCATCACGCCGCCGCCGATCAACGCTATCGCCGAGGTTTCGCCGCCGCAGCCGAGGGTGTTTCCGAACAGGAGCTGCGTCATCGGCGTAAGATCTGTCGAATCAGCCGCGGCTTTGTAAAGCGGGGTGGCCTGGGAGACCGCGTCGACGGCGACGGTTTCATACTGGAAGAGGCGTCCGAAGAACCCGCCGCCGGGCTCGATCCAGGCGCCGCCCATTTCTCCGCCGTAACTCAGCAGCAGGAAGCATCTTCCCACCAGTGCGGGGTTGAACAGGTTGCGTCCGGTGCCGCCGAATATCTCTTTGCCGACCAGGACGCCGACGACCACGCCGAGAGCAACCATCCAAAGCGGCAGGCCCGGCGGGAGTATCAGCGGGAAAAGCAGGCCGGTTACGAGGAACCCTTCGTTGATCTCCTCCTTGCGGATCACCGCGAAGATGACTTCAACGGCTCCTCCGGCCATGTATGAGACCATGATCATCGGCAGCATTCGCCAGCCGAAGAAGTAGAATGATGCGAAAGTCGCCGGCAGCAGGGCGATTATCACCATCGACATGTAACGCTTGACGTCCAACGGGTCGCGAGCGTGCGGGGCGAGTTTCGCCTGGCTCAGCGGGTTGAACATGAACGCGTCAATCGCGTCGAACAGCGGCTTCATCGGGCCAAGGAATCGGCCCTTTTCGAACGCCGGCCGCATCTTGTCCAGGAGGTTGGCCATGAACTTCATGCCTGTTCCTCCTTGTTGCTTTCTTCAGTCACTTGCTGATCTTCTTCCGATTCCTGGGGCTGGTCCGGCTCGCCGAGTTCTTCGGCGATCTGAACCTTTGCTCGGACCAGTTCGTCGTACAGGTCGATTTTCGAAGGGCAGACGTACGAGCAGAGCCCGCACTCGACGCAGAGGTCCGTTCTGAGCCGCTGGGCCTGTTCGAGTTCATCGCTGTACAGATACTTGTGTATGGCGTTGGGCATTATCCCGGCCGGGCAGACGCTGACGCACTGTCCGCAGACCACGCAGGGTCGGACCTCGCCGCGGAGCGACGTGCTGAGATTCTCTTCGAACGAACCTTTGAAGAAGCTCGTGAAGCACTTGCTGAACGAACGCCTGTCGCCGCCGGGGCGAAGCCAACCGAACATCTCGCGGACCACCGGGGTCTCCAGAACCGTCAGGCCCGAGCATTCTGCGTCTATGCCGGTCTGGGTGTCGGTTACATGCGTCCCGGTGAGAATGCCGCCGTTAATCACGCGGATATCCTCGTCGCGGGTGAGGCGTCCTGAGAGGATCCGATCGATCGGGTGTCCGATTTGGACCTCTATATGTTTGGGCTCTTCGACCATCGGGCCGGCCAGCGAGATTATGTTCGTCGTGCAGGTCCGGCTGTAGGTCAACGCCTTGTCAAACGCGATGATTCCCGCCGCGGGTATGAACCAGACAGTCTCGTCGCCTTCGGTGAACAGGCCCAGGTGTCTGGCCAGCAGCGTCTGATTGTCGAAGGGATACCGCATCTGCAGGGGCACCTGCGAGAGTTTCAGCCATGCATGTCCTCGTATGCGGTCCTGGATCTGTCTTGCGAACTCGTTTTCCACGTCGGGAAGGACCAGGTGGATTTCCTGGTACTCCAGCAGCAGTTGCAGATGCTCCAGGCCGCGGACCAGTTCGCCGACCTTGTTCTTGCAGATCGCTCCGCCGTGCGCGACGAACGGTTCGAGATGGACCGTAGATACGATGACCGCATCGGGCACGCCCTGGGGGTCGGCGACTCTCTGAGTCCTGGCGTTGCTGACGTATCGCCAGGCGCCCAGGTCCACGAGTTTCCGTCGTTTCTCGGCGGCCTTGCCCGAATCGTACGGGACGTGCGCGGGGGTTTCGGGGTCGCTGGCCGGTTGGGCGGGACAGTTGAGATTCTCCATGACGATGTGCCCGTCAAGCTTCGACAGGCTGACCGTCCCGCCGCAGGGCGCCACCAGCGGCACAGAGAAACTCAGCGGCGCCGTCGCCAGCGCCTGGCCCGGTGTTACGGTGTCGCCTTCGGCGACGCAAAGCTCGCTGAACTCCAGCTTCCGGCCATGCAGGGGTATGCACAGCATCTCCGGTGGGGCGAGCTTCTCGACGTCCAGTGACGGAGCGCCGATTAGATTCACGTTGTAGCCGCCTCTTGGCTTCATGCGGTTCTGTTCTCCTGTACGAATTGCGCGGGGCCAATCGATTGCGGCGACGTCAGGCGAACGGTTCGCCCGGTTATGCTATGGTGTCGCGAGTACTCGTTGTGGCGCCTAATTCGTTCGGACTATTCCATACGACAGCGTTTCTTGTATCTACGCACCATGCCGATCGTCCGGCGGGGGTGACAAGCGGCGGGTAATCTATCACAAAGACACCGCAAACGCCACCGTCTTTTCCTGCTATTATTCCGGTATTGAGAAGCTGCTGTTCTCGGGGCGGGTCGCTACAGCGAGTCGGCCGAAGCGATCAAATCCTGTTTCAGGAGCCGCTGGAGAAGCGGTTGGATGTCCTCCGACAGATAGCGCCGCACGGCGTCCTGGGCCTTGTCCCACTGCTCGAGGCTTGCGATCGCCGATTCGCACAGGCTGTGTATCTCGCGGTTCAGTTCGTCTTGTGCGTCCTTGTCGCCTCCGGCAAGCGTGTATTTGCCTCTGGCCTGGTCGGTTCCCAGTGTCTTTCCGGCGCTGTCTTCATCGCCGACCCGGTCAAGCAGGTCGTCGGCCAACTGGTATGCCGTACCTATAAGGTATCCCGCTTCGGACAGAGCCGCGGACATCGCAGGATCGTCTGACGAGCAGACCGCCGCTACGAAAGCAAAGAGCGGGCCGGTCTTGCCGCGCGCCATCTCCAGGCAGGTGGTTTTGTCGAGAACTTCGCCTCTCAGGGTCAGTTCCCCCCTGGCTTCGGCGGCTATGACCTCCTTGAGCCTGGCCAGGAAATCGGTAAGACGCTTGCCGTCATCAGTTTCCATGACGAGCTCCAACGCTTCGCACAGTAGCAGATCGCCGACAAGGACGGCTCCGGATCGACTCGTAACGCGCCACATCGCCGGCAGGCCGCGTCGGGTGTCGGCGTTGTCGATAACGTCGTCGTGGCAGAGGCTTGCGGTGTGCGACAGTTCGATAGCGGCCGACAGGTTCGCCGCATCGGACCAGTTGTCGCCGCAAACGCCGCTTGCGGCGAGTCTTCCGGCCAGGCGGGAACGCAGCATCTTGCCTGGCATCATCTGACTGACATCGATATCGACGAGGCTTGAGGCCAGCTTATTGACTCGCGCTACGATGGTGTCATGCACGCCGGCGAGAAAGTAATCGATGTTTGGTGAAGTCATTGCCTTTGGTCCGCTACGTTCTGCTCAAGCACCATCTCGGTCGGCCCCGCATTAATAACGGGCATGGCGACACTGTTTCCAGTGATTTTCCGGGGCCGAACATTGTACGTTCATACCGTCGATCAGTCAAGCAAGCGGCAATGATGAACGGCAATGCTGAATGATTGCCGTCAGGGTCCGGCGAATCCGGTGTACAGGCCTCCGAAATCTGTTGGATAGTCAATTGGTTTGGCTCCCGGCATGTCGACTCGCGGGTTGGCGTCGAGGGCTTTTTTGCCGGCTCGGATCGCTTTCAGGATCGCAACATATCTCGGATCCGACCTGGTCTTGAAGGCGGCGTTCTTGTCTTCAGCCATTCCGCCTGCGGATCGGGCCAGCAGTCCGGTCAGTATCCTGCTGTACTCGGGATTGGTCAGATTGACGTCGGTCACGCCCAGGCGGGCTCTGATCTTCGCGTTCTTGATCGTCGACCTGAGATCTCGCATCCACTGTCCGGCCCAGAGGTCCCTCGATCCGGCCGTGCCGGGGCGGGTGTTGTCGTAAGTGTCGTAATAAGGACAGTTGGAGTCGATCCACGAGTAGATTATGCGCCGATCCTTGTCCGGCAGCGGCGCCATCTTCACGTCGGGTCCGTGATTCGTCTCGATCAGTTTGGTCAGCCTGCTGGCCGGCGAGCCGGTCTCCAGCGGCTTGAAGTTGTGGGTGGGGGCTCTGTTGACCCAGATGAAATGGACCTGCCGGGCGCCAAGCAGGCTATCGTAGGCCATGTTGAAATACTGCGTCTTGTCGCCCGAGAGGTCCATCTTGCCCTTGGGCGCCGCGCCGCTGTGGCATTTGACGCAGTGCTTGTCGAGTACGGGCTGGACGTGTTTTACGAAGCTGACCGGGCCGGGCTTGCCCCACGGCGGCGGCTTGATCTCCGAAGGAGCCCGCCTGAAGGCGATTCGCCTGGCCACGGGGGCCGTTACCGTTCTGGGCTCGTGGCATCCGACGCAGCTCTGGCGTTCGCCGGGCATGATTTGAGTCGTCGAGCCCATGCGGATGACTTCCTTGCCGTCGGCGTCGACAGCCTCGAAGTACAACTCGCATCCGGCGGGGGCCTTGAAGTGCGCCGATCCGTCGGCCTCGACGGGAACCGTTCCGAAGCAGACTTTCACGTAGTACGATCCGCGGCTGATCACCGGGTCGTGATCGTAAACTCGCCGGCCCCGCATGTTGCAGCGTTTGGGCAGTTGGCTAAGGATGCGGATCTCCTTGACCGTCCCCCGCTTGACTCCCTTGTCCTCGAGCCCGAGATTCACGTCCGAAACGAAGAACGTGCCGTAATTATCCTTCGACGGCGGGATGGGGAGTATCACCTTCGGCGTCTTCCGCGGCGCCAGCGGCACGGGGTTGAAGCACGAGAGTTTCTCGTCCCGGCAGACCAGAGCCCTGTTGCCCTTGTCGTCCAGGGCGAAGATCCGGTACCGTCCCGGTCCGCCTCGGGCCGGGCCGCCGTACGCCGCCAGGAACAGATCGCTCTTTACCGGCCAGGGATCGCGGAACGCGAATCTGTACTGCCTGTCGCCCGGTCCGCCGCCGTGGACGTATTTCCTGCTCGGCCCGTAGGCGTACTCCGGCGTGAGATTCGTGATCGCCGCGGGATTCTCCGTTCCCAGCGATCTGTCGATGATCCCGACGGCTCCGACGGGATTCCCGTGATGCGGCCCGAGAGTCGCCAGCACCTTCTGCGTTCCGGGAATGCTCTTGGCCTGCCAGATCGTGTTGGGGTTGGTGATCGTGTTGCCGTAGAACAGTTGCACCCGCGTACCGTCGGGGTTGATCGTCCAGAGGCTCTGGAGATCGAACAGGCTCTTGTCGTTGTACTCCCACCGCATGAACAGGATCGATCCGTCATCAAGCACATACGGCGACATGCACGCCAGCGTGCTGAACTCGATTCGCTTGATGTCGCTCCCGTCGGCGTTCATGGTGAACAGCGCTGACGACAGGGCCGGCTGGCACATCGAATAGCTCTTGCCGCGAGTCGAGGTGAATACGATTCGCCCGTCGGGCAGGTAGACCGGGTGCACGTCGTGGAACCGTCCCCTGGTGATCTGCCGCAGTCGGCCTGAGTCAACGTTGATCTCGAATATGTGGAACGAGTCGGGATTGCCCCTGTATCCGAGCTTCTTTCCGCTCTTGCGCTCCTCGGGGGTATGGTTGACCCGCATCCAGGCGAACAGGAGTTTCTTCGCGTCGAATGACGGGCTCATGTCGTATATCACGCCGTTGTCGCTGCGGAATATCTCCTTCTGGCCGGCGGCGGGATTGGCCGCATCGTAGATGTAAATCCCGCATCCGGGGCTGTATACGCGCCAGCAGTACAGCGTTCCGACGCCGAACGGTCTGCCGAAGTGCCTGCGTTTGACGAACGCGAACCTGCCGCACCCTTTGACCGCGGCCGCGGCGTCGAAGTCGGCGGCGTTCTTCTCTGTTCCGCTGGGGCGCACCGGCTTGGGAGCCGGCGGTCGCTTGACGGCGGGGGGCTTGATCTTGCCGACCGGCTGGTTCGGGAGTTTCCTCAGCGACACCTCGTCGTACCACGCCTGGCCGGTCGATCGGCCCCACCCGCCGAACAGGCAGTTGATCTGGAAGCTGGTCTTGCCGCTGGTTCTGAAGACCTTCGCCACTCGCGTCCAGTCTCTTGTGCCTTTCACAGCGGGGGTTTCGGAGCCTCTCAGGCCCTGGATATTGAGCATCGCGCCCTTCGCCCCGCGGATATCTTGCGTCTTGATCCAGCCCGACAGTTCATATCGTGTGTTGGGCTCGAGGCTGAGGATCGCGATCCACGCCGCGTCGGAGCCCTTGTCGGATCGGATCGAGACGCACTGTCTGCCCGTCTTGCCGGACTGCTCGACCCGCCAGACTGCGCGGTCTTTCCCGCTCCAGGCCTGCGTGCCCCAGCCGCTGACGTTCTTGGCGACCGTCTCCTCGAACGAGGGGTTCGGCAGGAGATTGGCGGCCTTTGCAGCCCCCTCGACCGGCGCCGCCTGAGACGAAGCGAGCACCGCCAGGCCGATCATCGCCAAAGCCAGGGCCTTGCCTGTGTACGCACGCTTATTCATGCTGGATCACTCCTCTTGCTGCGGGTCAGTCATCACCAGAAAACGGTCAACATCTATAAGGTTGTATGATACCAGCTTCCGCCGGTCGGGCGAAAGGGAATTGAGCCGCCGGTGCGCAGCACGCCCCGACCCCGGCGCCAGGCCCCGCCGCCAGCTTCTCACCAGCTTCTCAGCTTTGCAGGTGTGAATGATAAACATGAAAAGAAGTACGACTTGTAGACATTGTGAGGCGTGCCGGACGGATGGTTGTATAACATACAGCCTTAAAAGGCTTTATGGCACAAGAGTGGCTGCGGGGCCTTGGCGGGGCCTTGGCGAACCCCGAATCAGGCAGGGCGGTTGGCAAGTTCACACCCCCATATCCTGAGAAGCACCCCCCGGACTGCTCACTTCAGTGGACCAGTCGCCGTTGTAAGCCTTGCGAAGGTGCATTATCCATGTTTCTATCGCCCATTTTGGAATGATGAAGCATATGTTCTCGGCGGGGCCTGGTTTATGACCGCAGTCTGAAACTATGTGGTCGATCCGCGGCCGCACTGTCTTGTCATCGGCGTCCGCGGTCACGATCAGCACCAATCCGGAGGATCGATTCTTTGCGGAATAGCCTCTGAAGGCTTTCAGCTCATTGGGAGGATTAGCCTTGATCCATTACCCGGCGTCGCCGGCGCGTCTGGAGTCTGAGGGTCACTCCACTTGTTTTTCTTGACTCGGGCCGGTGCGGTGGGTATAATAATAACACGATATATTACTGGTCCGTGCGGGCCGGAGCGCTCAGTTTCGAAAACTCGGAGGAAAGGAGAGCCTGTGATGAGGAATTTGCCTGTATT
>Ga0180436_10000750_pt1 | contig 32656 bp, 27 predicted proteins | sample SS_ome_2_FD_132434 | JGI IMG/M metagenome (GOLD analysis project Ga0180436, IMG submission 132434) | Hypersaline lake sediment archaeal communities from the Salton Sea, California, USA - SS_3_S_2 metaG | ecosystem: Environmental > Aquatic > Non-marine Saline and Alkaline > Hypersaline >... | reverse complement strand
CATCGTGTTGATCGGGGCGACGACCGAGAATCCCTCGTTCGAGGTCGTGAGCCCCCTCCTCTCGCGCTCCCGGACGATCGTCCTCGAGCCCCTCCCCGACGAGGACGTCGTGGCCATCCTGCGCCGCGCCCTGGTGGAGCCCGACCGCGGTCTCGCGGGTCGCGCGGAGGCCGCGGATGCCACGCTGGAGCGCATCGCGGCCGCCTGAACACGGGGCCTTCGACGCGCGCCGGCCGCACCAGTGCGTCCGGCATGGGCTGGCGGAATCAGCCGCCCGCTGAGCCGGCGTCACGGCCGGGCGCCGATGGAATCGTGCCGTATTCCTCGCGCCTGGGCACGCCGCTGACAACGGCTGTCATGTAGCGTTTACAAGCGCCTGCAATCGACGCCATGGCGCGGGCTCGCCAGCGTGCAGGCGGCCGTCGCGGACCCGTACGCAAATCGCGGGGAAGGGCATGGCCCGTGTCTTGCACGGACCCGAGGCAACCAGGCAGCGGTTCGCCGCAAGGAGGAAAGCATGCGTGGATTCGCACTGGCAGTGAACGCCGAACACGGCTGCGCCGCGGTCGAGTACGGTGACGATCGCTACGCCATCGTCGAACTCGCCAACCTGCACGACATCGAACAGGAGGATTTCGTCGAGGGCGATCTGACGACGCGGGGCGAGGTCGTTCTCTACAACGCCTCGCAGGAGCGGCGCGTCGCAGTCAGCGTGCGCCGCACGGCGTGCACCATGATCGAAGCGCTGGCCGCGGCCGAAGCCTGAACCGGGCCCGATAGCGCTTCACACGAGCCACATCAACAGCACGACGAAGCCGCCGACCGCGAGCAGCGGCAAGACGAACGCGCGCCAGTCGCCCGGCTGCGCGTCGGGGCTGTGCTTGAGCATGTGGCGGGCCTGCGGGAAGAGCAGGATGAGCAGCATCCCGAGCAGGATCGCAGAGCCAATCTTCATCCAGTCCATCGTCGTCTCCCCGTAGCCGCGAAAGAAAACGGCCCCGCAGGGCGGGGCCGTAGCGGCAGCTTGGCGCCTGCCGGTTCAGTCGTTGCTGGCGAAACCGAGCAGGTGCAGCAGGCTGATGAACAGGTTGAATATGTTCACGTACAGCTGCACCGTCGCGACGATGTAGTTGTCGACCCCGCCATTCACCATGCGGCTGGTGTCGTAGAGAATGAAACCGCTCATCAGCATCACGATCGCGGCCGAAAGCGCGAGCGACATCGCCGGGATGGCGAGGAAGATGTTCAGCAGCGCCGCGCCGAGGACGACGAGCAGACCGACGAACAGGAAGCCGCCGAGGAAGCTGAAGTCGCGCCGCGTGGTGAGCGCGTAACCCGACAGGCCGAGGAAGATCACGCCGGTACCGCCCAACGCGGTCGCGATGATCTGCGGGCCGTTGGCGAGCGACAGATAGTTGTTGAGGATCGGGCCGAGACCGAAGCCCATCAGGCCGGTGATGGCAAATACCACGGCGAGGCCGGCCGAGGAATTGGCGGTGCGCGGCAGGGCCAGCCACATCAGCAGCATCGCGCCGCCCAGCGAGAGCAGGTAGGTGATCGGCGGCATCTGCATGAAGACCGACGCAGTCGCCGTCAAAGCGCTGAACAAGAGCGTCATCGACAGCAGCATGTAGGTGTTGCGCAGCAGCTTGTTCGTGGCCAGTACGCCCGTCTGCGAGCGGGAGTTACTGAGAATGGTCGCCATGTTTGTCTACCTCCAGGTATACGTTGCTCGGGCGCCGCCAAGGCGGCCCGGTTCATTGGACCACGCCGGGCCCGATAGTTCTATGTCGGCATGATAGGGCTGATCCACCAGAATTCAACAGAAACCCTTGATATCGCGTGCTTTTGCCTGTCGCTGGGCAGGAGCGGAGGATGGGTGAACAAATCGTAACGATCCCGGCCCGACCAGAGACATCACCCCGCGCGACGCTGCCGCCCGCACCCCACTCGGTTACAATCCGCCGCCATCGGAGAGGTGGCAGAGCGGTTGATTGCACCGGTCTTGAAAACCGGCGAAGGTTAATCCCTTCCGAGGGTTCGAATCCCTCCCTCTCCGCCAGACACGACAAAGCCCGCCCCAGCGGGCTTTGTCGTGTCTGGCGGAGAGGGACCGCCGATGAGAACCCTTCGGTTCGACAATCTCGCGCAGCGAGATTGGACGCCGCAGCGCAGCGGAGGCGCCCCGCAGGGGCGAGAAAACGCCCAAGCGTTTTCGCGTCAATCCCTCGGTGGTCGCTCGTCAGGTCACGGGAAGCCCCAGCGGGCTTTGTCGTATCTGGCGCAGAGGGATCGCCGATGAGAACCCTTCGGTTCGACAATCGCGCGCAGCGAGATTGGACGCCGTAGCGCAGCGTAGGCGGCATCGCTTGCCGTCATTGCAGCGCGGCACGCGACAGGCGCCGGCGCAGATGCAGGAGCAGCGCTGGCGTCACGGCGAGGTCGGTCAGCCAGGCCACGAACAGCGTGACGGCGGCGAGCAGGCCGAACTCGACCTGTCCGCGCAGCTCGGCGCAGGCGAGCGCGGCGAAGCCGATGACCAGCGCGGCGGTCGTGATCGTGACCGGTCGCAGCACCGAGTCGAGGGCCGCCGCGATCGCCGCTTCACGGCCACTGTGGTGTCGGCACGCCGCGGCGTAGCGGGCCAGCAGGTGCACGCTGTCGTCGATCGCGATGCCGAATACGGCGCACGCGACCAGGCTCGTGCTGAGATTGAGCGTGATCGGGAGCAGGCCGAGCAGCCCGAAGAAACAGAGGATCGGCAAGGCGCTCGGCAGCAGCACGACGACGCCGACCAGCACTGAGCGAAACGCGGTTGCGAGCACCATGGCAACGAGCAGCAGGGCGACGCCGAGGCTCCTCACCTGGCCGCGGCTGATGGCATCGACGCCACGGGCAGACAGTACCGTGGTGCCGGTTACGCTGCCGCGCAGGGTACCCGGCAAGGCGGCCAGGCGGGCCTCGATACGCGCGGCGAGCGTGTTCACCGCCGCGGTCGATAGCGCACCGGTGCGCAGATGGATCACCGTGGTGCGGAAATCGGGGCTAGCGAAGCGCCCGAGGATGGCCGGGTCGGCGAGCAACAGCGCATGCCGGTACGGCCGCGCAGCGGGTAAGGGTTCGGCCGCGGCGAGTTCCGGCGCCAGCGCGCGGTAGAGCAGCCCCACATAGTCCACCAGGCCGTAGGCACCGCCGATCTCGGGCTGCGCTTCGAGCCACGCGTCGAGGTCCGCCAGGGCGGCCAGGGCCGCGGGTTCGCGCAGCGCATCGCCGTGCTCGCTTTCGATCACGATTTGCATCGGTACCGGACCCGCGAAGTGGGTGGCCAGCGCGGCGAAATTCTGCCGTGCCGGATGCTCGGCGGCGAAGTTGTCGAGCAACGCGGTATCGACCTGGATTCGTGTCGCCGCCGCGCATGCCAGCACGCCGAGCACCGTCGCGGCCGCGAGCGCGGTCCGGCCGTGCCGACAGGCAAAGGTGGCGAGGTACGGTGCAAGGCGCGTCGCTCCCGGGCTGCGCGCACGCGGTGCTCCCGGCACCAGCACGAGCATGGCGGGCACCAGCGTCACGGCGCCGACCCACGCGAACGCGATGCCGCACGCGGCGGACAAGCCGAAGGTGCGGATCGAGGGGACTGGCGAGAGCGCCAGCGCGGCGAAGCCGATGACCGTGGTCAGGGCGGTCAGGCCGAGTGCGGACCAGACCTCGAGCAATGCGCGGGCGGCCGCTGCAGCGCGTGCGCTGCCGGCGTAGCGACGCTCGAACGCGCACACGACATGCACCGCGTAGGCGAAACCGACCACGAACACGACCGGCGCCAGGGTTGCCGTGACGAAATCGAAACGGCCTCCGGTGAGCGTATAAGCCGCCAGCGCGATGAGCGTGGTCAGCCCGTTCGCCACCAACGGGATACACGCGCCGCGCAAGCTGCGGAAGGCGAGCGCGGCGACGATGAACGTCGCCAGCATCGCGAGCGGCGTCAGCCGCAGCAGGTCGTGCTCGAGCGCCGTGGCGACGGCGAGGCGCAGGTGCAGCGGCCCGCTCAGGAAGTGCGCGCGGCCGACGGCATGTTGTACGGAGAGTTTCTCCACGGAAGCGACCAGGCCGGCGAGACGCTCGCGCGGCTGGTCCGGCTGGAAATGCACCGCGAGTAACAACCCGCGCCCGTCGCTGCTCACCAGCATACCGCGCACGAGCGGACTGGCGAGGGCCCGTTCGCGCAGCGCAGCAGCGTCCGTCGCCGTGGCCGGTAGCCCGGCAAGGAACGGGGCGACCGCGCTGACATCGTCATCGATCTGCAGGTCCGGCGCGGTCGCGAGGCTGTCGACGCGCGCGACTTCCGGCAGGGCGGCGATGGCCGCGACGAGACCTGCATGCGCTGCGAGCGACGCGGGCGTGAACAGGTCGTCGCCGCGCCAGATCACGAGTAGCAGGTCGTCGTCGCCGAGCAGTGTGCGCGTCCGGGCGAATGCCGCGGCGGCCGCGCCGTGTTGCGGGATCAGTGCCGCCATCGCCGGATCGAGGGCGAGGCGCAGGCGTCCTCCGGGCAAATCGACCAGTACCACCAGCGCGACCAGGCCGGCGCACAGCATGCCGCCCAGCACTCGCCACGGTTGTCCGGTGACGCGGCGTGCGTGCCGCGCGACCCGGGTCACTGCGTCTGCTCGAGTGACTGCGGGGCGAACAGCGCGTCGGCGAGCGGCACGTCGATCTCGACCGCGTCGAGCGTCACGGTCGTGCGGTTGCCGCTCTTGGCGTCGATCACGACAGTCTCCATGGGAACGTGACGCCCCGCAACCGCGGACACCCGAGTGGCGGGGGCCTCGAGCGATTTCACTGGCGCGCCGTCTGCGCCAATGAAGACGGCGCGCAGCGGTACGCACCAGGCACGGTCGAGCGTCACGCGAATGCGCACGTAGCCGGTGTCGCTCGCGGCAACCGGCGCTTCGAGCAGCACGGCCGCGCGCCCGGCGTGGGTGGTGTCGCCGAGTACGCGCACGTCGTCGCCGACGAGGAAACCGGCGAGGTGCTCGGCATCAGCCGCGGTGAAGTCGCTGCCCAGCGCCGAACTCGAGGCGCCAGCGCCAACCATGCGCCGTGCGCGACGCATATCGGGTGAATACACCCAGACTTCCGGTCGCGTGTCGGCCTGCTTGATGACCAGCACCTTGAGCCCGGCTTCCTGGCGCGGTTCGTCGAGAATGACGAGCAAACGCGTCTCGTCTGCGCCAGTGCGTTTGAAATAGACCCGCCGCAGCGATTCGCGAACCCAGCCGCCGGCGCCCTCGACGCGCACCCGCTGGACCTGCGTCATGCTGGAGCGCGGCAGGGCTTGTGCCGCGCAATCCGCGAGTACCGTGTCGCTGGGTGCGGCCCCGGCCACGCCCAGCGCATCGGCGGCAAGCCACGCCGCGAGGACCAGGCGCCCGCAATCCCGCGACACGATCAGTTGCCCATGCGGCGCAAGGCCTGCTCGGTCATGAATTCGGACACCAGGTCGAGCTCCGGGTCGAGGCGCGTACGCCAGTTGCCGCGGCACTGCTCGGCCTGCAGTACGCGCGTCACGCGATTCGCCTGTATGTCGTGGGAGATGAGCCAGTTGAAGCTCCACTCGATACGACCGTCGCTGCAGCGTTCGGCCTCGGTGCCGGCGAGGCGTTGTCCCGAACCGGTTTCGAAACTCTTCCACATCTCGCCGTGGCGATCGTAGGTAATCGCCTGCAGCACGTTCATGTTGCGGGCGTCCACGTAGATGCGCCGCCGCGACACCGGCGCGTTCGGGTAGGCGACCGGTTCGGCTTCCACGACGATGACTTCCGGGACGAGTGCCTTGCCGACCTCGAAGTAGCTGATGCCGCCGGCACCGCCGACCAACGGGTGCGCCCAGTTGGCTTGCCCGGGGCGCCACTGCGCATGACACGAGGCGAGGTAGGGGCCACGGTGGATGATGCGATAGTTGCCCCAGGTGAGCATCGGGTCACCGGCGGCCCATGCGTCGGAGAGGTACAGATTGAGACCCGGCATGTAGGGTTCGAAGCGCTGGTTGGCGGGAAAGCGTCGTACGCGCTTGAGGTTCGGCAGGTAACCGAACAGTTCCGGGACGCGGCGCTGATCGTATGGCCAGATCGAGAGGAATGCCGAGCCGCGCACGTCGTTGGTGTGGGTGAACCACAGCGACTGGCGGCGCAACTCGTTGTCGTGACCGGGCAGAAAGGCGGCGGGCGCGTCCGGGTGTACCAGTCCCGCGCACTGCTGCTCGGCCCACACGAAATCGTATTCGTACGCCTGCGCGCCGGCGGCGTCTATGACGACGGCGGGAAACGCGTACAACGCGCGATCGTGGCGGCCCCAGGAGAGGGTGAGGTTGGCGATGACTTCGGCGCCGCTCGTGGCGGCCGGGAACGGCAGGCCACCGGGCCAGTGGCCGCCGCGGTCACTCACCACGTTGCCGTCGGCCGCGAAGCGGGCACGGCCCTGGTGGCGCAGCGTGGCGTCGAGAAAATACGGCGGGAACAGCGTCTCGAGGCTGTGCTCGGCCGGCTGGATGAAGAACCGCCGGCGGTCCTGCTTGACTTCCTGGTAGAGGACCGGGTCGACCAGATCCTGGACGAGCTCGATGCTGTCGGCGTCGATCCAGTCACCGGGGCGCACACGTCCGGCGGTGAATTCCTCGATGTCGCGAAGCGCCGGGCCAAAAGCGTCCGCGGCGTCGCCGTGTGCGGCGAGCGCCGGCCACAAGGCCGAGGCGATGCCGCCACGGAGCAAGCGGCGGCGCACCGCATCGTGGGCGGCGCGGGGGATGGTTTTAGAAGAACCAGGTCGCACGCACGAAGATCTCATCGGCGAAATCGAGGCTTTCCATGACATCATCATTCTCGTCGCCGCCGTCCTCCATGAGGTTGGCGTAGAGATCGAACTGCCAGTCGTCGCCGGGGCGGTAGCGCAGCCCCGGCTGGACCAGGAACCCGCCCTCGACGTCGACCAGGACAGCCATGTCGAAACGCCACATGAGACTGCGCGTCGGCTGCTGGAAGCCGAACACCACGTAGTCGGCTGCCCCCGAGCCGCGCGGGCTGGCGGCGCCGTCGATGAAGGCGGCGGCCGTGAAGTCGCCGCTGGCCGGGTCGATGAAGCGTGACAGCGGCACCGTCTCAGTCCCGCTCAGGTGGCGCCCGAAGAGATCGGATGCTTCGCGATGCATCCATTGCCACACCATGTAGGTGGCCGGGATGGCATCGGAGAAGCGGTGAAACTTCTCGACGATCAGCGCCGAGATCACCTCGGTCTCTTCGATGTAGTGACGGCTGAGGCCGAGGCTGGTGAACTGCTTGTGCGGCGTCACGGCGACCTCGCCGCGCAGGATCATCGAATCGAAGAACGAGTGCGGGTCTTCCATCTGGATGATGTAATTGGCGCCGAGCGCGAAGATCTGTTCGCGCTTGAACTCGCGCGTCGCGTAGGCGCGAAAACCACCGAGATAGCTGTGAAACGCTTCGAGGGTGCGCAGCGCGTCGGCGACATTGCGCTCGCTACCGAAGCCGAATATCTCGCGCACCGCCCAGTGTGTCGCCGGCCATTCGTCGATCGCCGTGCGCAACGCCTGCATCGGGTCGAGCCGGCTGCGGCCGATGGCATGCCAGTACTCGGTCGAGCCCGGCCCATGGCCGTCGGGTGCGAGCGCCGCGCCGCAGTGGCCGAGCACCTGGTGCTGGCCGCCGAGCAGTGCCGGCATCAATCCCAGGCCACTGGCCGCGACCGCGCCTTGCAGCGGCCCGGCAGGGAGTACCGGCCCGCCAGCGAACAGCGCGCCGCCGCTGAAACCCGACAACAACGCGTTGGTCGCGTTGCCTGGTCCGGCGCACCATGCATTGGCGGCGCCCGCGTTCACCGCCGGCGCCTCGGTATAACGGAACACGCCGTCGGGGTTACGGCGGTTGGTGTACATCGCCGTTACGGTGAGCTGTTCGGTGAGCGGAACGCTCAGGCGGGCGCCGAAATTGAGTGCGCCGGCGGCATCGTCGAACTCGTCGCGTTCGTCCAGCGTCGTGCCCGAGGCGATCAGGCTGTAGGCAGAATTCTGCGCAGGTAGCACGGTGGGTGTGAACAACGAGACGAACATGTCGATCTCAGGGCCGGCATCGAATGTGTAGGAGACGCGCAGCGCGGGCGACGCGATGCGCTGGTCCTGGAACTCCTCTCCGCCCGGACCGAGCGTCAGGTGGCGGCGCAGGTCGAGACCATTGGCGACGTCCATGACGCGGAAGAAGTACGCCTCTCCCCAGGCCACCGTCTGGTTGCCGAGCCTGATCCACAGCGGGCCGCGGTTGTAGTCGACATACAACGCCGGCAGGTCGAACAACAGGTTCGGCGTACTCCACTCGCCCGGGGTGCTGCGTGTCCCCCAATAGGGATTCTCGTTGAGGTTGCCGATGCGCCCGTCGGTAAAGCTCGAGGTGGCGTCGGCATAGACGCGCACGCGGGCAAAGGCTGCGAAGCCGGCGCCGAAGCGGGCCTGCACGTCGAATTCGGCGCGCGTATTGAACAGGTTGAAGTTGATGTCGTCATTGAGCGACGCGCCCTGCGCGCTGATCCCCGCGCCCGCGCCCGGCGCGACTCCGGGCACCCACGCGCTGCCGGCGCCGTTCGGGCACAGCACGCCGGCGAAAGCTCCGGCACCGCCGAGCCCGGGGCTGCCGGCGGCGCGCGCGTTGGCCAGTCCGAAGCGGCAGTTGGCGGTGGCCTGCGTGAACAGGCCGGCGGCGGTAGCGCGCCCGCGCGCCGCGGGCGCCACGCTTGCCGGCCCGCCCTGCTGGAAGAACCCGGGCACACCCTCGGCGTTCAGGTAGGTCGAGGTCAACGCCGTCGCGTTCGCGCCGCTGCCCCAGCCGCGGTGCGTGTAATGGGGCGTGATGCGATCATTGAACACGTTGCCCATCTGGTTCAGCTCGTTGTTGTTCGCGGCGATGCTGTAGGCAATCTCCTGGCGGACCTGGCCACTCAGGTTCCAATCGATGGCGAACGCCTCGGGATGGCAGAACGCACTGCCGACTGCGCAGGCGGCAGGCGCCACGATCCGGCGTGCCGCGCGTGCAGCGGCACGGACCCGTGATGCGGGCGCACGGAAACGAGCAGGCATGATCGGCTTCCCTGGAATGAGCGGCTGGTGCCGGAACGCGCCGCGATGCCCCGCCCGCGCGCGCCAGGCCAACTGCGATGTCAGCGCACAGATGTTAGTGCACATTCGTCCCGCCGTGGTTCACTCGCCGGCATCGCGTGTCCCGCCGACCGAGGTAGCCGACGGCATCGTCGCTGTCCGAGAAAACGCCCAAGCGTTCTCGAGTCATTCCCCCGGTGGCTGCTCGTTGAGCCCCCCGGGGAGGCACCGCGGGGTAAGTCCAGGCTCGGCAGCCTAGTGGGCTGCCAGGCGGCGCTCACGCCGGACCTCCTTTGCCGGCTTGTCCTCGCGCAAGCCGATGTAGCGCGGATGGCGTAGCTTGTCGTCGCGGGTCCATTCCGTGAAGCCGAATTCGCCCACCAGTTCAGGCTTCACCCAGTGAGCGCCTTTCTCGTGCACCTCGTCGGCGAAGGCCGGCTCGTCCTGCTCGATCCGCGCCATGCGCGCGTACAGGCTCGCCAGGGTCTCGTCGTCGAAGCCCGTACCCACCTTGCCTGCGTAGCGCAGGTCGCCCTCTTCGTAGTAGCCGATCAATAGTGCACCGAACCCCTTGCGCGAGCCTTTGGGGGCCGTGAAGCCGCCGATGACCAACTCCTGGCGGTTGACGCACTTGAACTTCAGCCAGTCGCGCGAACGCGAGTGGACGTAGCGGCCGTCCGCTTTCTTCGCGATGACGCCCTCCCAGCCCCGCCGGCAGGCCTCTTCGTAATACGCCTCGCCCGCGGCGTTGCGATGACGGGTGTAGCGCAGCCGGCCAGCGAAATCGAAGGCGTCGCGCAGGAGGCGCTTGCGGCTGCGCAGCGGCAAGTCGTCCAGCAGATAGTGGTCCAGGTAGATCAGATCGAACAGGTACAGCCAGACACCGATGCCGGTGGCGCTTGCCTCGTCCGGGTCGCGGATGCCGATGCGCTGCTGCAGTCGGCTGAAGCTCGTGGTCTTGCCATCGAAGGCTACGATCTCGCCGTCGACGATGAAGCGTTCCGGGCCAGCGTCCTGCAGCGCCTCCACCAGTTCCGGGTAGGTGTCGTTCAGCTCCTGCTTGTTGCGCGACACGATACGCGGTCCGCGCCTGTCCCTGAACACCAGGCAGCGTTCGCCATCCAGCTTGCGCTCGTAGATCCAATCTTCCGAAGAGAAGTGATCCTCGGTGAGCGTGGCCAGCATCGGCGCCGTCCAGCTCGGCATGGCCACGCGCTGCAGCCGAGCCCTGGCCTCCTCGGGCAGCGAAACGAACGGTTCCTTCACGAGCCTCCCTCGCCGACTTTCGCAATCTGGTGCATGGTGCGACCGGTCTTCACCGAGCGGTTCTGCGTGCTGGTCGGCTTGCGGCGGGCGTCGGCTTCGTCGTCGTCCATCTTGATCAGCAGCCAGCGCGATTTCTCGCCTGATTCGATGCGCTTCAACGCGTAGCCGCCCTTCAGCTTCCGGCCCTCCAGCCGCACTTCGATGAGGCCGCCGCGTAAGGACCCGGGCATGTCCAGCGATTGCGCGCCCTTGTCGGCGCGCAGATTGTGGTAGGTGCCGGTATCCCACACCATCACCGTGCCGCCACCGTACTCGTCCTCGGGGATCACGCCCTCGAAATCAGCGTATTCCAGCGGGTGGTCCTCGGTACGGATGGCGAGGCGCTTCTCGCGCGGATCGGTGGAGGGGCCCTTCGGCACGGCCCAGGATTTCAGCGCGCCGTCAAACTCAAGGCGGAAGTCGTAATGCAGGCGGGACGCGTCGTGCTTCTGGATGACGAAGCGGCCCCCGTCGCCACTTCTTCCCTTGACAGGTGCAGGCTCCGGTGTGGTGTCGAAATCCCGCTTGTTCCGGTACGGGTCGAAGCTGTGCTTGTCCGAGCCCATGCTTTGAGCCTGGAGCAGCGGGGTCCGTTGCGCAAGTGGCACAAGCCGCGGGCGTGCTTGTGACCGGGCGTCGCACACGTCGCCTGGTCCCCTCTCGCGGGCGGCTCAGTGGCCGGCGCCGAGGGCCCGCGCCCTGCCAAACGCGACCATGCCAAGCAGGCCGGTGACGAGGAGGGGCCGTGCCGCGGGGATCGGAACGGTGCTGAGTCGCGCAATCTCGAGTGCGGCGGCGACGTCGGGGTTCGCATTCGCGAACGCGGGATTGAGCGAGAATACCGGGTCGGAAGTGGCGGACAGGCTGACGTCGAGACCGGCGAAATCGATTGGCGCCGGGTCGAGCGACAACGAAGCCAGGAAAAGATCGGCCGTGCTGCTGAGAATCACCCAGTAGTCCGTGTTCGGCTTCACCGTGATCGTCTCGACCATGTCGTCGCGCGACTCTCTTGCCGACATCGGCGCCGTGTGGAATGTCTGCAGCGTCACGCCCTGCGCGAACGGCGTATAGATCTGCTGCGCGGCCGTGATCGTTGCCACTTCGTAGACACCGATATTCGCGTTTGTCACAGCCGAGTAACCGGCGTCCGGTGAGCCCAGGCTCGAGTTGTCCGTGACCGAGGCGTCGATCGAGTAGGCCATGTCGACCAGTAGCGCGTCCGGTGCGCCTGCTTGTGGGAGCACGAACCGCAGGAGCTGCCAGTCCGTCGCCTCGACGGTAAGCTGGCGGGTACCGAAACCTGGGAGCGACAGCGCGGAGCCGTTGCTCGAGACATGCACGTCGGTACTCGTCGCATCGTCGCCGGCCCTGGCCTCTGCGGAGATCGCGACGCCGGATGTGGACAGCTCGGGCGCATGTGTGACCGGCCCGCCCACCTGATCACAGAACGGGGTAACCAGGCGCGCGCAGCCGGCTACTTGGTCAACCACGTTGGGCGCCGGGCTCTGACGGACGGTGCTGCGCCCGCGGCTGAACGCAAAGCCGGAAACGTTGCTGAGCGAGAGGGCCTCACCGTAAGTCAGTACCGACATCGTATCGCGTACGGTGGTCACGGCCGCGCCGGATGGCATCGACCACGCAGCCGTTGCAAGCAGGAACACGGCGTTACGAACTCCTGCCGAATGCGCCATCAGCGGATTCCCCCGTCGGTACGTTTCCCGAAAAGTGTAGCCGCCGGCTGTCGGTGGATAAACCGAGGCTCAGTTCGCGGGCGCGGGGTTCGATCTACTCGCGCGAACGCCGCGGTCCTGCTCTGAGCGCGATCGCCCACCGAGTACCGCATTACTGTAGTACGCTGCGGCCACTGCGGCGCCGTGGCTACGCGGCCAGTGCGCTGCCCCCCGCGATATCGAGCCACCGGCTGCGGCCGGCAGGGCCGGAGTGCTTCCATGCATCGAACCTCCAGCGTGCGTGCTGCCCGCGACGATGATCTCGCTGCCATCGCCGCCGTCATCAATGCAGCGGCGGCGGCCTATCGTCGGGTCATTCCTGCCGACTGCTGGCGCAGTCCCTATATGCGCGACGATGAACTCGCTGCGGAGATCGCGGCTGGCGTGAAATTCTCGGTAATCGACGACGAGGCGGGTATCGTCGCCGTGATGGGTAGCCAGTCGCGCGGTGACGTGGTTCTGATCCGCCACGCGTACGTAGTGCCGTCAGCCCAGCGTCGCGGGCACGGCACGCGGCTGCTCCAAAGCCTGCTCGCCAGTGCGGACCACCCGGTGCTTATCGGTACCTGGGCCGCGGCACGATGGGCGATCGATTTCTATCGCCGTCACGGCTTCCGTGTCATAGACGGCGTGGCGAAGGACCGGCTGCTGATGCGCTACTGGACGGTGCCGCCGCGCCAGGTCGAGGCTTCCGTCGTGCTCGCCGATCGTCGTTACGCCGGCACCACGCTCACGTGATCGGCAGAACCTGCGTACCGCGGTCGCGTGACGCCCCGATGGATTGGCCGCATGCTGCATCGTCGACATCGTACCCGTGGACGACTCTCATGGTCGTGCGTCGAGCGTTGCCAGGCCCGTCGCGGATCGCGCATCCGTGCGCACGCGGCGCATTCCGAGGTCGCTGGTTCCAGTCAGTGGCACCGCAACGCCCGGCCGGTGTGCTTGCGCGGCATGCGGTCAGAATGCGAGCGTCAACCCGATCATCGCCGCGTGACTTATCGCGGTGTTACTGAAGCTGCCACTGTAGCCGGCGAAAGCGGACACGTCGCGCCAGGCGCTGAACCCGAGCCGGGCGGAAACCCTCGCCTGGTCGCGCGGCATGCGCGGCCCGCGCAGGCGCATGTCGATCGCGTCGCGCACGAGGTGACTCTCGACGATTTGTGCAGTGGGCGTGAATTGGTGGATCCAGGCTACCGCGAGGGCGGGCGTCCAGGTCACACTACCACGCTTGACGGTGCGGGATGCCCGCAGCCCGATACGGCTGGTGAGCGCATCATGCGTGTCGTCGGCCAGATCCAATGCGGCCAGCGGTGCGTCGCGCTCTCGGGCCCGGTTGCGCTGCAGTGCGGCGAAGCCCAGTGCGAGCGAGGGTCGGATGTCGTAACCGTGCCAGCTGCTGAGGTAACCGGCCTCGATCGCGCCCGACCAGAGGTTCCCCGCATAATCGGCGCGTGCGGTTTCCCGAAGCGCGCCGACGACGACGCCGCGCGTGCTGTCATATTCCTGGCGTCCGTATCCCACGTTTGCCGCAAGGTAACCGTGGCCCTTGCGCCACGCTGCGTAGCCGCCGACTCTGAAATCATCGATCTCGAGCGAATCTGCAGCGTCGTTGCGATCGATACCGTGCCTGACATAGGACGTGTAGCCGCCCACCAGGAAGGCCCTGCCCACGGGACGGTCGATGCCTACGGCGAAACCGGCGTAGTCGAAGTCAAGCGCGCTCGCATTGCTGTCCGCATCGACTCCGCCGGCGCTGCCGAGGCCACTGAACCACGCAACCGAACTCGCGCCGGAGCCCGGCGCATCGATGTCGGCCACCGCGGTTTCGGTGTGGGCGAGACCGAAGCTCGCCGCGCGCGCGCCAGCACCCCGGTACGCACGCAGCCGGCCGATACGTCCAGCGAGAAGATCATCGAGCGTGTCACGCGCGGCCAGCAGGGATGGCGCTGCCATCGCGTGGAGTTCCCCGTTCAGCGTGTCCAGCGCACGCGTGGCCCGGGATTCGTCGAGCAACAACAGTCGGCTGCCCAGCGAGCCTGGTTCTATCGTCGTGCCCGCCAGATGCGCTTCCAGCGCCGTTGCGACCACGTGTTGGTTGCCGCGCGTGGCTGCCGCGGCCAGCGAGACCGCGTTTCGCGCCAGCGTGACGACGACGTCGTTGCCGTCGCCGCCGGTGGTCGTGACCATCGGCGAGAGGAAGCGCAAATCGAGATCGAGCTCGACCGCGGCGAACTCACCGACGATCGCATCGCTGCCGTCGTTGCTGATGATGAGGTAGTCCGTCAGGGGCTGGTAGTCGCCGTCGGCCGCAATCAGGCGCAGGGTCGACGAGCCGAGGTCGACATTGCCGTTGACGATGACCCGGTCGCTTTGCCCGGTCGCGTCGAGCTCGATTTCCAGCGTCGACTGCGGGCCCAGGGCGAACGTGCCGTTGACCGTCGCCGTGCCGATGGAGTTGCCGGGCGCCACGGTGCCGACGGGCGCGAACAGGTCGCCGAAGGTGCCCGAACCCTGGACCATGCCCGGCCCCCCGAGCCGCGTGGCGCCGACGACGGAGCCGTTGACGACCAGTGTCCCGCTGCCGACGTTCAGGCTTCCGGTGAACGAATGGTCCGCGGTCAGGATCACCGTGGAACCGTCGGCGACGGTAAGTCCGCCGCCGCCGGAGAACGGCACCGTGACGACGGTCGAGACCCCGGGAGACCCCAGCAGCAGATTGTTGCCCGGCAATCCCGCCAGCTCGATCGCGGCAACCTCGGCGAATGCCAGGCCGACGGGGTTGTTCAGGCCGCCGGCACCGGCCGGCACGTACGCATCGATGAACGCGCCGGTCTGGCCGTTGAAGCGCAGCACCGTGCCTTCGTTGCCGCCTGCCCCGACGTACAGGTTTCCATCCGGACCGAAGGCGAGATCGCGCGGTGTACGCAGACCGCCGCTGCCCGGCGCTACGAACGTGCCGAGGAATGCGCCACTTTCGCCGTCGTACCTGAGGATGCTGTCGTCGAAGAAGTTGCTGATGTAGAGATTGCCATCAGGCCCGATGATCATCTCGTTGGCGGTCAGCGTCGTGCCGGTGCCGCCCGCGACGTGGATACCCTCGAACGCGCCTGTGGTGCCATCGAAGCGCAGAACCCGGGTTTCCTGCCCGATCACCAGGGGATCGGGAAACGCAACCACGGCGCGGGTCAGTACGAGGAGGTCGCCGTTGCGATTGAACTGCAGGTCGACCGGCTGCGAAAGGCCGCCGGCCCCGGCGCTGACGAACGCATCGACGAAGGCACCGCTGCCGCCGTCGTAGCGCAGCACCTGGTTGCTCTGTTCGCTGGTGACGTAGAGATTGCCGTCAGGCCCGAACGCGAGCCGCGGTGTACTGGTGTTCGTCAGGCCTCCACTGCCGGCGGGAATGAACGTATCGACGTACGCCGCGCTGGACGGCCGAAAACGCAGGAAGTCGTTGGTGCCACCGCTGCCGACGTAGAGAAGATCGTCCGGCCCACGCACGATTTCGCCGGCACAGCAGGTGCCGTTGATAGCGGTGACATCGACGAACGCGCCGAGAAATGCCCCCGACGACCCGTCGTAGCGGTGCATGATGATGTCGTCGAACGGATCGACGACGTAGAGCACCGGCGCCGCGCCGGCCGTCGCCGTCAAAAGCCACACGCCCGCGATCCACATTACGCTTCGCATCATTCCCTGCCTTGCCGGTCACGTCATCCAGGACCGTAGTGTACCGGCTCAGTCCGTATCACCGCATGCACGGTAGGTGCCGGCCAGCGTCGTCGCCCGGCCTGCGGCCGAGTGCTTGGTCGTGCCGGCGCGCTCGAGCGGGCAATCGAGCATCACGGGCGCGGTTCGCTCAGGTTGGCCAACGAGTCCTGGTGGCGCAAGACTTGGGCGAGCATCTGGAGACGGGGCGGCATGATCGCGCGCCCGGCGATTCTATTACGCCGACCTTCGTATCGCGCTAGGCGATTCAGGGTGAGTAGCTGATGCGGTAGATCACGCCCTGGTAGTCGTCGCTGACGAGCAGCGAGCCGTCGGCGAGTTCGGCGACGTCGACGGGCCGGCCCCACGCGTTGCCGTCCTCGGCGAGCCAGCCGTCGGCGAAGACGTCCTGGCCGGCGACGCTGCCGTCCTCGGCGACGTCGACCCGCACGAGGCGGTAGCCGATCGGCGTCGAGCGGTTCCACGAGCCGTGCTGGGCGACGAAGGCGTCACCGCGTGCCGCAGCCGGCAGCATGTTCCCCTGGTAGAAGTGCATGCCGAGCGGCGCGACGTGCGCGCGGAACTCGGCGACCGGTGCGGTCGTAGCCGTCGGCGGCTCGCGGTCCGACCACTCGGGATGGCGCACCTCGCCGCCGGCATACCAGGGAAAGCCGAAATGCTGGCCGGCGCTGGTCGCGCGATTGAATTCGCCGGGCGGGCGTTCGTCGCCGAGGTTGTCAACGCCGTTATCGGTGAAGAAGAGGTCGCCGGTGGCCGCATGGAAATCCATGCCGACGGCATTGCGGATGCCTGCGGCGTAGATCGCCGGCGCGGCGAAGCCGTCATTACCGCGCGGTGCGAAGCGCAGGATGGCGTCGCTGTTGCCCGGCGGCTCGCAGATGTTGCACGGCACGCCGAGCGCCACGTAGACCGCGCCGTCCGGACCCGTTTCGGTAAAGCGCGTGCCGTGGTGGGTCTCGTCCGGGAAGCCGCTGAAGATCACTTCCGGCTGCGGGTCACGGCGAGCAATGTCGAGCTCGGCCGCCGCGTATCGAGTGAGGCGATGGCGCTCGCTGACGTACAGATAGCCGTCGGCGAACGCGACGCCGCTCGGTCCGTTCAAGTCGTCGCGGAACTCGGTGACGGTTTCGCCGACATGGTCGCGGTCGCGGTCTTCGACTGCGTAGACCGTATCGTTGCGGGTGCCGACGAAGACCACGCCGAGCGCATCGCCGACGGCTAGTTGACGCGCTCCCGGAACCTCCGCGTAGACGCTGATGCGGTAGCCGGGTGGCAGCTCGATGCGCTCGAGCAGGTGCTGCGGGGGCGCCTTGGCGCAAGCTGGCAGCATGACGGCGAGGGCCTGTACGAAGACGGCCGCCTTGATGAGAGAGTGTGACGATCGCGGCATGTGATGGCGACTCCGGTGTGGTGGATGGACTGTGGTGACGAGGCCACGCAGGTGCGCCTTGCTCGAACGTGCCGCCAGTGCCCGGGGCGGGGCGCGGTGAGATGTTCGTTCGCGCGCGAGGGAGCAACCCCGAAGCCGCTCGGTACGCGTGCGTCACGTTGACGCGCTTCTAGAAGCTCTCCATCGACGGCAGGCCGCCGACCTTGCCGGACTCGGCGCCGCAGCGCGGATGCCCGTAGCCGCTGGTGCTGACGAGTTTGCCCGTCTCGTCCTCGTGCACGTCGTAGATGATGTTGTCGTCACCCCGGGGTGGGGCTTCGGCGCCGCCGTGAGCACTGTCGTTGACGCCGGCAGGCACGCGTTCGAAGCCGAGTGCGTGGCGCAGGCGCCAGGCGATCACGTGATCGGTGCACGAGGTGTCGCCGCTCACGCCGATCGCACCGATCACCTCGCCCGTGACCTGGTCATAGAGGGCGAGGCCGCCGCCGAAGACGTTGATGCCGCCGACGCGGGTCTTGCCGCTCGTCGCCGGGTCGTGCTCGTCGCCGTACAGCGCGGCCGGTCCGGCGTAGGCGCTTTCGGCGTTGATCGGGTTGCTGAACTGCAGGCCGAACAGACTGTTGCCGGGTTGCACGGGACTGAACAGGTTGGCCGTGGACAAGGCCAGGCCCTTGGTCGAAAACGCATTCGCCGTGTAAGCCTTCTGCATCGCGATGATGCGGCTGCCAGGCCACGGATCGCGGCCGTGGGTCTTGGTGACGACGGTCACGCGGCCGGAGCGGTCGACGACCGCTGCCCACATGCGGTTGGGTGAGAACAGCCCGCCGTTGGCCTTGGCCTCAGCGGTGACTTCGGTGAGCGCACGGGTCACTTCCTGCCATTGGGGAAGCGTGGTGCCGGCAGGCGGTGCCGCAGCCGCAGTGAACGGTAGCAGCAGCGCAAGCGTGACGACGCGCAGGGCATCGCGCCAGCGGAATGGCATGTTTCGAGTGAGCGATTTCATGACGATGGTTCCTCCTTGCTCACCGCCGCTTGCCCGGCGTCGAGCTTGGTCGGGCGTCCGGCATCCAGCGCACCGTCGATGCGCGCGCTGAGCCAGGCCCACAGGTTGTCGAGATAAGGCATGACGTTAGGGTTGTTCTGCCAGGCCGGCATCACGCCGAAGTCACCTTCCAGGCCATATGTCACAATCGCTTCGAAATGCGCCTTGGTGGTGCCTTCCAGGCGGTCGAGCAGGTTGGGTCCGGCAGCCGAGCCGAGCGCCCCCGGGCCGTGGCATCGCTCGCAGAATGCGGCGTAGCGCACCCAGCCCTGGTAGGTGGTTGCATCGACCTTGCCGTTCTCGACACGATAGGGTTCGCCTTTGCTCCCAGCGGCGCCGTCATCGCCGCCCAAGGCGGTGTTCGCGGCTGTGGCAGCTTGCGCCGCATCCGACGTGTCTGCGCTGTCGGATGCGGCATCGGCGTCCCCGGCGTTCGTAGACTCGTCTTCAGGCGCGCCACGATCGCTGCGCCCGGCCTCGTCGTCGGGCGCGCCGCGGGCCGCCCCTTCGTCCTGCCGTCGACGCGGGTTCTCCGCGGCAGCGGAATCGGTGGCAGCGACTCTTAGCAGCCCGCCTCGACGTGCCGTGGTCCCCACCTCGCGCGCAGCGTCACAGGCCGAGAGCGGCAGGCGCGGCACATGGTGGCGTTCGAGAATGGCATCGATTGCGGCCTGTTCGTCGGCAAGTAGTCCATCCAGCAGCGCGGCGAAGTCCGCGTCATCGCGGCGCACACCCATCGCGATCGCGAAGCGCAGCGGCAGGTCGGCGGCCGCAGGCGCAGCGGCGGGCAACAGCGTCACCTCGAGCGGCGTCGCGGCATCCGCCGCGAGCGGGCCGGCGCGCGGTCCCCATAGCAGCGCGAGGTCGATCCGGCCCCGGGCGACGGCATCGACGACGGCGCCGGGCGCGTAAGCGTCGTAGTCGTAGATCACGGGGTAGACCTCGGCACCACCGAGGGCATCGTGGCGGTGCAGCAGTTCGAGCGGTGGGGTGCGCTCGACGACCCCGATGCGCTGGGTGGCCCACGCCTGCATGTCGAGCGCGTCATGTGCCGTGCGCGGCGCTGAGACGGCGGCGTAGCCCGAGCAGTAGTAAGGCCTGGTGGTCAGCACGCGGTCATAGCGCACCGGCACACCGATGACGAGGTCGCACTTGCCGGCATCGAGCGTGTTGCGTACGAAACCCATGCGTTGTGGCCACCAGGTGTAGACCAGCTTGCGACCCAGCCGTGCGGCGAGGTGCTCGGCGATGGCATTCTCGAAGCCTGCTCCGGCGACGTTCGAGAACGGCAGGTTGCCGGCGTCGGCACACACGCGCAGCTGCCCGGATGTGTCCGGCTCGGGAGTCGTCCCGCCAGCGGCCGTCGCGAACGCCGCCAAGGCGGCAGCGCTCGCGGCGCAGCGCACGAGCGCGGCTGCGTCATTCAGCCGCCGCAACGGACTTGCCCTCCGGCAGCGCGAAGACGGTCAGCGTACCGCCCATGTTGGTGTAGCGTGAAAGTTCGGAGAACGCGCCCACCACGCCGAGTGCGGCGGTCGGCTCTTCGAGTCCGGCGGTGAGGCCGAGCGCGGCCCAACCGCCGATGCCGGAGAGCACCGCGACGTACTGGCGGCCGTCGTGTTCGAAGGTCGTGAAGGTGCCGACGACGCCTGACGGCAGCTTGTAGTCCCACAGCACTTCACCGCTGCGGGCATGGACCGCCTTGGCATGGCCGTCCATGGTGCCGTAGAAGACGATGTCGCCGGCGGTCGCGAGGGCCCCGCTCCATACCGCGAAGCGCTCGTCGATGCTCCATTTCGTTTCGCCTTTCGCCGCGTCCCAGGCGATGAAGCGGCCGAGCTTGCCACCGTCGCCCGCGGCCGAGTACATGCGCACGATGGCGCCGACGTAGGGCTGGCCTTCGACGTAGGAGATTTCGAGCGGCTCGTAGTCCATGCACAGGTGGTTGGTCGGCACGTAGAAGAGATCGGTGGCCGGTGAGTAGGCAGCCGGCTGCTGATCCTTGGCGCCGACCGCGGCCGGACACACGCGCTTGGTGTTGACGCCTTCGCCGTTGTGGTCGGGGCTGAACTTGGCCACGCGCACCGGGCGCCCGGTCTTGAGGTCGATCTTCTCGGCCCAGTTGGTGGTCGGCTCGAACTTCTCGGCGACCAGCGGCACGCCGCTCTCGCGGTCGATGGTGTAGGCAAAGCCGTTGCGATCGAAATTGACCAGTACCTTGCGTGTCTCGCCGTCGATCTCGAGTTCGGCGAGGATGTTCTCGTTGACGCCGTCGTAGTCCCACTCGTCGTGGGGCGTCTTCTGGTAGACCCATTCGGCCATGCCGGTCTCCGGATCACGCGCGAAGATGGTCATCGACCACTTGTTGTCACCGGGCCGCTGGTTGGGATTCCAGGTGCCCGGGTTGGCGGTGCCGTAATACACGAGATCGAGCGCGGGATCGTAGGTCAGCCAGCCCCACACGGTGGCGCCGCCGCGCTTCCATTCGTCACCTTCCCAGCTCTTGACGCCGAGATCCTTCTTGCCGATGGGTGAACCCATCATGGTCGTCTTCTTGGGATCGAGGATGACGTCGTCGTCCGGTCCGGTGGAGTAGGCCCGCCACACGCGATCGCCGGAATCGACGTCGTATGCGGTGAGGTGTCCGCGCACGCCGTACTCACCGCCGCTGTTACCGACCAGGACCTTGTCGTCAATGACCAGCGGCGACATCGTCAGCGTTTCGGCCTTGGTGTAGTCGCCATCCTGCTTGCGCCAGATTTCCTTGCCGCTGTTCGCGTCAATGGCGACGACATGGCCGTCCAGCGTCGTCATGAAGAGCTTGCCGTCGAGATAGGCAGGACCGCGGTTGACGACGTCGCAGCAGGCGACCGCCTGCGCGTCCGTGGCCGGCTCGGGGTTGTACATCCACTTGATCTCGCCCGGCTCGTCGAGGTCGATGGCGTAGAGCTTGTTGGGATAGGGGGTATGCACGTAGAGCATGCCGTCGACGACCAGCGGGCCGCCTTCGTGGCCTTTGAGTTCGCCGGTAGCGAACTGCCAGGCCGGAGCGAGTGCACTGACGTTGTCGCTATTGATCCGATCGAGTTCGCTGTAACGGGTGCCGGCATAGTCACCGCCTTGCATCACCCAGGCGTCGGGATGGTCCTGTTTTTCTATCAGCTGAGTGTTGCCAGTGGCAACGAACGGCAGGGCCGCGAGCAGCGTGATCAGCGTGATGCGGCCGGGTTTTGGCCAGAGTATAGGGTGCATGGTGTTTCCTCCTCTCGATCGGCATGGACGCTCGGCATTGATGGTCGTGCCATGCTCAGAAGCAGGCCGCGGTGGCTGCGCGCTGCGCTTCGACGAAGCGTTCGACGGCGCGATTCGCGGTCGCCGTGCGCGCCATTGCACCCGCGCGCTCACCGCCCACGCCGCCGAGTGCGACGAGCACGCGGGCAGCCTGGAAGTCATCGTGGGGCAGGTGCGCTTCGAGGTGGTCGAGGGCGCACGCGCAGTGCTCGAGCGCCAGGGTGTCGGCGCCGTTGCGCTCGAGGCAGGCGAGGCCGTACCAGAGCTCGTCGCGGGTGGGCCAGGGTTCCGCGGCGGTGGGCGGCAACGGGCCGGCGGCAAGCAGGATCAGGACGCAAGCGAGATGACGGGTCGTGTGCTTCATGTCCGGGAACGAAGCAACGCACATGCCAGCGCGGGGGCGGCTGAGATGATCGCGCACAGCTGCGCGCGGCGCACCGGCGCTGAAAATCTTGCAGGCGATGGTAAGCCCTACATGGTGGGACTGCCGCCTGCGGGGACTGCCTTTATTGCGGTGAGGTACGCGCCTTGCTCGGCCGTGCCGCGGACCCGGAAGGGTGATGCGCACCTGGAGGGTGCAAATGGGCGAAGCATTGCCGGCAACTGCCCGCGCACGGCGACTTCAACGCGAGACGACGCGGCGCAGCGCGCGAGGCGCGAGGACTCGGCGACGCCGGCCGCCGGGCCTGACTGGCATGCGATGCGTGGCTTTGACGTGCTGCGCGTGCGCGGCCAAAGCCCGGCCGCGGCTCATGGTCCTCGTGCAACCCGTGTTCATGGGCCGTCATCGGCAGGCGCGCGGGGCAGGGATGCCATGCTGCGAGCGTACGCCGAATTCAGGCGATCCAGAGGCTCTTGGCGTTGACGAATTCGCGAATGCCATGGTGGGACAGTTCGCGACCGAAGCCGGAATCCTTGATGCCGCCAAAGGGCAGGCGTGGGTCGCTCTTGACCATGTCGTTGACGCAGGCTGTGCCGCATTCGAGCGCCCGCGCGAAGGCTTCGCCGCGCGCGCTGTCGCCACTCCACACCGTCCCGCCCAGCCCGAATCGGCTGGCGTTTGCCATGGCCAGCGCGGCATCCTCGTCGGGGGCGCGGAGTACAGCGGCGACTGGGCCGAACAACTCCTCGGCACCGGCGGACATGTCAGCTTGGACCTCATCGAGTAGCGAAGGAAGGTACCAGTTACCCGCACCTGCGACCGGCGCGCATCCGACGACGGCACGCGCACCGGCGTGCAAGGATCGTTCTACCTGGGCATGCAGCGCGTCGCGCAGCGCGGGTTTCGCCAACGGCGCGAGCGTACTCGCGGAATCCAACGGCGGGCCGGGTTCGAGAGCGCGGATGCGCGACTCGAGTGCGCCTACGAATGGGTCGGCGACGGCATCGACGACGATGAATCGTTTGGCCGAGATACAGCTTTGTCCGGCGTTCATGAAACGCGCCGTGACGGCAGTATCGGCGGCACGCTCGATATCGGCGTCGTCGAGTACCACGAACGCATCGCTACCGCCGAGCTCGAGCACGCACTTCTTCAAGTGCGTCCCGGCCGCCCGTGCAACCGCGCGCCCGGCGTCGACGCTGCCGGTGAAAGTGACGCCATGCACGCGGTCGTCGGCGATGACGCCGTGTACCTGGTCGGCATCGACGAGCAGAACCTCGAACGTGCCGGCTGGCATGCCGGCTTCCTCGAGCAGATCGGCAATGGCCAGGGCGCACAGGGACACATTGGACGCGTGCTTGAGCAGTGCCGTGTTGCCGGCAGCAAGTGCCGGCGCGATGGCGCGAAACACCTGCCACAACGGGAAGTTCCACGGCATCACGGCCAGTATGGTGCCGAGGGGCTGATAGATGACGGCGCTGCGGTCGGCATCCGTGGTGATCGCCTCGTCGGCAAGAAAGCCGGCGGCGTCGGCGGCATAGTAGCGGCATACCCAGGCGCACTTCGCGACCTCGGCATGTGCCTCACCGGTCAGCTTCCCCATCTCCTTGGTGACCAGTCGAGCGAGTTTGTCGCTGCGCTGCTCGAGCAGTTCGGCAGCGCGCATCAGGCCCGCGCAGCGTTGCGCAAGCGGTAGCGCCGCCCACGTGTTGCGCGCTGCCGCGGCGCGGCCGATCGCGGCATCTATCTCGCGCTCGCCGAAGGGCGTGTGCCGTACGAGCTCCTCGCCGGTGGCGGGATCGGTGGAGACGAGTGCCATCGCCTCAGCCCGTACGGTCGACGAGAGACGCCGTGCCTGCAGCGCGCGCGCAGCCTGCCGAGCAGAATATGCGTCCCGCATCCTCGGCACCGTGGCCGATGACCAGGCAGCCGCAGCGTTCACAACTCGGCGCGAGCTTGTGAATGGCGCACTCGAAACAGTCGAAGACGTACTGGCGGCCGTCTTTCATGATCTCGAAGCTCTTGTCGTATTCGTTGCCACAGGTGTCACAAGCTGTCATCAGCCCTCTCCACGGGACGGCTTCACGCGGGCGGCGGGATTGTCGCACTGCGATGACCGGCCTCGGTCGAATGGAGGCAAGCTGCGTGCCATGCAGTATGCGAGTGGCCCGGCATCAAGCTTGCACGGGTGCGGCAGGCACCATTTGCATGATGGGGACACGTCGATGACGCTCAATATCAACCCGGACACGGTGCGGCACTTGGCCGATCTGGCGCGCACCTTTCATGCCCAGGAGGCAGTCACGATCCCGGAGGACGCACCGCAATCGAGTGGGGACTGGGGCAACCAGGTACTCGCTGACCATGCCGGTGATCCGACGTTCACCGAATTCCGCGCCGTGCTCGACGATCTGGAGCCGGACCAGCTCGCCGAACTGGTCGCCTTATTCCGCGTAGGGCGCGAGGATTACCCACCCGAGGAGTGGCATGTGGCGGTGCAACGTGCGGCCGAGGAGACGCCGCGGCCGCTCGACGATTACCTGCTTGGCCATCCGTTGCTGGCCGGGCATCTCGAGGCCGGCCTCGAGGTCATGTCGGATCGCGATCCGGAATGAGCGTTGCTGCTCACGCATCACGTTTTGGCCCCACGCAGCTGGTTGACGTCAGGGTGCGGGCATCACGGATGCCGGCCTCCGCGTCGTCTCGGGATTGTTGGCGGGTTCCGGGCGTTCGGTCGCGACCGGGCGTCGGCGATCGCGACCAATGCTTGGGCATGCTTGCAAGACCTGCAGATGCGTGCAGATGCTGCACGAAACACGCCGGGGCATCGGCTTTCGTAGCGCGTGAACTGCGCGCGCTAAGCGGTCGTGAAACCGCCGTGCTCCCTCCGCGACTCGAGACCGTGGCGTTCGCCCTGCGCTGATACGGGAGGTTTCACCCCGGGGTGCGCCGCCACCCTACATTTCGGAGCGGACCTGACCGTAAGCAAGGAGTGCGAACAACCCTGTGCCGCCGATCACGTTGCCGACCATGATCGCGATGATCCGGGTCATGACGTAGACGCTGTCGACTGTGCCGTCGAACAGCAGCAGGAACAGTTCACCCGATCCGACCACCACGTGGGTAAAGTCTCCGAGCGCCATGACGTAGGTCAACATGACTACGACGAGCAGCTCCGAGCCCTCGGCGTTCGGCAGTATCCAGACGATTGCCGCGACGAGGAACCCGGCCGGCACACCCAGCAGCATGGCATCGAGCACGCTGTGCGATGCTGCATCGTGCGAGACCTCCAGCATCATCGCGAGAGCCGGGTCGGATACCAGCCCTGCGTGCGTGAACAGCACGGCCGTACCGAACACACCGATGAGGTTTGCAGCGAGCACGACCCCCCATAGACGCAGCGTATTCACGAAGTGCATGCGCGACCAGTTGGCAAACAGGGGCAGCACGGCGGTGATGGTATTCTCGGTGAACAGCTGCAAGCGCCCGATGACCACGATGACGAAGCCGATGGTGTAGCCGAAACTCGCCACCAGCGAGCGCCACCCCGGTTCCGGCACGTTACCGTGTAACAGCGCCTCGGTGAGTACGGACGTGGAGATCCCTATGCCTGCCGCGATCCCGGACCACCACAATGACGCCAGTGGTCGCCTGAGCTCATTCTCACCTTCCTGGCGCACGACTTCGTACACCATCGGCGAGCGGAGCGGTAAATGCTCTTCGACGACAGCCTGCTCGTTTTCGGGCAGCGGTGTCGGGTTGGCGCGTCCGGCTGACGATCGCGGATGATGCCTGAGCGCACGGTGCCGCTGGCTCATGGCATTGCGCTCATGACGTGCAGCGGCTCGGGCGCGGGTATCGTCCGGTGTTCCATCAAGCCGTCACGCTTACCCAGGCCCGGGCCGCGTCAATCTCGTCTGCGTCGAAGTAGCGCACCTCGCCGTTGGTGAACAGGTTGCTGAGGCGGGCCATCAGTTCATCGAGGCGGCCCTCGCCCACGACCGCCAGGCGGCCGATGTCATCGTAGTGTCTGCGATCGAATCTCAGATCCTCCCACAGCGCCGGTGGCGACCAGCCGTGGAATCGCGTGATGTCGACTACCAGGTTGAGGTGTCCGTAATCGTGGATATTGCGCTCTGCGAGCGGCACGAACCGCTCGTAATCCCGTTTGTCGAGCATGCCGGAAGCTTCGAGTTCCAGTGTTGCCGGTGCAAGTTCCTGTATCGCGAGTGACATGGTGTCCTCCTCTTGCTTCAGGGTTGCGGGCGCTCGTGTCGCCGCGGCGTTCACTGAATGGTGAGCAATTGCCATGCCACGCTGAACTCGACACCAGCGTGCGATCTGCGCTTCCGATCGTCGGCATCATCAGGACAGGTGCAGGCGTTCGCGCCGGCTACGGCGGCCCCCGTTTCGCTATGCATCCAGCCAGCCGTCGCGCACGGGCAAGCAAGCTCGTGCGCAATCCCGATTCACGGTTCGGCCGGGGCGGGCATGGAACGTGTCTTGCACGGTACGCGTTTCATGTTGGCGACGCCTTCCGCAGCCCGGCGAGGCGCTTGCCTGCGTATCCCGCGAATGGAGACGAGGCCTTGAGCGAGTTGGCTGCTCTGAGCGATATCGCGCTATTCGGTGTGCTGGCGGTCGCGGGCCTGGTGATTCTCGTCGTCGGCACGCGGCTCGCGGCCGTGGCGCAGGCGCTCGCGGTCGCGACCGGGCTCGGCGAGGCGATGATCGGTGGCGCCCTGCTGGGCGCTTCTACTTCCTTGTCCGGGACCGCGACCTCGATCGCGGCCGCCGCCGCGGGGCACACGGACCTGGCAATCAGTAACGCGATCGGCGGCATCGCCGTGCAGACGTTCTTTCTCGCCATTGCCGATCTCACCCATCGCGGCGCCAACCTCGAACACGCCGCAGCGTCGCCGGAGAATATGGCCAATGCGGCGCTGTTGACCTTACTGCTGGCAAGCGTGTTGCTGCTGCCGTACACCCCTGCCGACTGGCTGCTTTTGGGGGTGCATCCGGGCAGCGTACTGCTCCCGGGGGTGTGGGTGGCTGGCCTGTATGCGGTTGCCGGGATCCGCGCGCGTCCCATGTGGCTGCCCCGGCGCACGCGCGACACCCGCCTCGAGCCCGGCCCGGATAGGGGATGGCATCGCGAGGGGCGGGCGTTGCTCGCGAGCCGCTTCGTGATCCTGGCCCTGGCGATGGTGGCGGCCGGGTGGGTCGTCGCCGAGGCTGGCCTGGAGACCGCTGCGCGTTTCGATGCCCGCCAGAGCCTGGTCGGGGTCATGCTGACCGCAATACTCACGTCGTTGCCCGAGCTCGTCACGACGCTGGCCGCAGTGCGCCGCGGGGCGCTGCAGCTCGCGGTCGGCGGCATCATCGGCGGCAATACCTTCGACGTGCTGTTCCTGAGCTTCTCCGATGCGGCCTATCGCGAAGGCTCCGTCTACCACGTGATGCCGGCGGACGTGACCTTCTGGATCGTGCTCACGATTGCCATGACCGCGGTGCTCTCGTCCGGCCTGGTCAAGCGCGAACGCCATGGACCAGGCAATATCGGCGTCGAGTCGGCAGTCGTGATCCTGCTTTATCTCGGATCCCTAGCGCTGCAGCTCGCGCCGGCGCGTGGCACATGAGCGTATAATCCCACACACGGGAAGCGGGGTTCGCAGCAGAAGCCTGAGAAACGAGCCGCCTTTGCCGCTGTTCGAGAGATGGTGCGCGCAAGGCCTGCTTGTGACGGCGGTTGAAGCGATTTCACGCTGACGGCGCTCCGGCGCGCCGCCCTGCCCGCCGTTCATTCGCGCCAGGCGCGGATGGCGAAGGCCGGAACCGGTTGCTGGTAGCCCTTGAGTTCGAGTGGCCCGAGCGCCTCGGCGTCGACGGATTCGTCCACGCAGGCCATGATCTTGCGATCGACCAGCACCTGGCCGCCGGCCGCCTCGCCACAGAGGCGCGCGGCGAGGTTGGTCACGTTGCCGATGGCGGCGTAGTCGCGCCGACCTTCGAAGCCGATCATGCCGAGCGTGGCGTAGCCCTGGGCGACGCCGCAGCCCAGATCGAGCGCGTAGCCGCGCTTGCGCCACGGTGCGCGCAGCGCGGGGAATGCGCTCTGTACGGCCAGCGCCATCTTCACCGCCTGCGCAGCCGGATCATCGATCGGGACGGGATCGTTGAAGAACACCATGATGGCATCGCCGGCGAACCGCTCGAGCGTGCCGCCGTACTCCAGCACGGTACGCCCCATGCGATCGTGGTAATCGGCAAGGAAGTCCATGACCTCTTCCGGTTCGGCCTCGTCGGTGAATGCCGTGAAGCCACGGATGTCGAGGAAGACAACGGCGATTTCGCGGCGGTGCGTGTCCAGCAGCTGCGCGCCGTCCGCGAGGATGACGTCGGCGATCTGCGCGGCGAAGAAACCTTTCAGGCGACCCAGCTTCTCGATCTGTTCGACCTGCTCGGCGACGCGTGCCTCGAGCGTGTGGTTCCACTGCGCGAGTTCCGCGGCCTGCGCCTTGACCTCGTCCTGCAGCGCCTTGATGCGCAGCAGCGACTTCACCCGCGCCATCAGTTCGGGGCGGTTGATGGGCTTGGTGAGGAAGTCGTCGGCGCCGGCCTCGATGCCCTTCACGCGCTCGCTCTGCGGGTCGAGGGAAGTGCACAGCACCACCGGCAGCAGGGCCGTATCCGGGTTGGCGCGGAGGCGCTCACAGACCTCGTAGCCGGACATGCCGGGCATCATGATGTCGAGCAGAACGAGGTCCGGCGGATTGGCCGCGATCATGGCCAGCGCGTCCGTACCGTTGCTGGCGCCGCTGGCGGCATAGCCCGAGGCGTCGAGTACGTCGACCAGCAGCTTGAGATTGGCCGGGGTGTCGTCGACGACGAGGATGCGAGCACCCGCGCCGGCACTCATGCCGCGTCGCCTTCCAGCAGCTTCGCGATGGTGGCGAGGAACGGCTTGAGGTCGATGGGCTTGCTGACGAAGGCGTCGAATCCCGCTGCCGTCACGCGAGAACGCTCGCCAGCCATGACCGAGGCCGTGAAGGCGACCACCAGGATGCGGGACGTGGCCGGATCCTCGCGCAGCCGTCGCAGGGCCTCCACGCCGTCGATCCCGGGGAGCTGGATGTCCATCAGCACGAGGTCGGGACGCTCGGCCGCCGCCAGCGCCACGCCGTCCTCGCCGTTCTCGGCCACTACCACGCGGTAGCCCTTGGCCTCGAGCACGTCGCGGGCGAGCTTGAGGTTCATGGGATTGTCCTCGACGATGAGGATGGTGCGCTTGTCGCTCATGGCTGCCTTGGCAGGGTGAAGGTGAAGGTGGCGCCCGCGCCGGGCGAGCTCTCGACGCCGATGGTACCGCCATGCAGCTCGACGATGCGCCGCGTCAGCGACAGGCCGAGACCGGTGCCTTCCTGCTTGTTGGTATAGCTGCCGCCGGCCTGGCGGAACTCCTCGAAGATGGTCTCCAGGAATTCCGGCGCGATGCCGATGCCGGTGTCGCTGATGGCAACCTCAAGAAGGTCGGCCCCGACCATTCGCGCGCGCACCGTGATGCGCCCGCCGTCCGGGGTGAACTTCACCGCGTTGGACAGCAGGTTCAGCATGACCTGCTTGAACTTGCGCGGGTCGGCCCGGAAGTCCTCGAGGTCGTCAGCGGCCTCCAGCGCGAGCGCTATGCCGTGGCGCTCGGCGCGTTCCCGGATGAGGGTGAGGCTGTTGTCGAGCGCGGAACGCAGGTCGAAGTGCTCGACGTCCAGTTCCATGTGCCCGGCTTCGATCTTGGAGAGATCGAGGATGTCGTTGATGAGGGAGAGGAGATGTCTGCCCGAAGCACGGATGTCCTTCAGGTAATCCTCCTGCCTGTCGTTGAGTTCGCCGAACATGCGTTCGATGAGCACGTCCGAAAAGCCGATCACCGCGTTCAAGGGCGTCCGCAACTCGTGCGACATGTTGGCGAGGAATTCCGACTTGTGCTGGTTGGCCGCTTCGAGCTGGCGGCTCTTGTCCTCGATCTCGTGGAACAGGCGTGCGTTTTCGATGGCGATGACCGCCTGGTCGGCGAAGGTGGTGAGCAGCGCGCGTTCGCGCCCGTTAAAGGGCCGCGGCGGCTGGCGCGTGACGGTGACGATGCCGACGAGACGCCCCTCCCAGATCATCGGCGCGGACATCAGGGACCAGTCGTCGATGATGTCGAGGGCCTCGGTCACGAGCGGAGGCGGGCCGGCCAGCGCGCGTGCGCTCGCGTAGTGGACCAGCCGTCCGTAGTCCCCACTCAGCGGCCGCGGCCACAGGTGGCGAATCCGGTCGAAGCCGGCGCCGCGGCTCGCCTCGAGATGCACCATGCCGTCACGCACCAGGTACACGCCGGCCTGGTCGGTCGCGAACAGGCGCAGGCAGCTGTCCAGGATCTTGCCGAACACCGGCGCGGCGTCGGCCACGGAACTGCTGATCGCGCGCAACACTTCGGCCGTCGCGGTCTGTTGTTCCAGCGCTTCTTCCGTTGCCTGGAACAGGCGCACGCTTTGGATGGCGATGGCGGCCTGGTCGGCGAAGGTTCTGATGACGGCCACCTCGCGTGCGTCAAAGGGCCGCACCTCCATGCGCCGCAGGATGAGGGCGCCGAAGGCCTCGCCTTCGCGCATCAGCGGCGCGCATACCAGGCTGTGATGGCCGAGGCGGCGGGCGATGGCCGCGCCGCGCGGGAAGGCCGTTTCCTCGGCCTGCATGTCGGCCACCTCGACCACCCGCCGTTCGAGCACCGCGATCCCGCTGGTCGATTCGCGATCGAGGAGGATCGGCTGTACATCGGCGGCCTGCTCCGCCCGTGGTCCGCGCGAGGCAATGTGCTGCAGGTGCTCGCCTTCGATGAGCAAGATCGAGGCGGAGGCGGCATCGCACAGGCGCGCGGCGTGGCTCGCGACGACGTCGAGGATGGGCGCGACGTCACGGCTCGCTTCGGTGGTGACGCGCAGGATGTCGGCGATGGCCGTCTGTTGTTCGAGGCCGTCCTGGATTTCCTTGAACAGCCGCGCGTTCTGGATGGCGATGACGGCCTGGTCGGTGAAGGTCTCGAGCAGCGCGATCTCCTTGTCGGAAAACGGCTGCGCCGGCATTCGACCGACGCAGATGGCGCCGATGCCCTGGTCCTTCCACAACAACGGCACGACCAGGAGCGAGCCGCTGCTGCCGCTGGCAAAGACCGTACGTGCGGCCGAAGACGCATACGCGGTTGAATGGGTGGCGTCGGGGATGTGCACCGGGCGCCGCTCGCGCATCGCCACCGCGCTGACCGAGTGCTCCACGATCGTTCCCGCGTCGAGCTGGCGGCTGCCCGGCCCACGAAAAGCGATGAGGCGTACCTGGCCCTGATCGTCTTCCAGCGTGACGGCGATGTTAGAGACGTTCAGCAGTTGTTCGCAGCTGTCCATGATCTTTTCGAACACGGGCGCCGTGTCCTCGAGCGAGCTGCTGATGACCTGCAGCACCCCCGCGGTGGCCGTCTGCTGCTCGAGCGCCTCCCGGGTCTCGTTGAACAAGAGGGCGTTCTGCACCGCGATGGCCGCCTGGTCCGTGAAGGTCTTGAGCACTGCCAGTTCCTTGTCCGAGAACGGCCCCGGCGGCACGCGCACCACGCCGATGGAACCGATGCCGCGGCCTTCGAAAATCATCGGGGCCAGGGCGATGGCGTGGTTGCCGATGGCATCGAGGCGCGACTGCATCTGGGGGGGCGCTTCGGCGGCGACGTCCGGGTAGTGCAGGACGCGTTTCTCGGCGATGGCCAGCGCCGTCGGTGTTTCGCTGACCGGGCAGGGGAAGGGCGCGCGGGCGATCGCCTCCGGCATGCCGCGGCAGGCTGCGAGGTCGATCTGCTGGTGTTCGTCGATCAGCAGCACGGCCGGGATGCCGCCCGGGATCAGTGCCTCGATGCCGTCCAGGATCTTCTCGAACACGGGCGCCGCGTCGCCGAGCGAACCGCTGATGATCTCCAGCACCTCGGCCGTGGCCGTCTGGCGCGCGAGGGCGGTCCGCGTCTCTTCGAACAGGCGCGCATTCTCCAGCGCGATCGCGGCCTGGGTGGCAAAACCCTGCAGCACGGCGATCAGTTCGGGGTCGAACTCACCCGACTCCGCACGCACCAGGAGAATGCCGCCGAGGACTTGGTCGCCGCGCAGCAGCGGCAAGGCCAGCAGACTGCGCGCACCGCCCTCGAGCAGCGCCTGGCGCAGTCCGGCATCGTAGTCCGGATCGGCGGCGATATCGGGGATCTCGGCCGGTGCGCGGGTGAGAATGGCGCGCGCGATGAGGGCGCCTTCGTCGAGCGGCCGCGGGAAGCGTTCCAGCCCGGCGCCGGCAGTCGAGGCCAGACCCGGCGCTACGTTTACCGCCACCAGGTGCAGTATCTCGCCGTCGAGGCGCGCTGTGCAGGCGCCCATGGCTCCGGCGAGCACGCGCGCATTGCGGGTGACGACGTCGAACACGGGCTGCACGTCGCCCGGCGAGGCGCTCATGGCGCCGAGGATCTCGGTCGTGGCGGCCTGCACCGCACGCGCCGTCGCGAGTTCTCGCTCCAGCGATGGGATAGCCTCCGGCCCTGCCTCTGTCATGGCGTGCACTCTCCCCTGCT
>Ga0180436_10000749_pt1 | contig 32669 bp, 30 predicted proteins | sample SS_ome_2_FD_132434 | JGI IMG/M metagenome (GOLD analysis project Ga0180436, IMG submission 132434) | Hypersaline lake sediment archaeal communities from the Salton Sea, California, USA - SS_3_S_2 metaG | ecosystem: Environmental > Aquatic > Non-marine Saline and Alkaline > Hypersaline >... | reverse complement strand
GTGGGCTCGGCGGTAGTGACCACAATCGAAGTTGCCTCGCGGAGATGTGCGTCGATGGCCTTCGAGCGCCGGGAGATGCCGTCATGGAGTGAGCGCAGGTCCAGCAGGAATTCTGCGATTTCCTCCAGCAGCGGCCCGCCGAGAACGGTGTCGGCAAGCCGGAGCGCGGGTCGGGCGGTTACCTTGTAAAGGGCGCGGCGACCCGGAATGCTGGCTCCCGTGAGCCAGCGCAGCAGACGGCCCCCGATTACCTCGCGCATCCTTGCGGGTGCGGTATAGAAGTCGAGGCCCCCTCCGGCTGGTGGCGTATCGACCACGATCAGATCCCAGCGATGAGATTCGACGTGCTCGCTCATCTGCTCGCCGGCCGCGTATGCCTGCGCCGCAGGAAATCGGTCGGCCAGCGCCCGGAAGAACGGATCGTTCAGGAGGCGGTTGGCCACCTCGGGCTCAGCATGACGGTGGACCGTTGCCTCCCAGGATGCCGAAACGTCGAGCATGGCAGCGGATAGCTTCGGCTGCTCGGCAACCGGCTCGGGGTGATTGTCGAGAGATTCCAGCCCAAGGGCATTGGCAAGCCGTCGAGCCGGGTCGACCGTCATCACACAGGTGATGAGCCCGTGTCGAGCTGCGGTCACCCCGAGCGCAGCGGACAGGGTGGTCTTACCTACTCCGCCGGCGCCGGTGATCACGAGAACCCGGGTGCTCATTCTTGACCGTCCCAGATATCGGCAAGTTGCTCGGCGACCTCGGCCGGGGTGTGAATGCCGAAGAGGTAAGGCAGGCGAGGCCCGGCGGGCATCTCGTCGAGCCAGCGTTCCTGTTGGGCTAGGACGGCAAGATGATGGGTTGCTGCCTCGCGGTGGGGACCATCGGGAAGCGTTGCTACGGTGGCCTCGTCGAGCTGCAAGTCGGGAAGTACGCGGTTGACGACGACGGTGTCGAGACCGACGACGGGTTCTGCTTCCAGGAGCTCGAGGGTGTCCTTTGTCTCGAGCACCGGCAGCTCATCGGGGGTGGTCACCAGGACGAGCGAGACTGCCTCGGGGTCGGCAAGAGCAGAGCTCATCCGCTCCGCCTGGGCGCGGATCGGTCCTCCGGGAACCAGCTCGGCGATCGTGCTGGGGGCGCGGAGATAGGAGAAGAGCTGCCCCAGCGGCGGCGCATCGACTAGGACGAGATCGTATCTGCCCTGCCACATCTCATACACCGGTTTGCCGATGGTGACGATCTCACGGACTCCGGGAGCCGTCTCGGCGAGGACGCTGAGTGCCCGGGACAGGACTTTGGTGGGGGCAGCGCGCGGTACATGGAGTTGTAATCGCAGGTACTCGTCGAGGGCGTCGCTGCGGTTGACGGCCAGCGCAGTTACTCCCGGTCGAACCAAGTGCGGGGCGTAAGTCAGTCGCTTGGTCGAGAGGTGGAGGCCGGCTCCGATGCCTTCGACCATGCCGATGACAAGGACCTGGAGCCCGCGGCGGGCCGCCTGCAACGCCAGCGACGCAGTGACAGCAGACTTGCCGACGCCGCCCTTGCCGGAGACAAAGGTCATCTTGCGATCGAGCATCACTACGAGCGTAGGGCGTCCCCGGTTCGGGGCCAAGACAACGGTGGTCCCGGGGGGCCACTAGCCTGAGGCACACCATCGCCAGGAGGAAGAACCAGTGGCTCAACTCGACGTTGCAGAATTCCTTGCCAGGTTCCGCGCCCGCGCAGCCGCCGTGAAGGACAGAGGAATACCACCGCTCGAAGGCGAGGCGCGTCAACAGTTCATTCGACAGGCGGAGAAGGACTATCTCGACTACTCCCTCGTCGGCTCCGCGTCATGGGCTATTGAGGACGATCACCTGGTCCTGCGGATCCCGCTCGCCTAGCTCAACTCTCCGGTTCGGCTATACCCCGCGCGGCTCGCTTGGCGGCCGCCCGCCGTTCTCCCTCGAGCCGAGCCAGGTCGTAGTCGGCGTGATCCACGTAGCTCATCGCATCGGCGATCAATCGATGCCCGGCCTGTTTCGCAATCAGCCGGTGCATTTCCTGGCATACCCGCCGGTATCCAGGATGCCCACCTGCGCCCGTGCGTAGCTCGAGAAGGTGGAACGCCTCCCGAGCGTTGAGTTGGAGGAAGAACCGGATCCGGTAGGCGAACGGTACGACGTATTGGGCCACACTCGGGCCAAGATCGGCGGCAATGCCGTCGTAACTCGCCGCTGCCCTGGCCATCGCCTCCTCCCACAGTTCCCGGGCCCCGATGTCGACGATGGCTTCCGGGGTGATGTAACCGTGGGCCGGCGAGAGTTGCTGCCACTCGATCGACAGCATGCGGTGACGCTGCAGATCGCGAAAGATGCCGTAGTCGCAGAGAATGTCGAATCGGTAGTCAGTGCGCTCCAGGGCACGGCCCGGCTTGTGTCGTCGGTTGCGGCGGTCACCTATGTAGGCACGGATGAGCTCCGTTCTTCGCTCCTCGGGAAGGCTTGCGACCAGGGCAAGGAGTTGATCATCGGGCAGATCCGTATACGCGTATAGGGATGCCGCTGCGATCTTGAGCTCGGCATCTTCGTCCCATTCGACCAGGGTGACCTCCGGACGTGGCTCCGGAGCGGTGGAGATCTCGCCGGCGAGATCGTTCATACGCTCCGTGATCTCGCTCAGATATGCACTCCAATCGATGCCGCGGCTCGGAGCGTCGACACGCTTCATGAAGGACGGGATGACCTTGCGGAGCTCGGTGAGCATGAGGTCGGCATACTGGCGGACCTCGGCAAGCGGGTGGGAACGCATTCTGACCAACATCATCTCGTAGGCCTGGCCCGATCCGAAGATCCCAACGTTGGAAGTCGTGGCCGCTGGGAGCAGGCCGCGGACATCGTCACACGCTTTGGCCCGAATCGTTGAACGCCAAACGAAATTGGAGTCCGACTCTTGTTTGGGATAAAGGGTCTCGTAGTACGGCACCAGCCGCTCGATCAGCTGCGCATAGGTGGTAAACAACCATTCCATCGTTGCAACGAAAGGTTCGCGGTGACGAGATGCGGCTATCTCGGGTGGAACCATGTAGCGATAGCGGTCGCCCAGACGCTGGTCATAGAAGATGTAGCGCGTGCTTTGCTCGAGATAGGACGCCAGGCGGCCCCATTCGAGCACCTTGGTCAGTACATTCGATGCCTGCTCACAAGCGAGGTGGGCTCCACCGAGCTGGGCGACCGAATCGTCGCCGTACTGGGAGAAGACGCGATCGTAGAGATCCTGGGCCCTTTGCAGGCGCACGGTCGGGTCTCCGGCATCGATCTGATCAGCGATGTTGGCGACGCCGATCTCGGGTTGGTTGTGAAATTCGTCGAGAAATAGGCGCCGCACGGACTTGGGAGACCGGCTGTAGCGGGCAAACAATGCGCCCTTCACCACCTCCGGCAGATTGACGATCGCAAACACCGGGCCATCGAGGTTGGTGAAGAAGCGCGCGAGCACACGGCGCTCTTCGGTAGTGAATTGCTCTGAGACGAAGTCCATCTTGCACTCGAGTCGATACCGGAGAGCACCCTAACCGCTGGCCGCACAAATCTCCGGATGCGCGTGCATGAATCGCGTTCCCGGGTATGCTCCGCGCCATGCTCGTCCTGCGCGCAATCATTGCTGTCTTGATCGGTGCTGCCATTGCGGTCGCTCTCATTCCGTTGGCAGTGCTCCTCGATCTGCGCCGCGGCGGTTCGGGCTGGGGGCTGTGTGCGGAGGGACTGACGGAATGTCGTAACAGCTATTTCGCCGGATTCGAGTTGATCGGCTGGATCTTCGCTGCCCTGTTCATAATCCTGGGCATGATCGCAATGTGCGTCAGGATCCTGCGCTACCTTGAGCATCGCTCCGGAAAAGACTCAGACATGGTCGTGCAATGACCGAGTCATCCGAGGAAATCCTCCTACCGCTGCGGGATCGCTTCCCGGACTACCTGGCGACGTTCGGGATTCTCTGGGCAGCGATTGTCTTGATCGGGCTGGCGATTGGGATCTTCACGGGGGCGTCGCTGGTCGAGGGGATCGCCTATGTCGCGCTGGCGACCGGCATTGCGCTGCTGCTGGCCGGGGGAGCGAGCGGCGGTGGTTACACGAGCCTGGGTATGGGCGCGGCCGGAGCAATTTTCGGGGCACGGCAGCGTCATGATGACGAATTCGACGATGCCGAGGTGCGGCGTGGGCGGCTGAAACGCGTCGACGCTCAAGAACGGCTCCGGCGGGGCCTGCGGCCGGAGAAGAACCCCCGTGCGTTTTGGCAGGTTATTGCGGGTGCGATCAACCTGGCTGCGTCGATGGCGTTGCTGATGGTCTTCTCGGGTTGATCTTCGGGGTACCGGTGGGGCCAACTGGAGCGTCAGCGAATGGTAACGGTTGAGCCCTCGATCGACTCGAGTTCAACCACCGAGTGGACCTTCCAACCGTGACGCTCGAGGCGCTCTCGGCCTCCCTGCCAGCACTTCTCGATTGCGAATCCAAAACCGAGTAGTTCGCAGCCTGCCTCGGTTGCGATCTCCCCAAGGGCTTCGGCGGTCCTGCCCCGGGCCAGGAAGTCGTCGACAATGATGAGACGGAGTCCGGGCGGGAGCACTCGCCGCGCCACCTCGACTCGGTACTCGACACCTTTCGTCGGCGATGTGACTTCCCGGGCGAATGAGTAGCGGTCCCCGGTCCCGAGGTACTTCTTGGCGTATACCATCGGAACTCCCATCGTGTGCGAGCAGGCCATCGCGGGAGGGATCCCGGAGGCTTCGGCCGTCAGAATGAGATCAGGGCTGAGGTCGGAGAACGCCTCGGCGAGAGAACGACCTACCGAAGCGATCACCCCGGGTTCGACACGGTGATTGAGAAACTCATCAACCAGGACGAGATTGCCCTCGACTCGGGCACGTTCAACAACGGCTGTGTGCAGATCCACAAACGAGATCGTAGCCGGTTCTACCCACCCCTAGACTTCGAGCCCTATGCCGGTTATCCCTCCTGTTGAGCTTCCCCTACCGCAACGCCGCCGGGCGGCTCGGGTGGTGCTGCGTCGGCTGCGCCGTCTGTACCCGGAGATGAAGACCGCACTTGACCACGACGATCCCTGGCAGTTGCTCGTTGCGACGGTGCTATCGGCGCAGACAACGGACGAAAATGTGAACCGGGTCACTCCGGTCTTGTTCAGTCGCTGGCCGACACCCGCGGACCTTGCAGTCGCCCAACCGGAAGACGTAGAGGAAGTGATCTTCTCCACCGGCTTCTATCGTCAGAAAACCAAATCGGTGCTCAGCCTTGCGGCGGATCTGGTAGAACGTTTCGCCGGTGAGGTTCCCCGAGATCTTGATGCGCTGGTCACCCTCAAGGGTGTCGGCCGGAAGACCGCCAGCGTCGTGCTTGCGGAGGTGTGGGATGAGCCGGCAATCGCCGTTGATACGCACGTCACGCGCGTTTCGCAGCGGTTGGGCCTCACCACCAACGATGATCCGACGCGGATCGAGGGAGACCTGAAAGACCTCTTCCTCGAGGAAACCTGGTCCGGGATATCCATGCGATTCATCCAGTTCGGACGGGATATGTGCGACGCGCGCAAGCCGCGTTGCTGGGAATGCCCCCTGCGCGATCGCTGTCCTTATCAGCCAAAGACGCGGCGGCCTCGGGTCGGGCGGTGACCGCCAGTCGACTGGATCGAGACATACTCCGCCTGGCCGTACCAGCGCTGGGCACCCTGGCTGCCGATCCGATCGTGTCGCTCGTCGACACCGCGTTTGTTGGTCAACTGGGCAAGACGCCTTTGGCGGCTCTCGGTGTCTCGGTCGCAGTTTTCTCCGTTGCCTTTTTCCTCTTCAATTTCCTCGCTTACGGGACAACGCCGCTCATTGCCGGTGCGGTGGCGCGAGGTGACGGAGACCACGCAGGACGTATCACCCTTGGTGCGTTGACCCTGGGGATCGGTGTCGGTCTCGTCGCCGCCGTATTGCTCGGATGGTTTGCCGACCCGGTGCTGCGGCTGATGGGCGCCGAGGCTGAGTTGCTCGACGAGTCAGCGATCTACTTGCGGATCAGAGTGCTCGGGATGCCGGCTGTGCTGCTGGCGACTGTGGCGCATGGCGTCTTTCGCGGATACCAGGACACCAAGACCCCCATGTTTGTCACTGGTTCGATTTCGCTCTTCAACCTGGTCCTCGATCCGCTGCTCATTTTCGGCTTCGATTGGGGGCTGGCGGGTGCGGCTTGGGCCACGACTATTGCGCAATGGCTTGGAGCTCTCATCTTCGTCGCCCTCTTCTGGACCCGGCGCCGGCGGTTCTCCCTGCGAGCGCAGTGGCCGGGGATGGCGGCCCTGCGCCCGCTGCTGGGAGCGGGTCGCGCTCTGGTCATCCGGAGCGGCGCGCTGCTCGGAGCATTCACCTTGGCGACCGCGGTTGCCACCAGACAGGGGGAAGAGGTGGTTGCAGCTCATCAGGTAGCATTCCAGCTCTGGATCTTCCTGGCGCTGGTCATCGATGCGCTGGCCATCGCCGGTCAGGCCCTGGTCGGGTTGCACTTCGGTGCTGATCGCAAGCTGGCTCGGGCCTATGCGCATCGCCTGCTGGGTTGGGGAATCATCGGGGGTCTCATTCTCGCCGGGATCATGGCGAGCGGTTGGAGCGTTCTCCCGGATCTCTTCACCAACGATGCGGTCGTCGTCGCCGAGGTTGCCGGTGTCTACGCCTTCATCGTTGCGATGCAGCCGCTCAATGCCGTGGTCTTTGTGTGGGATGGCATTGCCATCGGTGCATCCAGATTCGGGTTTCTTGCGTGGAGTACCGTTGCCGCCGCGGTATTCACTGCGGTTGTGTTGGCTGTCGTTCAGCTTCAGGGCTGGGGTCTGCAGGGCGTGTGGTGGGCTCTGGCGGTGATGATGGTGATTCGCTTCCTGGCTCTTGCCTGGTGGCATGTCGTTGGGCCCCTCGGGAGCGCACAAGATCCATCCCGCGAGTCTCCGGCAGCAGCGTGACCAACAACATGGCAATGACCAAGCCGCCGGCGAGGGCGGTGATGGTCGTGGACAGCCCGATCCGATCGACAACAACGCCACCGATTACAAAGCCGGCGATGCTGCCACCGATTGCCACGTTCGTAATCCAGCCTGCGGCGGTGGCTCGTACCCGGGTAGGGAACAACTCAGAGCGGTGGGAGGCCATCGCCGGGGTCAGCATGCCGAGACCCATCGTTGCCAGGAATATGGCCGGGGCGAGCACCCACCCGCTGTCCATTGTGTAGAAGCCGACCCCACCGATGAGCCCGGTAATCATCGCCGCGATCGTGGTGCGCTTGCGCCCGATCTGATCGGCCATCCTGCCCCCGATGATGACACCGGCCGTGCCGAGACCGCTGAAGACCATCAGTAGGAAGCGAGCTGGGGCGGTTTCCCAGGCGAGATCATCGACAAGCCGTTCCATTACGAACGAGGTCGCCGGCGATGAGAACATGGCGATCAGGAATGCGATCGCGGCTAGTGGCCAGAAGTGACGCCCCAGTCCCGCCCGCAGTGCGGACCGGAACGTGACCTTCTTGCTGAACGAGACGAAAGCCCGGCTTTCCTTGAGGAACCGTAGAAGCATGGGGAGGCCGAGCAAGCCGATTCCGGTGAAAGCGAACAGCAACCGGAAGGCATCGTCGGAACGGTCGGCGATCGGGAGCAGGGCAAGGCCCAGGCCTGAACCGGCCGCTCCTGCCAGCGCGTAGAGGCCGATCCCGAGAGCCCGAATCCGCGGGCTGAGTTCTTCTGCAAGCATCACGATGGCAAGGCCGGCGACGGCAATCACAGCAATGCGGGTAAGGCTTTGCGTTGCGGTGAAGGTAACGGGATCCGGCGCCAATGCCGTGAGCAGATTGCCGATGGGGAGCAGCGCGAACGCCACCAGGAAGGGGACACGCCGTCCGCGCCGATCGGCCAGCACCATGAAGAGAAGCCCGATGAACGAAGCAAGCCGGGTGGCGGCAAACACCCAATTCATGCCCCCTTCGCTTATGTCGAGAGCATTGCGAGCAAACGGAAGCGTATGGCTGAGCTGACTGCCCCCGTATCCGGCGATGAGGGCGACAAATAGCATCAGAGTCAGCACCCGGCGATCCCGAATAGTGAAATCGGAGATCACGGCCATCGTTTACTCAACCCCTCTGCGTTGCGAATCAGCGAGCCGAGGTTACCCTGCTGTGACGGTGCGGGTATTCATCGTCTGTTCACACGATGATCGGAACAAACCGATCCTCTGCTGCGTTGTGAGCCGACAGGGCCTAGACAGGAGAGAGTTGTGAGCGAGTTGGCCATCGTTGCTGCGGTCGACACGTCGCTGGTGGCGGCAGTGCTCGCCGGGGCGGCCTCTTTTCTGTCGCCGTGCGTCCTGCCGTTGCTTCCCGGCTATCTCAGCCTCATGTCGGGTTACTCGACGCGCGACATCGCGGAGGGCAATGCTTCGATGTGGAAAGTCACCAGAGCAACGTTGCTGTTCATTTTCGGCTTCACCCTCGTGTTTGTGGTCTTATTCGGCGGGGCCGCCTCGTCGTTCGGTCGATTTCTGTCCGAGAGCATTTTCACGACCATCGCCGGCTGGGTAATCATCGTGATGGGGCTCTTCATCGCCGTCACCGCCATATGGCAGCCGGAGTTCTTGCTGCCGGTGATGAAGGACCGGCGCAAGGATGTACGTCCGAGCCGTTTCGGCGTATTCGCTCCGCCGATCATGGGGATGGCTTTTGCTTTTGGGTGGACACCGTGCATTGGCCCGTTCCTCGGTGCTGCGATCACGCTCGGGCTCAGCGCCGAAACCGGCGGTGAGACGGGCCGGGCAATGCTGGTACTCGGTTTCTACTCCCTGGGTCTTGGTGTCCCCTTCCTGATTTCCTCGCTGCTGCTGGCCAAGACGTTCTCGGTAGTCAACGGCATCAAGAGGTTTCTCACTCCCATTAGCGTCGTTTCCGGGCTGGTACTGGCAGGGTTCGGGGTCCTGATGGTGACCGGGCAGGTCAACGAATTGTCTTCGTTCTTCGACCGGGTGCTGCGCTGGATAGGGCTGGAGAGCCTGACCACGGTCTAACCTCGGCTCATGACTCCGGATCTCTCGCGGGACAAGTTTGTTGCTCTGGCGCAACGGTATGCCGTGGTACCGGTTTCGATCGAAGTGCTCGGAGACCGCGAGACTGCCGTCTCGGTATTCGAGAAGCTCGTTGGCGACAATCCAGGGTTCTTGCTGGAGTCGGTCGAGGGCGGGGAGCGGTGGGCGCGTTGGTCGTTCGTTGGCACCCGACCCGAATTCACTCTGGCGGCGCACAACGGGATCAGTTCCTTCTCGCCGTCGGGTCGCACTGTCCCGGCAGGCGACCCGCTCGACGTGTTGGAGGAGACAATCTCGTCCCTATCGGTGCCTACCCCCGCTGAGTTGGGTCACTCGGCGGATCATCCGCCGCTCCATTCAGGTGCGGTGGGCTTTCTGGCCTACGACGCAGTTCGCCATATCGAACGCCTACCCAACCAACCGAGCGACGATCGGGGTCTGCCCGAGATGGCCTGGCAATTCTTCGGCCTGCTGGCTGCGGTGGACCGCTTCCGGGAGACAGTGCATCTGGTCCGCAACGTATTCGTCGGAACGAGCGACCCGGGAGCCGCCTACGACAGTGCTGTCGAGGATCTCAAAGAAGCCGCGTCCCGTCTGGTGTCCTCCGCGCAATACGTCGCACGGTCTCGACCGCCATTCCAGACCCGCCCTTGCGCACGAGCGAACATGAGCCAAAAGGAGTTCGAGCGGGCTGTTGTTACAGCGAAAGAGCACATCAAGATGGGAGATGCGTTCCAGATCGTTCCATCGCTACGTCTCGAGGTTGATCTGGAGGCCGATCCATTTTCGGTCTACAGAGCACTTCGCCTGGTCAACCCTTCTCCATTCATGTTTTTCCTTCGCCACGAGAGCATGGCCATCGTCGGATCGTCTCCTGAGCTGATGGTTCGTGCCCGCGACGGCATTGCTACCAGCCGGCCGATTGCCGGGACCAGGCCCCGCAGCACAAATCCGGAGGAAGACCTGCGACTCGAGAGAGAATTGCTGGCAGATCCCAAGGAACGAGCCGAGCATGTGATGCTCATCGACCTGGCCCGAAACGACCTGGGCCGTGTCTGCGAGTTCGGTAGCGTGCACGTCGATGATCTCATGGTGATCGAACGCTATTCACACGTAATGCACATTGTGTCGGGTGTTTCCGGCCGACTTCGACCGGACGTGGGGCCGATAGACGTGCTGCGGGCAACTTTCCCCCACGGCACCGTATCGGGAGCTCCCAAGGTTCGGGCCATGGAGATCATCGATAGTCTCGAGCCCACGGCACGCGGCCCTTATGCAGGTGCGGTCGGCTACATAGACTTCTCCGGGAATCTCGACACAGCGATTGCACTCCGCACGATGATTGCTGCCGATCGCAAAGCCTGGGTCCAGGCCGGCGCCGGGGTTGTTGTCGACAGCGATCCGACTGCCGAATACCACGAGTGCATGAACAAGGCAGCTGCGGTGCTTGCGGCAGTGGAAGCGGCGAGAAGTGTCTGAACCACTCTCTCTGGGCCGCTTGGCCGATGGAGGGGCGGTCGCCGTGGAAGGCCGCCTCGGCTTGGTCTGGGTCACCGGGCCTGATGCAGTGACCTTCCTCGACGGGATCCTCAGCCAGAGCGTCGCAGCTACCGGTTGCGGGGCAACCGCGCGGTCGCTGCTACTCGCCCCCAACGGCAAAATGCGGGCAACACTGTTTCTCCTCCGGGGAGAGGACCGGGTGGGTCTCGTTTGCGACGCGGGTCGGGTCGACACCGTCATTGCAGACCTGAGCAGGTTCAAGATTCGGGTGGATGTGGCCATTGAGCTCGACCGGCGTCCCGTCTACGAAGTCTGGGGAGCAACCCGAGCTGCTGATGGAGTGCCCGCCATCGGATCCTGGACCGAGGAAGCCGGAAGGCTTGCCTTTGCGATGCCGCTGGCACGTCACAATCTACCCCGCAGGGTGGTGGTCGGTCCTGCGCCCGACACCCCCTTGGTCGATCACTCGGAGATTGATGTTGTTCGCATCGAGGCAGGTGAACCGGTGATGGGTGTCGACCTGGATGACCGGACGATCCCGCAAGAGGGGGTGGATGTGGCGGACTATGTCGACTTCACTAAAGGCTGCTACCTGGGCCAGGAGCTGGTGGCGAGGATCGATTCCAGGGGCCACGTAAACCGCCGCCTGGTCGGACTCGACATCGAGGGCGATCAGATTCCCGGCCACGGCATCCCGGTGGAGCGAGATGCTCGTGAAGTGGGCATTGTCACTTCGGCAAGCTGGTCGGCATCCCGGGGGCGGGTCATCGCCTTGGGCATGCTGCGGGTCGAGATCGAGCCGGAGGATCAGGTCACCGTAGAGATGAGATCGGCACAGGTGGTCGCGCTGCCGATGTCTTGGTGAATCCCTTACAGTCTTCAAACAACTCGAACCGATACTGCTGGAGTTGGAAAGGCTGCGTGTGACCGCAAGCAAGACAATCCTTCTCATTGAGGACGAAGAGGAAATCGCCGACCTACTACGGCTCTACTTCGAGCGGGAGGGGTTTCGACTTATCCATGCTGCCTCCGGTGAGCTCGGGCTGGAGCGCGCCAAGCGGGGAGATGTGCGGGCGACGCTGCTCGATATCGGGCTCCCCGGTATGGACGGTGTCGAGGTGTGCCGCAGGCTCCGTGCACAGTCGGATATCCCGATCATCATGCTGACAGCGCGGGACTCAGAAGTCGACAAAGTAGTTGGTCTCGAGATCGGTGCCGACGACTACGTCACCAAACCCTTCTCCCCGCGCGAGTTGGTCGCCAGGGTCAAAGCAGTTTTGCGGCGAAGCGAAGAGCGGCCGGTGGCAACGCAGGCTGTGTCGGTCGGGGGTTTTCACATCGACAGTGGACGCCGTCAAGTCGAACTTCCCTCTGGTGATGTTGTACGACCGACCGCACGTGAGTTTGATCTCCTCTGGTACCTGGCCTCCCACCCGGGATTGGTCCTCTCCCGGCAGCAGGTTCTCGAAGCCGTATGGGGATATGACTACTTCGGGGAAACCAGAACCGTCGACGTCCACGTGCGGCAGCTGCGTAAGAAGCTGCCCGAAATCCCCATCGAGACAGTGTGGGGTGTTGGCTACCGAATGGGTGACTGAGCGATGCGACGCCAAGTCCTGTGGAGCGCGCTGGCAGTCGCAGCAGTGACGCTGCTGGCAGGTCTGGTTGCCGGGGCCGCAATCCGCGGGAACCTGGTTGCCGAATCGGAGTCGGAGTTGTTGCGTCAGGCAGAGGCAACGGCAACGCTCGTTACGGCAACGTTACGGGAAGGCCTGTCGACTGATCAGCAAGCCAATGCTGCCCAGATTGTGCGTACCCTCGAGATTGCCCGGGCCATCGGCGGCCACGATTACGTCGAAGCAAGACTGCGTTGGGGAGAGAACAACCGGCCCATCGCTGCCGCGCTGCCGGCAACTCCTTTACTCGATACCCTTGGTGAGGACCCGCCGCGCGACGAGGTCATCGGAACTGAAGTTGATGGCGAGCCGGTGTTGGCGTACGTGCGATCCGTACCCCTTGCGATCCGTCGCGATGCACGAGTGTTGATCGCGATAGGGAGAACAGAGCCCCTTCTGGCGACCAATGTACTGCTGCGTCCTTTGCTCTTCTCGCTCGGGATCGGTGCCATCCTTGCCGTGTTCCTAGCTGGCGCGGTGGCTAGACGGGTAGGCCGTCGGCTGGACGAACTCGGGGAAGCTTCCTCGCGTTTGGCGGCCGGTGACTACGAGGTCAGGGCTCCCGATCACGGCAAGGACGACGTTGATCGGCTCGGCGGGGCATTCAATGAGATGGTGGCCCGCCTCGCGGCGGCCCGGCGGCGGGAACGGGATTTCTTGATGAGCGTCGGACACGACCTGCGGACTCCACTGACCACGCTGAAGGGCTATGCGGAGGCCTTGGATAACGGTGATATCGAAGGCGATGATCTGCACAGGGTCGGCGGGGTCATGCGCCGGCAGACCGATCGGCTCAGTCGGCTGATCGAGGACCTGACTCTGCTTGCGCGGCTCGAGGCGCGTGAGTTCACGCTGCGACCTGAGAAGGTCGATATCGCCGCGCATGTCGGAGAACTGGTCGACGTTCATCGCGTTCGGGCTGCCGAGATTCATGTCGAGCTGGCGTCCCAGCTTGCCGAGGTTGGCCAGGTGGCGATAGACCCGGATCGGGTCGATCAGATCCTGGGCAACCTAATAGACAACGCACTTCGCTACACACCGGAAGGCGGCACAATCCTTCTCTCGCTAACCGGCGCCGTCGGCGAGATCGTTCTCACAGTGGCCGATACCGGGCCGGGCATCGATCCGGACGATCTGGGTCGGGTCTTCGAGCGCCTCTACGTGGCGCAGCGATACCGGCCGGTTCGGCCCGCAGGATCGGGTCTCGGCCTAGCCATAGTGAAAGAACTCGCTGAGGCAATGGGCGGTTCGGTGGCCGTCAGCAGCACGCTCGGACGAGGAACAGAGGTGCAGGTGCGCCTTCCCGTGTCAGCCCGCATCGCCTGAGGTAAAGCCGACTGCAGGCTAGATTCGGCTCCTTCATGCGAGTTGCGATTGTGCTCCTGATTCTCTTTGTACTCGGCGGCTGTGCGCCGGGCGAAGACTTGCTGGGAGAGGACCTGTATGTCCGTTCGTGCGCAGCATGTCACGGGCTGGACGGCGACGGCGGGATCGGTCTCGATATCGGGCCGGGATCGAACACGGATGTCAATCTCACCGATGAGCAGATCGCAGGCGTCATCACCGTAGGTCCGGGAAACATGCCTGGATTCCCGCGATTGACTCCCGACCAGCTGAGTAGCCTGGTGGCGTACGTCCGCAGCCTGTCGCAGTGAATGCACTGTCGCCGGGCCTTACCATTCCGACAGCATGCTCTCAGAAATCATTGCAGCAACGGCGCTCCGGATCGAGACCGGTGGCATCATCCGATCCGGGGAGGGACCGGTGCAGCGCGGATTCGGTGCGGCGCTACGAGTCTCCGGGCTGCAAGTGATCGCCGAAATCAAGAGACGTTCGCCATCACGCGGTGATCTCAACCTCAACCTGGACCCGGCCGAGCAGGCACGGGCTTACGCAGCCGGGGGAGCGGCGGCGATCTCGGTGCTGACCGAACCGGACTTCTTCGGCGGGTCGCTCGAGGATCTCGAAGCCGTGCGTGCAGCAGTTGAGTTACCGGTGCTGCGCAAGGACTTCATCATCGACCCGCGCCAGGTAGAGGAGTCGCGCGCCGCCGGAGCCGATGCTCTTCTGTTGATAGTTGCCGGGCTGGAGCCGGTCACACTGGGTGAGCTGCTGGCCGAGTGTGACACCGTCGGCATTGAGGCCCTGGTGGAGGCTCACGATGCGCGCGAAGCGAAGGCTGCCTACGCCGCAGGGGCGAGGATTGTCGGGATCAACAACCGTGATCTGCATACGTTTGTCACTGAACTCTCGGTGGCAGAGAGGGTCGCATCCGAGCTCGTCGGCGAAGCGGTGCGAGTGGCCGAGAGTGGAGTCTCCAGCCCGGCGGGAGCGGCAAGGATGGCGGCAGCCGGATACGACGCCATTCTCGTCGGGGAAGCCCTGGTGACCGCGCCCGACCCGGGTGGGCTCATAGCGGAGTTGAAGGCGGCCGCATCGTGACCTGGGTCAAGGTATGCGGGATGAAGACCGAGCATGATGTCGCCGTCGCAGTCGAGGCCGGTGCCGATGCGGTCGGCTTCGTCATCGTTCCTGGGTCGCCGCGGTTCGTATCGCTTGCGAAGGCGGTAGATCTGGCGGACGGCATTCCGATCGAGGCAGTTCTGCTTACCTACGATGCCGAGCCGGAGACCGTAGTGGAGACGCTGGCGACCACGTCGCTTACCGCAGTACAGCCTTACGGCAACAAGCGTCGAGCAGTTGCCCGCGCTTCGCTGGAGGCTGGTCACCAGGTCTACTTCCCGGTACGAGCCGCACCGGGGCTAGACCCGGCCTCGCTACCCGGGGTACCGCTCATCGACACCCCTTCGACGACACAGCTCGGAGGTACGGGCCGGGTATTCGATTGGACGATGGTTGCCGGTCTCGCCGTTCCGTTCGTCCTGGCCGGAGGGCTGAGTCCGCAGAATGTCAGCGCAGCTATCACCGCAGCCTCGCCGTGGGGGGTCGACGCATCCAGTGGTTTGGAGAGGTCATCCGGAGTCAAGGACCACGGTATGGTTGCTGACTTCATCATGAAAGCGAAGATGACGTGAGACTGGACCGACCAGACGACCAAGGAAGATTTGCCGAGTACGGCGGTCAGTTTGCCCCGGAAACGCTGATGCCGGCGCTCGAGGAGCTCGAAATCGAGTTCGCCAAGGCCTGGGATGACCCGGAGTTCCACGAACAATTGAACAAACTGCTGGCAGATTTCGTCGGTCGCCCCACCCCCGTGTACCGGGCCAAGCGCCTATCTGATCAGCTGGGCATTGATCTCTATCTGAAACGAGAAGATTTGGCGCACACCGGGGCGCACAAGATCAATAACACGATGGGCCAAGCGCTGCTGACCCGGCGGATGGGCAAGCATCGTGTCATCGCCGAGACCGGAGCCGGTCAGCACGGGGTGGCGACCGCAACTGCGTGTGCCCTTCTCGGTCAGGAATGTGTGGTCTACATGGGAGAGAAGGACATTGAGCGGCAGGCGCTCAATGTCCATCGAATGCGTATGCTCGGTACGGAGGTACGTCCCGTAACCTCGGGAGCCGGGACACTCAAGGATGCCGTATCGGCAGCAATGCGCGACTGGGTCGCGACAGTCGACACAACGCACTACATCATCGGCTCGGTTGTCGGCCCCCATCCGTTCCCCTGGATGGTCCGGGAATTGCAGAAGGTCATCGGCGAGGAGTTGCGCGACCAAATGGACGGGTCGGAGCGGCCGCAGCCCGACGTGATCGTCGCTTGCGTTGGCGGTGGTTCCAACGCCATGGGCATCTTCTACCCCTATGTTGGGTCGGGTGTGCGGTTGGTTGGAGTCGAAGCTGCAGGATATGGGCTGGAAACCGGAGAGCACGGCGCTTCCCTGGTCGCCGGTAGCCCGGGGGTGATCCACGGTTCCATGACTTACTTGCTCCAGGATGTTCAGGGTCAGATTCTCGAGGCGCATTCGATCTCAGCCGGGCTCGACTATCCCGGCGTAGGTCCCGAACATGCCTACTTCAAGGATCGAAAACTTGTCGAATACACATCGATTACAGACGAGGAGGCCGTGGAGGCGGTCAAGCTGCTTGCCTCGGTCGAAGGAATCATTCCCGCTTTGGAATCTGCGCACGCACTGGCGTGGATCGCCAAGGTGGCCGCTTCGCTGCGAGGGCAGACCGTCGTTCTCAATCTCTCCGGGCGTGGCGACAAGGACGTACAGCAGATAATCGATCTGGTGGATTCGGATGAGTAGGCAGCGGCTGGCCGAGCTCTTCTCCAGCTGCCGGGATGAGAATCGTGCGGCTCTGCTGCCGTATATGACCGCGGGCCTGCCGGACCCGGCAGGTTCGGTCCGCCTGTTCGCTGCGATGGCCGACGCCGGAGCCGATGGCTTCGAAGTAGGGATTCCATACGCCGACCCGCTGATGGATGGTCCCGTGATCCAGGAGGCGGGGGATCGAGCACTGGCGGCGGGATCGGGCGTCGACGTTGCGCTAGACATCCTCGGCCAGGTTGTGGCGACGACCGGCAAACCATCGGTCGTTATGACGTATGTGAACCCGGTGTTGCGGATGGGTGCGGACGCGTTCGCCGCGAGATTGAGTGGAGCAGGGGCGTCCGGTGCCATCATTGCCGACCTGCCCGTCGATGAGGCACGGCCTTTTGCGTCGGCTTTGGCGCGGCACGATCTCGGCCTTGTGCTCTTTGTCGCCCCGACCACCACCGAGGCCAGGCTAGAGAGCGTCGTCAGGTCTTCGCCTCCATTCGTCTACGGGGTCGCCGAGCTCGGTGTGACCGGTGAACGCGACATGGCATCGAGCCATATCGAGTCGCTGGTTGGCCGTGTGCGTCGCCACGGCGATGTTCCCGTTGTCGCCGGCGTTGGCATTGCCACTCCGGACCAGGCTCACCGTGCGGCCGCAGCCGCAGACGGGGTCATCGTCGGCTCGGCCCTGGTGCGACGAGTCATGGAGGCCGACTCGGTCGACGGGGCCGCAGGATCCCTGCGGCAAGCAGTGGGAGATTTTGCTCGCGCAATGCAACGTGACTAGCTCGGACGCAGCCTTGCGATTTGTCCCTACCGGTTAGGTCCCCGGATCTGCACAATTGGCGCAAGTCGGGTCCGCACCCTTCCAGCGCGGCGCGGCTTCACCGGCGGTCGAGCTGTCGGCACACAATGCGGCTCTCGCACCACACGCCGCTGTGCCGATGGCTCGCCGCCACCAGCTCGCGCCCCGGGCTCGACTATTGGCAGATCTGGGGATCCGGCTAGCCGCCGCCAGTCTGTCGGCGCTTGCGGAAGGGGAGAGTTCTTCTTCGGGAAATGCTACGCAGCCGTCGACGGCTCGGCTTCTTCGGGTGCTCGGTTTCCTTGGCCTCGCGGGCGACTTGACGAACGGGCGGGGGTGAGGCCCCGTGGCCGGCGAACATGCCGAAGCGCCGCTCATGGACCCCCAGGAACAGGTCGCCGTCGGTGGCCCAGGGGAATACCTCATGTACCCCTTCCGCATGAATGTCGTCCAGGGCCGGTAGGTAGTGGTTGTCGTACCAATCAATCGCAACTTCCTCCGGCCGTAGCAGACGTCCCTGTTGCTGCATCTGCAGGTAGCCATACGCCATCATGTGCCGGAGCATTGCCATGTAGCTCTCAGGACGAGAGAACTCGATCACCGCTTCCGGTCTTGCTCGGGCCAGGCCGCTGTACTCCATGAACATGCGAGCCTGTTCCATATGGATCAGGTCGGCCACGTCGACATCTGCAGGGAGATCGTACGGAGTGTGAACAACTTTGATTTCAGCGTCGATGAACTCGATGCCTTGCTGCCGGGCGATGGCTACTCGGTGATGTCCGTCAGACACGAAGTAGGCGTCCCCTACTTGGTAGACACTGATGGCCGGAAACCCACCGGATGGAAAAGCCTGTTCCACCTGCTGCCATCGGGGCCGCATCCACTCGGCACTTGGAAGGAAGTCCTTGTCGAAGCTTCCCGAACGGTCCACCGTCCCAATGATCTGAGCCACCGGAATGCTCCGCACCCCCAGATACGACTCCTGATAAGCGGCTAGGCGGCGCTGTACCTCGTCCAGCGCCAACAGCTCGGTATCGGCGCTGTCGCCCCGCACCGCCCTAACCAGCCGAGCCAGGATTCCACGGCGACGAGCCCGAGACCAAGTTGACGGTCTATCCGGCCGAAATGAGACCACGACAACCTCCTCCTGTGAAAGCCTCGGCCCCGACTCATTTCAGCTTAGGTGGACCAACCCACAACTCCAGCCTCGCTCATTGGGCTGGGTACGACCCGGACCTGTGCTCCTCAATCGAGTTGAGTGATAGGTGACTGCGGTGTTGAGGAAGCTCGCCGGGTAGGCGAGCTTCTGGTACCGGGAGGGGGACTCGAACCTTTTCCGTTCCGGTCCTGGAGGGCGAATCGGCCTACGGCGGCGGTAGAACGCGAGCCGGTAGGCAGAGAGAGTGTGGATGCACTTTGCGGGCGTTCAGCTTGCCGTAGCGAAGGAGCTCGCCGATGGTGGTGTCCGCGATCTCGAAGTTCTGCAAGGCAGAACTTCGTCCTTCCCGGAGGGAAGGCGGGTACCGGGAGGGGGACTCGAACCCCCACGGGTTTTCACCCAACGGATTTTGAGTCCGTCGCGTCTACCAATTTCGCCATCCCGGCAGATAGTCGATCAGTATGGATCAGGCATCGTAGACTCACTGCTCGATGAAGCGAATTGAAAGGAAGCTCTTCCAGCTCTCGGACGAGATCGCCGCGCTAGAGCGTGCCGAGGGATTAGCTGCAGAGGAGCTGATATACCACGAGCATCTCAACGACGATACGCAGCGCGATGCGGCCGTGAGCGGTAGCCCCATCGACAGAGCCGATGCCCGCGAAACGGCGAGCGATGTGGCGCGATTTGCCCGACATATTGATGACTTGCGGCGGAGACGTCTGAGGCTGGAGGGGAAGCGGACCAAGCTTCTGGAGCGGCTGAAGGACTAGTGAGTTGAGTCGGAGCCGGGTCAATCACTGATCGCGTTACGGAAAGACGGTTCCCGATTTCAGATTGCCGTAGTCAACTCGACGGTCCGATTGTAGAATGGCCGTCACAATACGTAGTTGTTGGCATACCATGCGTAGTGATTTGGGTGGATTGTGAATGCTTCTGCGGACTAGTCAATGCGATGAGTCCGGAAATGGGCGAAAGGACCGCTGCGATCTTGCCGATGGTTGTAAGTGATTGGCCCTAGCCATGATGACGACGATCGAATATACTCACCAAGAGTGGCAGGCTAGCCACGTTACGTAGTAATGAGCCCGATCAAGAACTGAGGGGCAGGAACACGATGAAGAGACTGAGGAGAGAAGACGGCGCAACGCTTGTCGAGATGGCGTTTGTGCTACCCGTGCTGGTCTTGCTCATCTTTGGGTCGTTGGAATTCGGGCTGGCCTTCAAGGAGCGGCTGACCATCGCATCGGCTGCGGCGTCTGCCGGTCGCACCGGTGCGACGATGGGAACGGAACTCGACGCCGATATTCGCATTCTGGAGGCTCTCGAAGTCGGCCTCTACAACCAGGTCGACATCGGCGTCATCATCTCGGTGGAAATCTTCAAGGCCGATCCCATCACCGGGATCAACACCGGTCCATCCAATCTCTATCTGTTCGACGGCACAGATCCGACCTGCAAGTGGATTCCCTGTCCCGATCCAAGCCACGGCAGCTTTGCCGGTTTCGCCGGGGGCTGGGACCCGGCCTCCCGTGACACCGAGTTGGATCCCGGCGGTGGCGGTCTGGATGTGCTGGGTGTCGAGGTCACCTATCGCCACAAGCCGGTGACCAACATCCTGCCGTACCTCGAGCGTGACTTCACCGAGCGTGCGCTAGTTCGCCTCGAGCCCGACGTGTTTGGTTCATCCCCGTGATTCGCCGAATCCGCAAGCGTGTGTCCGCCAGGTTCGGGGTTGCCCCCGAATCGGGCGCAGCCATCGTGCTGGTGGCGGTGTCTCTGACCATCCTCATCGGATTTGCTGCCTTTGCCGTTGACTTCGGCTGGATCTACCTGAACGGGATCAGAATCCAGCATGGCGCCGATGCTGCGGCCCTGGCCGGGGTCGTCTACGAACCCGGAGATCAGACAACGGCATATCGGGAAGCAAGGCAATCGGCGGCTGAGAACGGATACAACGACGCCCTCGGAGGGACCACAGTCACGCCCGTCGACTACGCGGACGACGCATCGGCAGTCGACAACCCGTATCAGCTCGAGGTGACAATCGAGCACGAGGTGCAGACCTTCTTCATGAGGGTCTTCGGAGTCGATTCCGTGAATATCGGCAGGCGAGCTGTTGCTGAATACGTCCTCCCGTTGCCGATGGGCAGTGATCTGCCTTACTTCGGTACCGATCCGAGCGACCCGACTCGCCAGCCCAATTTCTGGGGGAACATCCACGGCTACTACACCGGGCGCCGGATGGGCGACCGGTTCTCCTCACAATGTGTTGATGGTGGCAGTCAATCCGGCTGCGCCCCGAATCCGGAGCGGCGCCAGACGAACTATGACGGAGGAATCCCGGTAACCGGCGGGTATGTATACGGGATCGAAGTACCTGCCGGTGCCAGCAACCTCGCTGTCGAAGTCTTTGACGGCCCGTTCTATCGGGGTGGCGGCGACTATGTGCTCGTCGGTGATCAGGAACAGGGCAGCAGCCCCGGCCCGACCACGTGGTTCATTCTCTATGCGCCCGATCCGACTCCGCTCAATACGACCGACAACACCGTTTTGTGCTCGTGGCAATACGCGCCGCAAGAAAGCTTTGCAGACTTCAATGGTGACGGGAATCTCGACGGTGGAGACGATCAGGACGGTGATGGCGACCTGGACTGGGACGATGTCGAGCTGGGCGTCCCCGGTGGTACCTCCTCACTGTGGGATCGCCTATGCGGCACGACTTACAGCGCAGGGGCGGGCGTATATCCGTTGCGGGTTGTCGTCGACGACCCCGGCGGAGCCGACGAGCGCGGGCTCAACCGGTATTCGTTGCGAGCCTCGACTACGGGATCACAACCTAGGTTCTACGGCCTCGGGGATATGGCGGTGTACGTCAACTTCTCCGGGAACACTTCGACGTTCAACCTGGCCGAGGTGTACCCGGTGCACGCCGGCAAAGAGCTCGTGATCGAGCTATGGGATCCCGACTCGGGCAACAACGGGGTCGAGATCTACATGCCCGATGGGACGCTTCCGCAGTGCACCTGGAATTCCACCGACGGGCGGTCTGGGGCATTGGGCCCGTGCGACATCAACTACGGAACCTCATTCAACAACCACCACATGCAGATCCGTATCCAGATCGACAATGGATACACCTGTGATACTGATCCGGTCACCGGCAACTGCTGGTGGACAATCGAGGTCAGTTACCCCGGTGGCGCCAATGACACCACGACATGGTCGGCGAGAATCGAGGGCAACCCGGTGGCCCTAGTCGAGTAGCACAGGAAGTGTGACCACTCGGTCATGCCGGACCCGTTACGATTCCGGGATGCCCACTCTTGCCCTACTCGACGGCCATAGCCTGGCTTACCGTGCTTTCTACGCATTGCCGTCCGATCTCGCCACGCCGGCGGGCCAGGTCACGAATGCAGTGCTTGGCTTTACGAACATGCTGGTGCGGTTGTTGCGAGAAGAGCAACCGGATGCCATCGCCGTTGCCTGGGACGTGCGCGGGCCCAACCTGCGACGGGAGAAGTATCCCGAGTACAAGGCGCAGCGAGAAGCGCCGCCGGATCTTTTCGCCAGTCAGCTACCGCTGATTCGCGAAGTCCTGGATGTGCTCAAGATTCGTCAGTTGACCTCGCCCGGCTACGAGGCCGACGACGTCATCGCCACGGTGGCCGCAGCAGCTCGCGCTGAATCGTGGCGGATACTGGTTGTCACGGGCGACCGCGACAGTTTCCAGCTCGTCGATGATGACCTGACGGTGCTCTACACCCGGCGCGGTATCTCCGACGTGGTGGCCGCTTCTCCGGAATGGATCGAGGGCAAATATGGGATAACTCCGCAGCAGTATCGCGACTATGCCGCCCTGCGTGGGGACAACTCCGACAATCTGCCCGGAGTCCCCGGGGTTGGAGAGAAGACAGCCTCTCGGCTGGTTGCCCAATACGGCAGCGTCGACGGAATCTACAAGCATCTCGACGAGCAAACGCCGAAGTTGCGGGAGAACCTGGCGACGCATCGCGACCAGGTGTATCTGAATCTCGACTTGATGCAGATGATGCCCGATGTCGAGATCGTCGAGTTAGAAGACGGTGGTGCGTCGCCGGAGCAGTTCCTCCTCCAGGAGTGGGAGCGGGACGAAGTGCGTGCCGTATTCGAGGGGCTTGCCTTCCGCGATGTCTGGGAGCGGCTCATGGAACTCGGCGGCTACCACGCCGAAGAAGCAGACAAGCAAGAGATTGCCGTGACCACCGCGACCTCAACTGAGCAGGTGCGAGCCATAGCCGGCCACGAAACAGTCGCGGTTGAGCCCGTCTGGGACGCCGATGGGATAGAGGGGATAGTCGCGGCGACCGAACCCGGGACTGCCGTCTTTGTCCCTGAGCGACTTCTGGGCGACTTGGTCGCTGCGTTCGGCCCGGCCGCCGGCGTCGCACTCCACGACGGCAAGGCATTGCTGCGGGCCTTCCATGAGGCAGGTGCAGAGCCACCGGCTCTGTCGTTCGACACGGCTCTGGCCGGATACGTCATCAACCCGGGGCAGCGTGTCCCCGATCTCGAAGCTCTCGCGTACAAGGAGCTGGGGATTGGGGTAGCCGCGCCTGCTGACGGCGAGGATGATGCGCAGTCATCGTTCGACTTCGACGGCAGGGGTGGACCGGACCTGGATACCCTCGGCCGCCGGGCGGCCGCGGTCGGGGCGCTGGTCGCACCGCTTCGCAGCCAACTCGAGGCGAGGGGAGAGTGGCAGCTATTCCAAACGATCGAGTTGCCGCTGGTTTCGATCCTCGCCCGTATGGAGTCAATTGGAGTGGGAGTTGATCGCGAGTTTCTCGAGGAGTTTGGCGGTGAGATCCGACAACGGCTTGGCAATCTCGAGCTGGCAATCCATGAGGCTGCAGGCGGTCCATTCAATGTGAATTCGACCCTCCAGCTCCGGGAAGTGCTGTTTGACCGACTCGAGCTGCCGGTCCTGAAGAAGACACCGAAGGGCGTTCCGAGCACGGATGCCTCGGTGCTCGGGAAGCTGCGCACCGAGCACCCGATCGTCGACGACCTGCTCACGTATCGCGAGCTCGAGAAGCTTCGTTCGACCTATGTCGATGCGTTGCTGCCGCTCATCGAGGTCGACGGTCGCGTGCGGGGCAGATTCAATCAAATGGCGGCTGCAACCGGGCGACTCTCGCAGGAGCAGCCGAATCTGCAAAACATCCCGGTGCGGTCCGCCGAGGGACGCGCGATCCGGAAGGCTTTTGTTGCGGCTCCCGGCACCCGGTTCCTCGTAGCCGACTACAGCCAGATCGAATTGCGCATCCTTGCTCATCTCTCCGGCGATCCCGGTCTGGTCGATGCGTTCCGGGAGAACCTCGACATCCATGCTGCAACCGCAGCAAACGTGAACGGTGTTGGCATCAACGATGTCACGATGGAGCAACGACGCCGCGCCAAGATGATCAACTTCGGGTTGTTGTACGGGATGGAGGCCTACGGGCTAGCCCAGCGGCTCGAGATCAGTCGGCAGGAAGCGCAGGCACACATAGATGTGTATTTCGATCGTTTCCCGGAGGTTCGAGAATTCATGCAAGGAATCGTCGCTGCCGCTCGCGAATCCGGCTACACGACGACCATCCTCGGCCGGCGCCGGTATCTGCCCGAATTGTCAAGCGGCAACTTCCGCACGAGACAGGCGGGCGAACGAATGGCTTTGAACGCGCCGATTCAGGGTTCCGCTGCTGACATCATCAAGAAGGCGATGGTGGTCCTCGAGAGCGAGCTGAGAAGTGCCAAGCTGGGAGCGGAGATGTTGCTGCAGATCCATGACGAGCTCGTGCTGGAAGTTCCGGAGAGCGAACTTGCAGCTGTGGCCGAACTGACCACTGACGTCATGGAAGGGATTGTGGAATTGCGCGTTCCGCTGCGGGTTGAATCAGCGATCGGCCGCACCCTTGCCGACTGCGAGCATTGAGATTCGAACGGCGAGGGCAGGCAAGTGCGGGGTGGGGAGACATCCCGAAGTGAGATTGCCTTGCTTATCGAGCCCATTTGCGTGCTACCATCTGGATCGCTTCTACGCCCGCGCGCGCCGGAGGCGAATCCACATTCCCAAGGAGTTGACGTACACGCATGGCCGACGATACGGCAACCGAGCCGACTCAGCCCGAAGCTGAGGGCACGGAAGCCCTTACTACCCCAACAGAGGAAGTTGCACCGGTGACTTCCGATGCAACTGCAGAAGCCGGAATCGAGGCGGAGGCAACGACACCCGAAGCAGATGAATCTGCTGAGATTGCGGAACCGGTGACAACTCCTGAGGAAGTCCCAGACGTCGCAGCAGCTGCGGCCCCGGAATCATCCGAGGCGGAGCCGGGCGACGATGCTCAGCCGGGACGGCCGAGCAGCATCGGTGACCGTCCGGCCATCACCGCCCCTCGCGATATCGGCGACGTTGCCGACGATTTGAGCGCCGAGGATTTCGCCGCCGTCATCGAGCGGACTGTCTTCGAATTCAAAGAGGGCGACATCGTTGCCGGCACCGTGGTGCGGGTTGATCCGGATGAGGTTCTTGTCGACATCGGTTACAAGGCCGAAGGCGTCATCCCCTCGCATGAGCTTTCCATCCGCAACAACGTCAATCCCGATCAGGTGGTCAAAGAAGGCGAGCCGATCGAGGCGCTCGTGCTGCAGATGGAAGATGATCAGGGTCGGCTGGTCTTGTCTAAGAAGCGCGCTCAGTACGAACGGGCTTGGGGCCGGATCGAGACCATCATGAATGCAGGCGGCACCGTGAGCGGTCCCGTCATCGAGGTCGTCAAGGGCGGCTTGATCGTTGACATCGGCCTACGCGGTTTCCTGCCGGCGTCGCTGGTCGACCTGCGCCGGGTCCGTGACCTTGCGCCGTTCATCGGAGAGACCATCGAAGCGAAGGTCATTGAACTCGACAAGAATCGCAACAATGTCGTCCTGTCCCGGCGAGCGCACCTGGAAGAGGCGCAAGCAGAACAGCGGCAGGCATTCTTGTCCGATCTGGAGCCTGGAAACGTACGCGACGGCGTGGTGTCGTCTGTTGTCAACTTCGGGGCGTTCGTGGATCTCGGGGGCATGGACGGCCTGGTACACGTGTCGGAGCTCTCCTGGCAACATGTGAGTCATCCCAGCGAAATCGTGACCGTAGGGGACAAGGTCCAGGTCCGCGTCCTCGAAGTCGATCGTGACCGGGAGCGCATCTCGCTCTCGATCCGGCAGACCCGCGAGGATCCCTGGGAAGAGTTCATTCGCGATACCGAACTTGGCTCGATCCTCGACGGAGAAGTCACCAAGACGGTTCCTTTCGGGGCTTTCATCGCCGTCGGCGAAGGGGTCGAAGGCCTGGTCCATGTCTCGGAGATTGCCCTCCATCATGTCGAGAGTCCTGAGCTAGAACTTTCCATCGGGCAACAAGTACGGGTAAAGGTAACGGAGATCGATGCCGACAGACGTCGGGTAAGCCTGTCAATCAAGCAGGCCCTCCCAGAGTGGGAGGAGCGCTCGACATTTAGTCAGCGACGTCAACCGAGCCGACCAAGACGCAGGGAGTTCCAGCGTGAAGACGAAGCCACAGAGGTTCCGACCTTCGCTGCCGACGCGTCATTGGAGGCCATCCTCGAAGAACTCAAAGAGCGGGGGATTGGCCGCAAGTAGCTCAAAGGTACTTGACACCAAGCGTGTTGGTGCTTGGCTTGTGGTGCGGCGTGTGGGGTCTCTGTCTGATCTCTGTCGTGTGATGCTTTCAGAACAGACCGGAAGGGCCATGTGAAATGGGTAGACGATCCCTTGTACTGATAATTGCGCTTGCCTTGGCAGCGGTGTCTGCGTTCTCGGTATGGCAGTACCTGTCATCCGTCGAGGACGAGGCTCGGTCCGAGGTTCAGGAAGTGATTGTGTATCGGGCGACCGAGCTGATCGAGACAGGGACCAGCGTCGCCGAGGTCGAGCCGCTCATTGTGGAGTCATCGGCTCTGCGCGAGTCGGTTGTCTTTGAAGGGTCGCGGATCGTATGCGATGGCCCTACGGAGACCTCGGATGCACCTCTCGATGTGTGCGGCCGCAATCCGCGCCTCGAGTCTGTTCTCGATCCGATCAATGTGGCCGCCGGCCCGATCAGCGCCGGCCAGCTGATTACCGCCGACATGTTCATTGCACCGAATCTGCTGTCGGACGTAAAGCTCTCTGAGTCCATTCCCGAGGGCAAGGTTGCCATCTCGTTCCGCCCGAACGAAGAGAACACCGTCGGCGGCTTCGTGCGTCCGGGTGATCGAGTCAATCTCATTGCGTCGGTGTCCTTCGACCTAACGGAGTCGACAACCCTGTTCGAGGATCCCGAGCTTCGTCAGTTGCTGTTGGGTACCGAGGTCATTCCTGAGGACACTCCGGCGCAGACGCCGACGGGAGATGACGGTCAGACCGAGGAAGAGGACGCGATTGCTCGTCTTGCTCAGTCGCTCCCGGGATCGATCGACTTCACTCAGACGGTTCTGCAGGACATCGAGGTCCTGGCCGTCGGCCCCGATACTCGTCCAAGCCCACTCGGCACCGGATTGGAGCCCGCAGGCGCCCAGATCGTGATTCTCGAAGTCACGCCGGAGCAGGCAGAAGAGATCGAGTTTGCATCCCAGTACACAAGCGTCTCCCTGAGCCTCATCCCGAGTGGTGAGAATGAAAACGGACAGAACAAGGTCTACGACCCGATCACATCTGATGGTGTTGTCGTCGAGGACCTGTTCACACTGATCGATCGGATTCGCCTGAGATTTGAAGAGGCAGGAGTCCTCCTTGGCAACGGATAGTGCGACCTATTCAGTCTTAATTGTCGACAACGACGACCAGTTCGTCGAAGCGACCAGAACGCTGCTGGACGGTCACAAGGTCCACACAGCTCGCAACATCAGCGATGCGCAGCGCAGATTGGTCGAGGAGTCGATCGACCTGGCCATCGCCGGCCCTTCGTATGCACACGAGGCCGGCGTGGTCGAGGTGACGCTCCTGTTCGACGTGCGGGCCGACCTTCCGGTCGTACTCGTAGCTGATTCCGTCGACACCAACGTTCTGCGCGCTGCCCTGCGGGCGGGTATCAAGGACGTCATTGAGGTTCCACTCACGTCGTCGAAGACTGAGGATGCCTTTGGTCTCATTGAGCAGATTCATCGCCGCGAAGAAGAAGGCCCGGCGAAACGGAAGATCGGCAAAGTGGTCACCATCATGTCGCCCAAGGGTGGTGCCGGCAAGACCATGACCACAGTCAATACTGCACTGACACTCGCGGGATGGGGAGATCCCTCCCGAGTGGTGATTCTCGACGCCGATCTGCAATTCGGCGACGTGTGCATTTCGCTACAGATCGATCCCCGGCACACGATCGTTGATGTAGCCCGGGATATCGACAAGCTCGACGAAGATCTGCTGGACAGCCTGCTGGCTCGCCATTCATCAGGCATGCGAGTGCTTTCTGCTCCGCTCGAACCGTCGTTGGCGGACGAGGTGTCTACGCAGGTGGTCGTGAAGTCGATTGGCATGCTGAAGCGCATGTTTGATTACATTGTGATCGACACGGCACCGTTCCTCGATGAGCCAGTGCTGTCCATTCTCGAGCGCTCCGACGTCGTGCTGCTCGTAGTCGACATGGATTTGCCCGCAGTCAAGAACGCCAAATTGGCGCTGGACACGCTGCGGTTGATCAAGTTCCCATTTGAGAAGATGAAGCTTGTTCTGAATAGGGTCAACTCAAAGGCCCGGCTCGACATTGGCGAGCTGGAACGTTCATTGGGCCTCGAGGTTCAAGCTGCCGTTTCGTCGGACAAACTCGTCCCCCGTGCGGTCAATGAAGGCGAACCAGTCGTGACCCTCTACCCCCGCAGTCGCGTAGCCAGGGATCTGCGCGGGGTCGCCCAGCTTGCTCTCGACGAGAGCGACCTAGAAGAGAGTGAAGACGACGGCGGAAAGCGCCGATGGTTCCGATGAGTAGGACAGAAGCAGGAGGGGACGCATGAGTCTCGCCGATCGGGTAAAGGCAGCAAAGGCCGCGGAGGTGACCGTCGACGGTCACCGCGAAGAGGTTGTTCAAGAGTTGCGCCGCAAGCTCCACTACAAGGTTGTCGAGGGCTTGGGGCCGATGCTATACGACCGGCAGATGAGCGACGCGGAGCTCAAGCTGCGCGTCATGGAGATGCTGGAATGGGCCCTCGATCAGGAAGAGTCCGTTCCTCTGGCGCGGGCAGATCGTGTTGCCCTGCTCCAGGAGATCGCGGATGACGTGCTCGGTTACGGGCCCATCGACCCTTATCTCTCCGATCCGGATATCACCGAGGTCATGGTCAACGGCCCGCACCAAGTCTGGGTTGAGCGCGCCGGGCGTTTGAGTCTCTCCGATACCCGGTTCGTCGACGCTACCCACCTCGAACGGATCATCGAGAAGATCGTAGGACAGGTTGGCCGGCGTATCGATGAGTCGACTCCAATGGTCGATGCGCGGCTTCCAGATGGGTCTCGGGTCAACGCAGTAATTCACCCACTGGCAATCGGTGGGCCTTTCCTAACGATTCGGAAGTTCTCCGCAGACCCGTTCACCTCGGACCAATTGGTGAGTATGGGCGCCTTCAGTGATCAGGTTGCCGGCTTCCTCCGGCGGTGTGTCTACGGGCGCCTCAACATCATCGTCAGTGGCGGTACGGGCTCTGGTAAGACGACCTTGCTCAACGTGCTTTCCAGCTTTATCCCTGACACCGACCGGATCGTCACAGTCGAGGATGCGGCGGAGTTGCGGCTCAACCAAATGCACGTCCTCTCGCTCGAGGGGCGTCCGGCCAACATCGAGGGCAAGGGGCAGGTAACGATTCGCGACCTCGTGCGCAACACGCTACGTATGCGCCCCGATCGCATTGTTGTCGGTGAGGTCCGTGGCGGTGAGGCCCTGGACATGCTCCAGGCCATGAACACCGGTCACGACGGGTCGCTCACCACGGTCCACTCCAATACTCCCCGGGACACCCTCTCTCGTATTGAGACCATGGTGTTGATGGCCGGCATGGAGCTTCCCGTACGCGCCATCCGGGAACAGGTATCGTCCGCCGTCGACCTCGTGGTCCACTTGAACCGGCTGCGCGATGGATCCCGTCGCGTTACTCAGGTGACCGAAGTGGTCGGTATGGAGGGCGATGTCATCACTACCCAGGATCTCTTCCTCTTCGACTACGGGATGGGGATCGACGAGCACGGCATGTACAGGGGACACCTCAAGGCGACCGGGATCCGGCCCTCATTCAGCGACAGGCTCAAGGACTTCGGCATCAACCTTCCGCCAGACCTGTTCGCTCCTGAGCCATTTGCGGGGCGGTAGGTCATGAAGCGTCTGCTTGTAGTCGTCGGCTCAGCGGTTGCCCTGATGGCGATCACTGCGGCTCCGGCACTCGCCCAGAGTTCCGAGTCGACCGGGCGGCAGTCTCTCCTGGTGCTGCTCGGCGCGATCGGCGCCGGGATCGCCCTGTTCCTGTTCATAGTCATCCTGTTCGGATCGAATGCGGGTGTTGAGCGGGATCTGCGCGGCCGATTGGGCGCGCTTTCCGGCGACGCCGAGGATCGGGGCCGACTCGCACGCATCCCGTTGCTCCGCAGGTTTGTTACCGGGGCCGAGGACATTGCGCGTGATCGTGGGTTCATCAACCAGATCGAAACGGCACTGGATCAGGCGAATCTTCCTTTGCGACCGGGCGAGGCTATCGCCGGAATCATCGGCCTCGCCGCGATCGCCGGCCTCATGGTGATGGTTTTCCAGCAAAGCCCGATCTTTGGAGCTATTGCTGCTGCCGTTGTGCTGGCAGTCTCCGTTGTTCTGATCCAGGGTGTGGCGGCGCGTCACAAGACGAAGTTCGAGAACCAGCTTCCGGATACCTTGAACCTACTTTCGACGTCGCTGCGATCGGGCTATTCGCTGCTCCAGGCAGTTGAGGCCGTTGCTGCTGAGGCTCCCGAGCCGACTGCCCGTGAGTTCGGCCGAGCCATGAACGAAACCCGGCTGGGTCGCTCCCCGGTCGCCGCCCTGAAGCAGGTGGCTGATCGGATGGAATCGCTCGATTTCGACTGGGCGGTGCTGGCCATCAGCATCCAACGAGAGGTCGGCGGCAATCTGGCTGAGGTTCTCCAAACCGCGGCCGATACGATGCTGCAGCGCAACCGGCTCCGCCGTGAGATGAAGGCACTGACCGCGGAGGGGCGGGTCTCGGCGATAGTGCTCGGTTCGTTGCCGATTTTCCTGTTTGCATTCCTCTTCCTAACCCGTCGCGACTACCTGGAGCCCATGCTCGAGTCGACCACCGGTCTGCTTGCATTAGGGGGTGCTGGCGTAATGCTCGGGGTTGGCATCTTCTGGCTCTCCCGAATCGTCAAGGTGGACGTCTAATGGATCAAGCTCTCTTTGCGGCAGTAGCAGTCGGTGTGACGTTGGGCGCAGCGACGATCTTCATCGGCAGCGGTGTTTTGAAGGCACGGGCGAGTGCCTCCCGTCGTCTCGCCGGCTTGCGTGAGACGCGCGCCGAGGTTCTCGAGAGAGGCTTCGGCGAGCGAGCTGTCGCCCCGATGTTCCAGGGAGTTGGCCGTCTCTTCATGCGCTACACGCCACAGGGGTGGGGAGCGCGTGTTGAAAAGAAACTGATGATCGCAGGTTGGGCGCCGCGTCTAGACGCCAGCTCCTGGGCAGTCATCCGGGTGCTGGCTCTGGTGCTGGGCATCCTGCTGATGTTCTTTGTTGCCGGACAATTAGAGGGGACAACGAGACTTGCCGGCATGGTGGGCGCATTCCTGATCGGTGCCCTCGGCCCGGAGGCCATCCTCACCCGTCGCGTTGACGAGCGCAAAGCCAAGATGGAGCGAGACCTTCCCGATGTCATCGACCTGCTGGTCATCAGTGTCGAGGCCGGTCTTGGCTTTGAGGGAGCACTGGGGCGAGTCGTTCAGAACGTGCCCGGCGAGCTCAGTGATGAGTTCTCCCGGATGCTGCAGGAGACCAGAGTCGGCGTCAGCAGGAATGCGGCACTGAAATCATTGGCCGAGCGCACCGACGTTGACGATCTGAACACCTTCATCATGGCTCTGACCCAGGCCGATGCATTCGGCGTGTCGATATCGAGGATGTTGCGGGTGCAGGCGGATGAGATGCGGGTGCGGCGGAGGCTGCGCGCTCAGGAGCGTGCATTCGCCGCCCCAGTAAAGATGACTTTCCCGCTGGTGCTGTGCATCTTCCCGGGCATTTTTGTCGTTCTCTTGGGGCCGGCTGCGATTCAGATCGCCGAGAACATCCTTTAGAGCGGTGGCGCAACTGCGCGTAGCCCACCTCCGATATCTGGTTGTGTTTGCCTTTGTCGGTTGGCGCGCCTCGATGCCGATCGGCGACAACTCGTTTCTGTGGCACGTGCGTGCCGGCATCGTGCAGCTGAACGACGGACAGGTGCTGACGGCGGATCCGTTCAGCTTCACCGCTTTGGGGGAGCCGTGGCGCACGCAGTCATGGTTGGCCGAACTCGGATACGGCTGGCTCTTCGAGCTGATAGGGGGAATTGCGTGGGTACCGGCGATGAAGTTTCTTGCGATCGGCATGACGCTCTTGTTGCTCGGGTTGGTTGCCTACAGGGCTTCTGCGCAGTCTCATGGAATCACCTTGGTGGTGCTGCTGCTGCTTGCCTGGCAGGCAGCTACGTTCTCGATCGCCCGTCCCGCGCTACTCGGGTTCGTCCTGTTTGCTGCGTGCGTTGCTTTGCTGGCGACAACGCGACGGCCGCTTTGGGCTCTGCCCATGCTCTTCTCGCTGTGGGCTTCCGTGCACGGAGGCTTTGTTGTCGGTCTGGCCTACGTCGTTCTCGACGGTATCCGCCGCCGATCAGTGCGACAGTTAGTGGCGGCGATGGCAGCCGGGCTGGCCACGGCCTTCACGGCCCACGGGATAGGTGCCTGGGGGCTCCTATGGCGCTTTGCCCAGAGCCGCGAGGCGCTCAGCCGCATTGCAGAGTGGCAACCGCCGGACATGCTCAGTCTCGCCGTGCTGCCGTTCCTGCTGCTGCTGATCGGCCTGGTCGTCGCCGGCGCCTATGGTCGGCTCCAACGGCAAGACCTCTGGGTGGTCATTCCATTCTTGCTGTTTGGCCTGAGTGCAGGCCGGAACGTTTGGCTGGCGGTTATGGCGTTGGCCCCGGTTCTCG
>Ga0180436_10000748_pt1 | contig 32733 bp, 19 predicted proteins | sample SS_ome_2_FD_132434 | JGI IMG/M metagenome (GOLD analysis project Ga0180436, IMG submission 132434) | Hypersaline lake sediment archaeal communities from the Salton Sea, California, USA - SS_3_S_2 metaG | ecosystem: Environmental > Aquatic > Non-marine Saline and Alkaline > Hypersaline >... | reverse complement strand
GGTCATCGCCAACGGCACCCCGTACGGCAACTGGCGTGCCGGCTGGACCAACCTCAGCGCCGGCGAGGTCTTCAGCACCTTCTGGAACCAGAACCTGCCGGGCCTGGCCACGCTGGTGGGAACGAACGTCTTCACCCTCATCGGTGCCGACGTGACCCCGGCGCCCTACAACCAGCCGCCGTTCGCGCCGTCGGGCGACACCGACACCGACAGCTGCACGGTGACGGCCACGGCGCCGTAACCGCCGGCATCATCGACTCCAACCAGGGGAGGGGCCATCCGGCTCCTCCCCTTTTTTGTGTATGGCGATATTTGCGCAGGTCATGGACCGGCGGGCCGCCGGGAGCCTCAATGTGCGACGAGGGTTCCTTCGACGACGCACTCATCGCTGCCGGTCCACCCCGAGGCGGGGTAGGGCGGCTGGTTGAACGGCGCCGGCGAGATGTCGGTGGCCCTGAAGCGGAAGATGTTGTCCCCGGCCAGCCACGGGTGCGCGGGCAGGTTCTGGGTCCAGGAATAGTGGCGCTCCTCGACGTCATCGAGCACGACGTCGGCCGAGCGCCAGTTCTCGAAGAGTGTGCCGTCGGCCAGCTGCGCGTCGACGCCGGCGTGCATCCGGCGTTTGCCGTGCCAGTGGTTGCGCAGGCTGCAGCGGAAGCGGCAGGAGAAGGGCAGCATGCCCGAAGCCGGCACGCAGTTCAGGTCTGCTGTAACCGTGCTGTATCGCCGGGCGTTGTTGAGCAGGATGTCCAAGCCTCCGAGACCGGCCACTACCACGTCCAGATGCGTATCATTGTTCAAATCACCCAGAGCGATCTCGCAGGCGTTGTGCTGGCCGAGGACGTCCAGCGGCGTTTCTTCGTGCCCGTTGACGAGGACGGTGATCGCACCCCATTCCCAGCTGCCGAGGACCACATCCTGCCGCCCGTTCCCGTCCAGGTCGCCAACCGCCAGTGCACTGGGCAATACACTGGCTTCATAGAAAACGGGCTCATTCAGTGTCCCATCACCCACTCCGGGAAACACTTCAAGTCCCCACCCGATGACGGCGACATCGAGATTGCCATCATTGGTGAGATCCGCTATTACCACATTTTCCGGATGAGAACCCGATTCGTATTGTGTCTCAAATCCAAAAGATCCGTCCCCGTTTCCCAACAGTATTGAGATCGATTCCCCTTCATAGTTCGACACGGCCAGATCAAGATCACCATCATCGTCGAGATCACCCAGGTCGGCGAATCTGGGCTCTTCACCCACTGCGGCCGCGGCATACCGGACAAACGTCCCGTCACCGTTGCCGAGAAACGCCGCGATCTCTTCATCCGCCGTGTCCACGACAACGATATCGGGGACTTCATCGCCGTTCAGGTCCCCACAGACGATATCCCTTGGGGATCCATATTCCACCGTTTCGATCAACTCCCCGAAGGATCCGTCACCAGCGCCCAGCCTCACCCTGACGCCGTTCACGTAGAAATAATTGCCGGTCAGCAGATCCAGATGGCCATCACCGTTGAGATCGCGCAACAGAACGGCAACCATGTGGCTCCCCATGGACCAATACTGCGGCCCGGCGAATGAGCCGTCACCGTGCCCCAGAAGGGCTGCGACACCGTCATCTCCACGGATGACCGCGTCCAGAGCGCCATCGCTGTTTATATCACCGAGATCAGCCAGCGTATTGTACCCGTCGACAGAGCGGTTCCAGATGGGATTGAAATAAGTGCCCCGCCCCTGATTGATCAGCACCACGAGGTTCGTGGCATAGGCCGTGGCCAGCAGGTCGGGACGTCCATCCTCGTTGACATCACCGCATTCGACGGAAAAAACCGTCGACCCTGCATTTTCCAAAAGCACAGGATCGTCGAATGACCCATCACCCCGGCCGAAGAAAATTCTGAGGGAATACCACCAATCCGTGCAGATGAGGTCGGGAAACCCGTCGGAATCAATATCGTTCGACCTGACCCATCGGCCAGAAGCCGGTAGCATTGCGGACTGTTCGAACTCACCCCCGCCCGTGCCCAGGTAAACCATGAGTTCGTTGCTGTCCTCGCTCGAAACGGCGAGATCGAGCAGGCCATCCACGTTGTAATCGCCGATATCGATCCCCTGGGGACATTGTCCCGACGGGAGTGTCGGCCCGGATGAAAATGTTCCAGTTCCGGTCCCGAAGCGAATGGTCAGTGTGTCGCCCTCCTCATTGCTGGTAGCCAGGTCAAGAGTACCGTTCTGGTCGAGATCACCAATTTCGAGGAATGCCGGAGAATCGCCCACCGGGCATCGATGTGACAATTCGAACTGGCCATCGCCGTCGTTGTTCAGGACGGCAATATCCGCACTGCCGCCGTTGACGACCACCAGATCCAGGTCTCCGTCAGCATCCAGATCACCGGCTTCGACCGCGTTCGGATTCAATCCGGTTTCGAGGAGGATTGGTTCCGCGAACGTGCCGTCACCGTATCCGAACAGGATCGCCACACAGCCTTCGGGAGATCGCTCAGCAGTGTTTGGATCGAGCGACTCGGCCAGAGCAATATCCAGATCGCCATCACCGTCCAAATCCGCCAGTGCAAGATCCTCCGCCCAGTTCCCCTCCGGCGGGTAGCGCAACGGCTCACTGAAGGCACCGTGCCCATCCCCGATAAGCACCGTTACCGACAATCCCTCGCGGATGACACCGACCACATCGAGATGACCGTCACCATTCACGTCCCCGGGAACGGCGATCGGCCAATGGGTATTCCAGTATGGCCCCGCTGCAAATACACGAGGTGATTCCAGCAATTCCGCGGCAGTCGACATCGATAAGGTTGGAAGCATCAACAAGCCGACAATCGCGAAACACCGCAGCCTGAAGGGAGGTCTCTTCATCATGGCCTCGATCCATGTCGACGAAATTGGTCGCTGGAGATGAACCTGTACTCGAACAAGGCCCCATTAATAACTGATTAGCATTTTACCGGCCGCTTTACTTCAGGTCAACGAGCCGGCCGAACCGAGATCAACAATCCTCGGCGCAAACTTCGTTACTTGCGCGATCGGTGTGAGATCACCACCCCTGGAATACCTCTTCAGGGCAGGGTCATGTCGAAACGGTAGACGCGGAAGATCGGGCCACGGTGGTCGTCGTTTTCGTTGACCGTGTGGATCGGCACCATCTGCGGGTGGTTGAACAGCGTCTCGTAGCCGGCGATCTCGTCCCCGTATTCCTTGGGGAAGTCATAGAACCGCTGGTAGGAGTAGCTGTTGAAGATGAAGTAGCGCACGCCGCGCCGGGCGTACCACTCGGGCGGCTTGCGGTGCAGGAAGCGCTGGTAGATGAGCCGCCGCTCACCCCACTCGATGGGCGGCGTGTAGAGTTCGGCGGCCACCACCGCGCCGTCGGGGATGTTCTTCGGCACCCAGTCGGCGATGAGCCGGCCGGCGTAGGGGCGGCGGCCCTTGATCTCCTCCCAGACCCGGTCGTGGACCGGGTACCAGAGCGTGCCGGCGACGATGAGCACCCCGGCGGCGAGGGCCAGCCGGCGGCGGCCCTGTTTCACCTCGCCGCGGCCGGCGATCCAGCCGAGGACCAGCTCCAGCCCCATTGCGGCGTAGATGGCCAGCAGCGGCAGCACCGGCAGCAGGTTGCGGGTGAAACGCACGGTGAAACCGGCGATCTCGTAGTAGTAGAGCCCGAGGAAGACGAGGTAGAGGGCGTCCTTTTGCCGCCGGCCCCGGATCAGGGCACCGATACCGAGCAGGGCCAGGGCGAACTGGGCGTAGCCCATGCCCTGGCGGGCGAGGTAGGAGATGTAGAACCACCAGTTGCCGGTGCCCATGGCGCCGGCGTGGCCCTCGGAGTAGTGATCGATGTTCCAGATGAAGTCGGTGGAGAAGCCCTCCCAGTCGATGGCCGCGTAGGGGGTGCCGATGACGAAGCCGAGGAAGAAGAGCACCCAGAGCAGGGCCCAGCGCCAGGAAAGCCGCCAGACCGCGGGGCCGATGCGCCGCTCGGCGGCGGGCACCCGCAGTTCGTTGACGAAGAAGAAGAAGGCGACCAGCGCCGGGGCGACGAGGATCGCGGCGCCGTTGTACTTCGTCGAGGCGGCCAGGCCGGCGGCCAGGCCGGAGAGCACGTCCCAGCGCGAGAACCGGCCGTGGTCGTAGGCCTTGACGGCGAAGTAGAAACAGAGCGTGGTGTAGAAGGCCACCGGCACGTCGGTGGTGATGTACATCGAGTTGTGGATGTGCTGCACGTTGAAGGCGAGGAAGAGGGCGGCGAGCAGCCCGGTCCTTCGCCGGCCGTGGAGCCGCTTGCCCAGCGGGTAGAGCAGCAGGATGGTGAAGAGGCCGTAGAAGGCCGTGCCCAGCCGCCCCAGGATGTAGAGCCGGGTCTTCGTCGCCGCATCGTCCACCCCGGCGGGCAGGAACCAGTCCACCGCCGCCGGCCACTCGAAGGCGGTCTCGAACACGACGATCAGCGAGTAGAAGTAGACCGAGGGGTAGACGAAGTAGTGCGGATGCAGCCCCTCCTCCATCATGCGCAGCGGCTTGGCGATGATCACCCCTTCGTCGGGGTGATCGTTGAGCGGCAGGCCGAAATCGATCTCGTGCAGGCGGGCCACGGCCCCGGCGAGCAGGATGAGCACCATGAGCCAGAAGATCGGTGAGCGAAGGAGCCGGGCCAGCTCGCGTCGGCCCGCGACCAGCCGCAGGAGGCCGGCGGCCAGCACGATCCAGAAGGCGGTGGAGATCTTGTGTACCCCGAGTTCCACGCCGAACACGTAGGCCGTGGGGCCGTGGAACAGGGCCACGAAGACATAGTGCGCCAGGGCCAGTCCGAGGAAGACGTTCAGCGCGACGATCACCCGGCGGCGCCCCGCCCGGCGGAAGAAGGCGGCCACGCCCCGCCGGCCCACCGTCAGCCGGATGACGAACAGCACGGCCAGGATCCAGAAGACATCGCTGGTCTTCTCCAGGCCGAACTCGTAGCCGCCGGCCACGAACCCCGCGGTGCCGGTGAACAGGGAGCGCAGCCAGTAGAGGGCGAAAAGCACCAGCAGGGCGTCGAGGCCCCGGCGCAGCCAGACAGTCCGGGCCCCGCCGCCGGCGCCCCGTTCTCGCTGTCCCGTCATTCCTTCGCACCCCCTCGTGCGCATCTCGCCCCGACCCGGCCGGTGGGCGGAAACCCCTGCTCGTCAGCGGTTGTTCACCGCACGGCTCGCCGTGTCGCCGGCGCTGCTCCCAGACTTCCGCTTTCGTCGCTGCTTGAGAAAGCGGTATTCCACCAGTGCCTTGGGCAGGTCCAGGGCACTGCGGATGGAGAAGATGATCGGGCGTTCGATGGTCGACTCGCCGGCGAACCGCTGGTGAAAGGTGATCGGCACCTGTTTCATGCGGTAGCCCTTGAAGTGCGCCGCCACCGTGGGCAGGCTCTGAAACGAGAAGTAGCGGAAACGGTAGTCGAGGATATCCTCGAAGACCTCCCGGCGGTAGGCGATGAACCCCGATTTCACATCATGGATCGGGAGGAAGAAGAGCAGCTTGAGGATGCCGCTGAAGCCATTGCTGAGCAACCGGCGCAGCCGGCTTTTCTCACGGTAGCGCTTGCGCCAGCCCTGCACCAGGTCCCACGGGCCCTCGAGGCACTCGTGGTAGAGCAGGGGGAAGTCCTCGGGGGCATACTGCAGGTCGGCGTCGGTGGTCAGCACGATCCGCCCCCGGGAGCGCTGCAGCCCGCTGCGCCAGCCGGCGACGATGCCGCGGTTCTCCGGATGGCGCACCGGGACCACCTGCGGGTGCTCGCCGGCCAGCTCATCGATCACCGCAGCGGTACCGTCGGTGCTGCCGTCGTCCACCAGCAGCAGTTCGTAGCGCTCGACACCGCTGCCCGCCAGGGCGTCGACACTGCGCCGCACCAGCTCGCGCAGGTTGTCCTGCTCGTTGAAACAGGGGACCACCACGCTGAGATCGAGTTCCGTCGCCCCGCCCTTCATCGCCCCAAACGCCTCCTGATCCTGCCCGGCAGGCGCGGCCCGCACCACGCACACGCCGCTCCCGCCGGCGCCGGGTATTGTAAATCAAGCCGCCCCGAATAGTAAGACCGTTCCGCCACTGCCGCTCACCCCTCGAAACGCAGCAGCTCCCGCAGCTCGCGGTGGGCCAGCAGCCAAAGGCAGGTGGCATAGACGGCCCCGCCGACCGTCACGGAGAGCCAGACCGGCAGATGCCCGCCGGACAGGACGAGGGCCAGCCCCATGACCAGGGCCGAGGCCAGGGCGCGCAGGGCCAGCCCGGGCAGGGGCAGTGCCCGGCCCACCTTCCAAAAAAAGGCCGAGCTTTCGCAGCAGAGCATCAGCGCCTGGGAAACCACGGTGGCCACACAGGCCCCGGGGATGCCGTAGCGCGGGATGAGCCAGAAGTTGAGCAGCACGTTGACCGAAGCCCCGGCGCCAGCCGACCAGGCCAGGATCTTCTGCCGGCCGCAGGCCACCAGGCCGTAGCCGTAGTTGGCGCCGGCAAAAGAAAGCACCGCGCTCCAGACCAGCAGCTGGAGGGCCGGGGCGCTGGCCTCGTATTCCGGACCGAAGAGGGCGAGGACCAGCGGCCGGGCGAGAATGGTGCCGCCCACGCCCAGGGGCAGGGCCAGGGCCAGCGAGATGGTGATCGACTTGCGCATCAGGCCGCGCAGGGCGGTCGTGCCCTGGCGAAAGAGCCGGGAGAAGGTGGGGAAGATCGCTTCCATGAGCACCGTGTTCAGCGCGATAACGGCGAAGATGATGCGGTAGGTGGCGTTATAGAAGCCCACCTCTTCGTCGCCGCGCAGGAAACCGAGCATCAGGGTGTCGAAGTTGAAGTGGATCTGGTGCAGGAAGAGGGTGAGCACCAGGGGCAGGGCGGCGCCGAGCATGGAGAGGTGGCCGGAAGCCGGGGCGGTGAACCGCGGCGGCCCCCAGTTCCGCAGCTGGCCGACCCAGAGCAGCAGGGCGGAGAGCAGGTGGCCGGCGATGAAGGCCACCGGGACGAGAAAGAGCTGGTCCGGCCCGCGGACGAGCAGCAGGAGCAGCGCGAGGTACGACCCGACCTGCAGCAGCTCGGAAAGACCGACCATGCGCATCCGCTCGGTGCCGCGGAAGACCCAGGCGAGATTGGCGGCCATGGGAACGAGGGCGATGCCGAAAACCACCAGCAACCGGGCGGTGTCCGCCGACGGGGTGAACAGCCCGGCGCCGAGGCTGATCACGAGCAGGGAGAGGGCGGTGAGCGCCCCGCGCAGCACCAGCACCCGGCCGGCCAGCAGGCCGATGCCGTCACGCCCGGCGGCGACCTCCCGCGTGCCCAGGGCCTGCAGACCGCCGTCGGTGAAGAGGACGAAGTAGGCCAGCGCGGCCAGGGCGAAACCGACCTGTCCGAACTGCGCCGGCCCCAGCATCCGGGCCAGGTAGACCGAGACGAGGAACCCGAGCAGCGAGCGGCCGGCGGCCCCGGTGAAGAGCCACCAGGCGTTCCCCGCCAGGCGGGACCAGATCCCGGCCAGCGGGTCCTGGTTTGTCTGTCCGGCTGATCTGGGGCTATCCATGCTCACCCGGAAGCGGCCGGAACCGGAGCCGGCTCAGGTGGGGGGTTCGAACGGTTTCCGAATTTCGTCGATATCGATGAAGAACTCGTCCCGGAAGTATTCCGTCGTGGGATAGGCCACCACCATCCCGCTCTCGGACACCAGCTCGCGCATCGTCTCCTCGAGGAAGACACCACGGGTCCGGTGAAACGCTTCATACGTGCGCTCGACCAGCGGCCGGAAACGCTCGATGGGCGAAATGATGAGGTTGGTGGAGAGCATCCCGCGACCGAACCAGAGTTTCCCGCCGCTGTCCTTGTCGGGCCACATCCCCGGCTCGTCCTTGAGAAAATCGTCGATGTTGCGGGTGATCGCCGCCACCTGGGGATAGCGGTGGAAAAACATGGCCAGCGGCAGTATCGATTCGGGACGGATGGTGATTCCCCAGTCCCCGTCGTTGTGGCAGAAGATCTCGGCCAGGCATTCCTCGCCCGGCTCGAGGTTGCTCAACCAGCCGCGCAGGTAGTTGATGCTGATGCGGTTGTAGTGGCGCTGGCCGCCGCTGTGCCCGTCCCGGCTCACCACCCGGGGCTGGCTGAACCAGAGCAGGTTGTCGAAGCCCTCGCCGTGGCCTTCGGCGATGAACCGGGCCAGCTCGCCGGAATGGCCGTCCACGGTGAGGCTGGACCAGGCGAGCACCGGCCGCAACCGCTCGATGTTCTCGCGGACGATCTGCAGCTCGTCCCGGCGGTCGGCCACCACCTGGGTGGACCAGATGATCTTCGAGCCGCCCCGGGGCCTGGCGCCCTGGCCGTTCATCACCATCATCGGGTTCTTCCACCGGGTGATGGTGCGGCGCCAAAAGCCGGTCAGCTTGCGGCGCCAGATGAAGGCCTGGGTTCCGATCCACATGGTCGTCTCCTGCCGATCTCGCCAATCGCACGAGCCGGCGGCATCAGCGCGAAAAGAGGTCGCCGGCATACCCCCTGGCATACCCGGCGCTCCAGCAAAGGCAGCCGAGAAAGAAGAGGGGAAAGAGGCGCATGATATCACGAATCAGGCCGTTGCGCAGGACCAGCGCCCGGCCCGCAACCCGCACCGCCCGGATCAGGGGGAAGAAGGGGAGGAGGAAGGGCAGCAGCAGCCGGTTGGAGAGGAACGACCCGTGCAGATCGGCCCGGCGCCGCACGTTGTAGCTGTGCTCGCCGTGCATCAGCTGCTTGCGCACAAAGGCCCCGAAGCGCACCGGATTGTGGTGCGCCACCCGGATCTCGGGATCGAAGAGCAGCGTGGCCCCCGCGGCGGTGAGCCGGCGGCAGAAGACCATGTCCTCGCCGGCCCTGATGCCGGGGAACCCGCCGTGCTCGTCGAACAGCTGCCGGGAAAAGGCACAGTTGGCCGAGGAGACGAAGCCGACCTCCCGCAGGGCATTGCCCGGGGCAAAGTCAATGGTCTCCAGGGGGTACTCGGCCCGGCTGCAGCGAGTGGGGCTGCCGTCGACGATGGCGCCGCCCAACGCCCGGTGACCCTCGCGGAGACGGGCGGCGATACGCTGGAGCCAGTCCGGGGGCGCGGTGCAGTCGGCGTCGATGAAGGCCAGCGTGTCCCCCCGGGCTTCCCGTGCGCCGCGGTTGCGGGCGGTACCGGCAAAGGCGCGTTCGGGCAACTGGATCACCCGCACCTCGGGATAGCGACGCTGCACGAGCGCCGCCGTATCGTCGTCGGAACTGTTCACCACCAGCACCTCGAACGGTTCCTCCGTCTCCTGGGCCAGCAGGGATACCAGGCAGCCGGCAATGGTGCCCGAAGCGTTGAAACTGGGGACGATGATCGAGATCATGGGGCAACGATATCACAGCGGCCCGCCGGGCGTGAATCCCTCTCGTTGCCAAACGATAGGACGTTCTATATCATCACAGCGCGAGGAGAACCCGATGCGCAAGACCGTCTTCATCTCCCTCTCCCTGTTCTTCCTGCTGCTGGGGGCCACGGCCTCCAAGGGGAAGCTGCCGGGGTATTTCATCGCCGACGAGGCCGGCTACTACATGATGACCGAGAGCCTGGCCCGGGACGGCGACCTGCGCTTCACCCCCCAGGACCTCGAGCGCACGTTTCGGGACTGGCCCAACGGCCCCGAGGGGCTGATCCTCAAGACCACCGACAACGGGGAAACGGTCTGGTACGGCAAGCCCTACCTCTACCCGCTGCTCGCCGTCCCCTTCTACCTCGCCCTGGGGACACGGGGCTTCGTCTTTCTCAACCTGCTCATGTTGCTGGTGATGTGCGGCATGGGCTACCGCTACCTCACCCGGGGGGCCGAGGACGAGGCCGAACGCAACCGGGCGATGGCCTTCGCCTTTACCTTTTTCCTGCTCAGCGCTTCCTTCTGTTACGCCTTCTGGCTCCAGCCCGAAGTGCTCAACATTTTCCTCGTCTTCTGCGGCTGCTATTTCGCCTTTCCCCCGGTGTCCCCGATCACCGGCATGAGCACCGGCAGCGGGGACAAGACCAGCGGCAACCCGTTCTGGCGCATCGCCCTGGCGGCCGGCTTTCTTGCCCTGGCCGCCTCGCTGAAACCGGTGAGCGCCCTGTTCCTCCCCCTGCTGCTGGCCGGCATCCGACCGCCGGGCCGTTCCGCGGCCCGAAAACTGCTCGTGGCGACGGTCTTCGTCCTGCTCGCCGCCGGGGCCTACCACGGCTTCTCCCGCCTCACCGCCGGCGGCTGGTCGCCGTATCGCGGCGAGCGCCGCTCCTTCAACCACGAAAGCGGCTACCCCGGCCAGCGCCCGGCCGAGGAACTGTGGACCAGGATCGGCAAAACCGGGCAAGAGGAGCGCTACGAGGGGTGGACACTGGCCGGCCGAAACCCCCACTACCACCTGTCCCCGGACAAGCTGTTCTACAACTCGATCTACTATCTGGTGGGACGGCACACCGGTATCTTCGTCTACTTCTTCCCCGCGCTGGCCTGCCTCGCGGGGGTGGCGGCCGTCTGGCGCCGGCGAGACGCCTGGCGGATCTGGCTGCTGCTGGCCATCGTCGGGCACGCGCTCTTCTTCTTCATCCTCATGCCGCACAACTACCAGGGCGGCGGCGGTTTCATCGGCAACCGCTACTTCGTTTTCTCCTACCCCGCTTTTTTCTTCCTGCGCCTCCGTGCGCCGGGGCGCGGCTGGCTCACCGTCTGCTGGGTCGCGGCGGGGCTCTTCCTCTCCCAGCTCATCTTCACCCCCTTCGGCGCGGTGACCGACCGGCCCACGCTGCAGGCCCACACACGAAACGCCATCTTCCGCCTGCTGCCCTACGAGGCGACCCTGCGCTACATTCCGGGCTACCGCAACTACTGGCACGGCGGCACCCAGGTGCGCCTGATGGACGGCAAGGCCTACTGGGACAATGGAGAGGCCGGCCACTTCTGGGTCCGCGGGAAATCGGCCACCCGGGTGCTCTACGCCTCGCCGATGCCGCTGGAGCGGATGGTTTTCCACGTCTCCGACCCCGAGGTGGAAATCAGCGGCGGCTGGGCCGATGGGTCCACCGTGCTCGTCGACCCCGAGCTCAACCCGGACAACGACCCGCACTACCGCCTCTTCCGCCCGCGGGGCACGCTGACCAGGGTGCGGCTGGCCTATGACACCGAACGGCCGTACAGCTTTTACACCCTGCGATTTTCCACCGCAAAGGGGACCCTGCCCTACCTCGAGGACCCGGAGAGCCGGGACAAGCGATACCTCGGCTGCCGCGTGGAATACCTGGGCAACGGCACGCGCGTGGACAACCCCTGGTTCTACCGCGGCAGCATCACGCCTGACGTCGACCCGGTGCCGCTGCTCTCCGGCGGCAGGGCGGGGGACCTGGTGGAGCTGCCGGTGCGGGTCACCAACCGCTCCCCCTTCGCCTGGCGGGAAACCGACGAGCAGCCGGTGCAGCTCGCCTACCACTGGTTCGACGCCGCCACCGGCGAGCGGGTGGTGTGGGACGGCCTGCGCACGCCGCTGAGCGGATTGGGTTCGCGTGGCGACACCATCGACCTGCCGATGGTGGTGCGGCTGCCAGCGGCCCCGGGAACGTACCTCTTCCAGCCCGACCTCGTCTGCCCCGGTGCGGCCTGGTTCTCCACCCGGGGCGACGACGCCTTCCCACGCTACGAGGTGACCGTGCCTGAGTCGACGGCGGAGGAGGGCCCGGTGTGGACCGACGCCGCCTGGTACCGGGCGGCCCTCGCCGAGGTCAGCCTGCCGCCCCGATTCGTCGCCGGGGAGCGGACAGCGGTCACCGTGACACTGGAAAACCATGGCACCGCGCCCTGGGCCACCGATGCCCTGCCCTCGGTGCGGCTCTCCTACCACTGGATCGACGAGACCGGCCGGGTGGCGGTCCACGACGGGCTGCACACCGCGCTGCGCACGCCCCTGGCCCCCGGGGAATCGACCACCGTGGAAATGCGCGTGGACAGCCCGCCGGCCCCCGGCCGCTACACCCTGGAGCTGGACCTGGTCTGCGAGGGGGTCGCCTGGTTCGCCGCGGTGAACGGAGGTCCGCTGCACCGGCTGGATGTCCGCGTGGAGTAGCCGCCCGGCGTCAGTCGGCGCCTTCCCTGAACACCGCTCGGATGAAGGAGAGCAGCTCCTCGCCGTTGAACGGCTTGGGCAGCAGGTCGAGCCGGTGCTCGAGGATGTAGTTCTGATGCTGCTCATCGAGGGTGAAACCGCTGATCAGCGCCACCCTGATTCGCGAACCGCGGTCCCGCAGCTCATCCACCAGGTGCACGCCGCTGAGGCCGGGGAGCACCACGTCGCTGAGCAGCAGGTCGAAGGGCTCGGCCCGGTGCTCGAGGAGGCCCAGCGCCTCCTCGGCGCTGCCCGCGCTGACCACGGCATAGTTCGCTTCGCGCAGCGTGGTCTCCACCAGCTTGCGCACCGCCGCCTCGTCCTCCACCAGCAGCACCGATTCGCCGTGCCCCTCGACCGATTCCGTCGCGGTATCCGCCATGACCCGCGGGTCACCCGGTTCGCTCAACGGCAGGTAGATGTCGAACCGCGTGCCGCGGTCCGGCTCGCTGTCCACTTCCACCAGGCCGTGATGCTGCTGAACGATGCCGTAGACCACCGACAGGCCCAGGCCGGTGCCCCGGCCCGGCCCCTTGGTGGTGTAGAAGGGCTCGAAGAGATGTGTCAGTTCGTCCGCCCCCAGCCCCACCCCGTCATCGCTCACCGAGAGCCTGAGATAGGTGCCCGGCTCGGCCACCGCTGACTGTTCCACCGCCAGGTCGTCCAGCTCCTGGCGACGGGTCTCGATGAGCAGCCGGCCGCCCGAAGGCATGGCGTCCCGGGCATTGAGCACGAGGTTCATCAGCACCTGCTCCACCTGGCTGCGGTCGGCCTGCACCGTCCCCAGTTCCTTGCCCAGCCGGGTCACCACCTCGATGCGGCCGCCGATCAGGCGGCGCAGCAGGCTCTCCATGTCGAGCACCACCTGGTTGACCCGGATCGGCTCGGGGCGCGTGACCTGCTTGCGACTGAAAGAGAGCAGCTGCCGGGTCAGCGAGGCGGCGCGGTCGGCGGCGAAACAGATCTCCTCGATCTCCTCCCGCCGGGGATCGGATGACTCGATCTTGCGGGCCAGCGACTTGCCGTAGCCGCGGATGGCGGTGAGCAGATTGTTGAAGTCGTGGGCCACGCCGCCGGCCAGCCGCCCCACGGCCTCCATCTTGTGCGCCTGGAGGATGCGGTCCTCAAGCTTCTTCTGCTCGGTGATGTCCACGGTGAGCACCTGGGTCGCCGGCCGGCCGCCGAAGTCGATGACCTCGCTCACCACGTCGACCCAGACCGGGCGGCCGTCCTTGTGCATCGCCCGCGCCTTGTAGTGCCGGGGCTCGTCTTCACCCACCAGGCGCCGCTGCAAGCGGGCCATGATCTCCTCCCGGTCCTCGGGGTAGATCGTCTCGGCCAGCCCGCCGGGCGGCAGGGCGAGCAGCTCATCCACGGTGTAACCGATCATCCCGGCAAAGGCCCTGTTCGTCAGCACGATCCGGCCCTCCTGGATCACCATCAGGCCCTGAATCGAGTTCTCGATGAGTACGCGATATTTCTCCTCGGAGTGCTGCAGGGCTTCCGCGCTCCGCTTCCGCTCGGTGATGTCCGTGATCACCGACTGCACCGCCGGCACACCTTCGTGGATCACCCGGTTGGACGACGTCTCGAGAAACCCCTGTGAGCCGTCGCGGCGGATGATCCGGAATTCATACTGCTGGGGCACGTCGGCCCCGGCCTGGCGGGCCGCCATCCGCTCGAAAACCATCTTGCGGTCGTCGGGGTGCACGTGGTTGCTGATCTCCCGGGGCCCCATGGCCACGAGATCCGCGGCCTCGTAACCGAAGATGCGCCCGAAGGCCCGGTTGCAGTAAATAAACCGCTGGTTGCGGAACATGCCGATGCCGAGAACGGACTGCTCGGCCAGGACGCGGAACTTCTCTTCCGAAGACCGCACCGCCTCCTCGGCCCGGATGCGGGCGATGTGGTCCCCCACCTGGGAGGAAACGATTTCAAAGCTGTCCATCAGGGACGACGGCACGGAATCGTACTGCCGCGACCCCAGGGCCATCACCGCCACCAACGTGTCGTCGGCCCAGGCCGGAAGGTAGGCCACGGCGAGGAAGCCGTTTTGGCGGAGATCCTCCAGCGGCCCCTCGGCGGCCGCGCCGGTGAGGCTGATATAGCGGGGCTCCCTGGTGGCCAGCAGCTGATATCCCGGCGTCCCGGGCGACACCTTCGACACCATCTCGACAAAATCGTGGGAAACCCCCTGGTGGACCACCAGTTCCATGCGGCCGGTCTCCTCGTCCGCGAGGTAGAGCCCGGCGCCATCCACCCATTCGAAGGCGGCCAGGGCGTCGAGTACCTGGCCCGTGGCGTGGCCCACCCCCTCGGCGGAAGCGAGGATGAAGGCCACGTCGCGCTGCAGCCAGAGCAGACGCTCGAGCCGCTGCCGGCTGATCGCCGCGCCCAGGATATCGGCAGCAGCGGCCAGGGTGTCCAGCTCGGCGGCGGAGAATCCCTCGTCCCCGGTGCACCTGTCGAACCCGATGGCCCCCCACCAGTCACTGCCGGACATGACCGGAAAAACGGCCACCGACTTCACGCCGTACTGCTCGAGAATCGGACGCTCGGACTCCGGCAGTTCGGCCACCCTGCCGTGCACCGGCTCACCCGATGAGAGGAGGTCCACCCAGCGACCGTATCCCGAGGCCCGCTGGGGGAACTCCCTGAACGTCTCGTCGCCGATGACCGTGGCGATGTCCGGTGCGCACCACTGCTCGAAGCCCCGGGCGAACACTTCGTCGCCGGGCCCCGGTCGTACCTTGAAGACCCATGCCCGTTGCACGCCCTGGGCCTCGCCAAGCAGGCGGAGAATCTCCACGATCTGGTCCTCGAGGGCACCGGGCTCCAGCAGTCGCCGCGCCGCGGCGCTGATCGCCCGCAGCACGGCCTCCCTCAGCTGCACCGCCTCTTCGGTACGCTTCTTCTCGGTGATGTCCCGGGCGAAGACGGCCCAGCGGTAGACGTCGCCCTGCTCGTCGAAAACCGGGCAGATGGTGGAATCGAACCAGATGCCGTCCCGCTCGTCTACCGAACGGGCCGATCTGCCGGTGCGGGCCACCTCCCTGGCCAGCGCCATACGCTTGGCCTGGACTTCGGGAGGCATATATTCGGCGATGTTGCGCCCCACCAGTTCCTGAGGGGTGCCGCCCATCCGGCGGGCCCCGGTTTCGTTGATCGTCACCAGGGTGCCATCCAGCTCCAGCAGGAAGGCCGATTCGTGCTGGGCATCGATCAGGGCCCGGGCGGTGTGCTCACGCGCCCGCAGGGCGGCCCCGGCGCCGAGGCCGCCGGCAGTGGGGTCATCAGCCTCGGCGAGCCGCCGGCGCAACTCGGCCAGTTCACTCAGCAATTCCTCTCGGCTCTTGTGCTGGTCGTCCATCGATATTCCTGCGCGGGTTCTCGAGGGTCCGAGGACCACGATGATCTTATCGGCCGGTGCTGTCAGTACGTTCAGTGCCGTCCACCGGTTCGCCCGCGGCGGTGGTCAACCGGCCGGGGAGCGCCTCCAGCGGCGCGGCGGCCACACCCTCCGCCATCCCCGGTCTGACCGGCCAGTGTCGCTTGTAGTGCTCGTAGCGTTCGAGCACTTCCACCACGTAGTCGTAAGGCTCGCGGCCACGGCAATAGCCGTGCTGCACCACCGGGTCGTTGAAATACTGCCGGCGCGACTTGCGCAGCAGGAATTCGGCGGTGTGACCGTCCCAGAGGCTGGGGTCGTGGGCGTGTTTCAGCGCCAGCCGGCGGGCGTCGAGCACGTGGCCCGAACCGGCATTATAGGAGGCCAGTACGAATTTCAAGCGTTCCCCCTTGTCGGGGATCAGGGGTGTCCAGATCTCCTCGAGCCAGGCCAGGTAGCGGGCGCCGGCCTCGAGGTTGGCCGCCGGGTCGTAGAGGTCGTGGATGCCGAAGCGGGCCGCGGTTTCCGGCAGGAGCTGCATCAGTCCCACGGCCCCGGCCCAGGATCGCTCGTTGGGGTCGAAATGCGACTCCTGGTAGACCATCGAGGAGAGCAGCCGCCAGTCCCAGCCGATCTCCTCCGCCCGCATGCGCACCAGGTCGTCCCAGCGGGAGATCTTTCCCCCGTCGGCCGAGGTGTAGGGGCTCTTCGCCCGCGCCCGGTAGGCCGAGCGGTTGCGGTAGTACTTGTTGTAGATGATGTTGAAGTGATCGCTCTTCTTCTCCTGCTCCATCCAGGCGTTCACCGCCTGGAGCAGCTGCGGTGACTGGCGGCGCACCGCCCAGGCAATGCGCTGGGGCAGGCTCACCGGGGTACGCACGTCGATGTTCGGGTGGTGGGCCTGGGCGATGACGGCGATGTTCTCGTCGGCCACGGTGTAGTCGATCTCCCCTTCGGCCACCATGCCGATGAGGTCCTCGGTGGAGAGGCTGCCCGGGACATCGACGATCTCGATGTCGCCGCCCAGCTCTTCGGCAAGATTCTCCAGCCGGGCGTGGTAGGACGATCCGCCCCAGACGTGGACCCGCTTCCCCAGCAGCTGGACCGGGCTGCGCACCAGCGTATCGTCAATGACGTGCCGCTTCAGCTGGTACCAGTTGGCCGGCTGGCGCTGCACCAGCACCTGGCGGATCTCGTTGTGGTGGGTGGTGAAGGCGATGCGCTCGGCCCGCTCCAGCGTCACGGTGAGGCCAAGGCCGATGATGTCGGCCTCGCCGTTGTCGAGGATCTCGAACATGCGGTCCATGTCGCGCAGGATGAGGATTTCCAGGTCCACGCCCAGGTGGTCGGCCAGGCGTTCGAGCAGGTCGTACTCGAACCCCATGGGGCGGCCCTTGTAGATGAAGTAGCTCGTGGCGCCATACCCGGTGGCGGCGACCAGCCGGCCCCGGGCCTGGATCTGCTCGAGGTCGATGACGGCGCTCGCCTCGGGCTCGGCCACTTCGGCCGGCGGGCGACAGCCGGCGCCGGACAGACAGATGAGCAGGGCCAGCAAGGCCAGGGACAGACCTGTCCTGCCGGCGCCGCCCCCCCGTGAACGGGCCCTCTTCAGGCAAACCGCTATCTTCAAAGTCATGTAACAAGACATGTGCTTTGAAAAATATAGGGTATCCCCGGTGGGTTGTCAAAAGCGGGGAATGCCGGTTCCGGGCCTCAGCGAAGCGGCTGCCAGCCGAGAGCCGTCCAGTTCCACAGCTCCCCCGCCGGACGGGGGGCGGGCGGCATGGGCCGGGGGGACGCGCTCTTCTCGAAAAGCAGCGTCACGACCCGCGGTTCCGGGCGGGTCCGCCAGAGGACGCCGTTGAGCACCTTCCCGGTGACCGCCCCGCTCTCCCCGGCCGGGGCCAGGTGGAACACCGCCCGGCCCGGCAAACGGTCGAGCCGCAGCGTGTGCCAGGACCAGCGGCCGGCCTGCGCCTCGGCTTCCAGCTCGACCCGCTGCCCGTCCACGGTGGCCGTGATCAGCGGACAGGCTTCCAGCGGCGCCGCACCCTCCTCCGGTTCCCAGAGCAGGGAGAGGTCAAGACCGGACAGGTCCGCCAGGGCCGGATGATCCGGCTCCACCGCACCGAAGTCCCACACCACGTCCCATCCCCCCGGCCCCCCTTCCACCGTGGCCCCGAAATAGCCCTCGCCGGCGGGCGGGTCGAGGAGCGGCAGGCGGAAGGAGGCGGGATCGTGCTCCCCGCCATCGTGGAGTACCGTGCGCACCGCTTCCGGGTTGAGCAGGCGGGCCGCACCGTTGTCGAGGCAGTGCACGGTCATCCGCTGGTCGTCCTGCTCTTCCACCTCGAAGACAGCCCCGGCGAGCAGCGGGCCGGGTGCCCCGGACAGCGGGAAGATCTCGTAGACCGCGGTTTCGTACCCCTGCAACTCGAGGTGCAGGGTCAACCCGCTCATGAACAGCGCCGGCTCGATGAGCCGCGTGGGGTAGACCCGTTCGAGCACCAGGTCGGTCGCCCCGGGGTCGAGCCCCAGGGCCGGAGAGAGCGTAACCTCCATCACGTGGTTTTCGGCAAACGGGTTGCGCAGGGCGAGGATGCCGCGGTCCCCTTCGAAATGCGCATAGCCGTACGGTTCGCGTTTTGCCGGATCGCCCCCGATGGCCACCGTGTCATCGAGGACCTCGAACCGGTCCTCGGCCCAGAGGAGCGATTCGGCAATGGCCTTCCACTCGCCGGCGGAAAGCAGGTCGGGCGAGACGTAGAGCTCGTACATCGACACCCCGCGGGCCACGTAGAGCAGCGCGTTGTCGGTGAACTTGTCCAGCGGTTCGGCCTCCCCGCCCAGCTTCTGCAGGTCGCCCTTGATGATGCCGTGGGTCATCAGGTTGGCCATGGGGAACCAGAAATCGTTTTTCACCAGGCCGTCGTGGAGCACGCAGTCACGGTAGGTGATCGCCCGGTCGCGGCGGCTGATCGAGGGCACGTCGGCGTAGCCGTAATCGTAGCCCTGCATCCAGATCGTGTCGGCATGGCCCACCCACCAGGGGCTGAGCCAGGTGCCCGAGGTGACGTTGAGAAAGATATCGGGCTTCTTCTCCCGCACCGCGCGGCAGAGGTCGATCACCGTTTCCAGAACCGCGCGGCGCGAGTAGAGGCCCACGGGGTGGCCGTGGTCCGGCTCGCTGCAGGAAAACTGGATGCCGTCCCACTTGAAGTAGCCGATATCGTGATCGACCACCAGGTCCGTCACCCGCTTCTCGAAGAGCTGCCGGTAGTGCTCCCCGGCAAGGCAGAGCTGGTCGCCCACCGTCTCGTAGCCCTCGGCCCTCATCCACTCCAGCCGCCAGTCGCGGTGCGAGTAGCCGCCGGTGGGGCCGAACCAGATCCCCAGCTCGGTGCCGTCACCGTCCAGGGAACGGGCCACCGGCGCCAGCCCTTCGGGGAACTGCTCGTCCCGCAGCACCCAGTCGCTGCGGTAGATGTCCCAGCCGTCGTCGAGCACGAAGGCATCGAGGCCCACGCCGTACGGCTCGAGCAGGTGGCGGCGGAAGGAAGCCATGATCCGCTCTATGTTCTGCCCGTTCATCACGTTGGCCTCGTACTCCACCATCTCCGGGGCGCGGAGATCATACCAGCTGTTGTACAGGGTGTAGGGCCGCAGCGGCGCCACGCGGACATCGTCGAGATAGCGGTGGAACCAGCAGCGCAGGTACGCATCGGGAGTCAGCCCCTGGACCGCCCACTCGCCGGCCACCCACTGCGGGCCGATCCGCTGCCCCACCAGCTGACCGCAGCGCACCATCGCCGTGCCCGCCTCGACCGCGGCGCCGTTGTCCGCGGCCGGGTACTCGACGCCGAAGAACGCCCCGCCGGCACGGCAGCCCAGGGCCGCGGGCTGGCCGAACCCGCCCGCCTTGACCACGTTCAGCCCGCCCGGGGCGCGCACCGAACAGGCCAGTGGCCAGGTGCGGTGCAGGAAGTGGCCGCGGTCTTCGGGATCGGAGAAGGAAAGGCGGCGGCGGATAAAGAAATCGCCCGGTTCGAGCCGGTAGCTGAGACGGGCGCGCAGGCTGTCGCCCTCATGGCGGAAGTCGAGGTGCAGCACCCGGCCGCCGCGATCCAGTTCTTCCGCTTCGTGTCCTTCCAGGACGAAGGTCGCATGGGTCAGGGTCACCGGGTTTTCGGCGTTGTTCACCATCCCCGGCGCCTGCCAACCGGCCCAGACCAGGTCCGCGGCAAAACCGCCGTCGGTGGTCATCACCGGCACGCCGTCCAGGGTGAGCCGCTCACGCAACAGACGGCCGTCGGAAATCGACAGTGTGCTGGTCAGGCGTCCGTTGTCCAGGCGGAAGACGCTGGAGCCCTCCAGTTCCACCTGGTCCAGGGTCACTCCGGCGCCAAAAGCAACGGACGCGGCGGCCGTCACCAGAACCAGCGCCAGAACGCCCCTCATCGGTTGCGTGTTCAATGCTCGTCCCTCCCTGGTTGCGGCCCCGCTCACTGAACGGGCACGGCGTATTCTTGAGAATAGCCCGTCGAGGCATGGCGATCAACCGGGCCCTGCCGGTTGCCACCAACGGTACTCTCGTGAGAACCTCTGGCTCATGCAGCTGAACACGCTGGACTGGATCGTCATCGCCATCTGCCTTGCCACGGCCTTTGCCCCGGCGCTCCTCTTCGCCCGCCGGGCCGGCCGGGGCACCGCCGAATTCTTCGCCTCGGGCCGCGCCGCGCCCTGGTGGCTCATCGGCACCTCGATGGTGGCCACCACCTTCAGCACCGACACGCCGAACCTGGTCACCGACCTGGTGCGCGGCGGCGGCGTGGCGGCAAACTGGTCCTGGTGGGCCTTCCTGCTCACCGGGATGATGACCGTCTTCTTCTTCGCCCGGCTCTGGCGCCGCTGCGGCGCGCTCACCGATCTCGAGTTCTATGAGCTGCGCTACGCCGGCCGGCCGGCGGCCTTTGTCCGCGGCTTCCGGGCCGTCTACCTCGGGCTGCTCTTCAACGGCGTGATCATGGCCACGGTGACCCTGGCCGCGGTGAAGATCGCCAACGTGATGCTCGGCTGGGACCGCTGGCAGACGGTGCTGGCCTGCGCGGCAATCTGCATCGGCTTCTCCATCCTCTCCGGCCTCTGGGGTGTGCTGGCCTCCGATATCGTCCAGTTCGCCATCGCCATGGCCGGCGTCTTCGCCGCGGCCTGCTACGCCCTGCGCCGGCCCGAGGTGGGCGGCCTCGAGGGCCTGGTCAGCCGTCTCGATCCGGCAACCCTCGACCTGCTGCCCGATTTCAGCAACGGTGAAGCGCTGGTCACCCTGCTCGTCATTCCGCTGGCCGTGCAGTGGTGGTCGGTCTGGTACCCGGGGAGTGAACCGGGGGGCGGCAGCTACATCGCCCAGCGCATGCTGGCCGCCCGGGACGAACGGCACGCCATGGCCGCCACGCTCTGGTTCAATATCGCCCACTATGCGTTGCGACCCTGGCCCTGGATCATCGTCGCCCTGGCCTCGCTGCTCGTCTTCCCCACCCTCGGCGATATCAAGGCCGCCCTGCCCGGCATCGACGACACGCTGCTGGGCAACGACATCGCCTACCCGGCGATGCTCACCCTGCTGCCCCACGGCCTGCTGGGGCTGCTCGTGGCCTCGCTGCTGGCGGCCTACGTCTCCACCATGTCCACCCACCTCAACTGGGGCGCGTCGTACCTGGTGCACGACTTCTACCGCCGTTTCATCCGCCGCGGGGCCGGAGAGCGTCACTACGTCCTCGTCTCGCGGCTGGCCACGGCGGGACTGATGCTCATCGCCGCCGGCGGCGTCTACCTGCTGACCACCGCCGCGGAAGCATTCCAGCTGCTGCTCTCCATCGGCGCGGGCACCGGTCTGCTCTACCTGCTGCGCTGGTTCTGGTGGCGGATCAATGCCTGGAGCGAGATCGCGGCCATGGCCTCGTCGTTCCTCATCGCCGCGGGCCTGCTCGCCGCCCGCCGGCTGGGGATGGAGATCCCGGCGCACCTGGCGCTGGTGAGCAGCGTGGTGCTGACCACCGCGGTCTGGGTCACGGTGACGTTTCTCACCCGGCCGGCGGACCGCGAAACCCTGGTCCGCTTCTGCCGCCTCGTGCGGCCCGCCGGCCCGGGGTGGCAGCGCATCCGCGAGGAGGCCGGCGTTGTGGCCTCGCCGGACAGCCTGCCCCAGGCCTTCCTCGGCTGGAGTCTGGGCTGCCTGATGGTCTACGCCGCGCTCTTCGGCACCGGAAGCTTTCTCTACGGGCAGCCGGTTCGGGGTATGATCTTCACCGGCCTGGCCCTGGGCAGCGCCGCCTGGCTGCAAAGGCTGCTGCGCTCGATGTGGGCCCGCCCCGACAACAGCTGACACCGAGGTATGCCATGAAACGAATGCGCCAGGTTTTCCTCATCGCCCTGATCCACGGCCTGGCCGCGACGGCGGCGTGGGCCGCCATCCCGGCCATCGTACCGGCACCGGTGTCGGTGGAAGCGACCCCCGGAAACTTCACCCTGACCCCGGGCACATCGATCCTCGTCGAGCCGGGACGGCGGGACGTGCGGGAGACCGGCCGTTACCTCGCCGAATGCCTGGAAGCCGAGGGGCTGCCCCGGCCGCTGGTCCTCGAGGCCCGTGGTCCCGAACCGCCGTCGGGGGCGATCCTGCTCACCACGGCCGGCGCCGACGGCGCCCTGGGCGAAGAGGGCTACGACCTGCGGATCACGCCCGAAGCCCTGCTGCTTCGCGCCCCGGCCGCCCACGGGCTGTTCAACGGCGTGCAGACCATCCGCCAGCTGCTGCCCACGGACAACCGTCTCGACGTGGAGACGGCAAAGGCCGGCGGGCCGCTCACCGTGCGCATGGATCGGCAGCTGCCCTGCCTGAGCATCATCGACAAGCCACGCTACCGCTGGCGGGGCATGCTGCTCGACTGCTGCCGTCACTTCATGCCGCCGGAGGTGGTCAAACGCTGCATCGACCTGCTGGCCCTGCACAAGATGAACGTCTTCCACTGGCACCTCACCGAGGACCAGGGCTGGCGCATCGAGATCGAAAAATACCCCCGGCTCACCGAGGTGGGCGCCTGGCGCGGGAACGCGGATGAGCGCTGCGGCGGGTTCTACACCAGGGAGCAGGTGCGGGAGATCGTCGAATACGCCAGGCAGCGTTACGTCACCGTCGTGCCGGAGATCGAGATGCCGGGCCACGCCCTGGCCGCCCTGGCCGCTTACCCCGAACACTCCTGCACCGGCGGGCCCTTCGAGGTGAGCACCCGCTGGGGCGTGCACGAGGACGTCTACTGCGCGGGCAACGACGAGGTGTTCCGCTTTCTCGAGGGTGTGCTCGACGAAGTGCTCGAGCTCTTCCCCTCGACATACATCCACATCGGCGGGGACGAGTGTCCCAGGGACCGCTGGCGTGAATGCCCGAAGTGCCAGGCCCGGATCGAGGCCGAGGGGCTGGCCGACGAGGACGAGCTGCAGAGCTGGTTCATCCGCCGCATCGAAGCGTATCTCAACGAAAAGGGACGGCGGCTCATCGGCTGGGACGAGATCCTCGAGGGCGGGCTGGCGCCCAACGCCACTGTGCAGTCCTGGCGCGGCATGGACGGGGCCATTGCCGCGGCCGAGGCCGGCCACGACGTGATCGCCTCGCCGATCACCCACTGCTACTTCGACTACCCCCAGCAGGCCGAACCGGGCATGCCGAAATGGATGGGGGTCATCGACTGGGAACGGACCTATTCCTTCGAGCCCACGCCGCCGGAGCTGACCACCGACCAGGCGAACCACATCCTCGGCGCCGAGGGCAACGTCTGGACCGAGCGCATCCCCCCGGAGCGCGTGGAACGGATGCTCCTCCCCCGGCTCGCCGCACTGGCCGAAGTGACCTGGTCGCCGGCGAACCGCCGGAACTGGGACGACTTCTGGCGCCGGATGAAGACCCACTTCATGCGCCTGGACGAGCTCGGCGTGGACTACTTCATCCCTCCGCCCCGGGCGCTGGCGCGGTCAACGGTCTTCACCGACACCTTGGACGTGGTGCTGGACAGCCCGCTGGAGGGGGGCACCGTGCGCTACACCCTCGACGGCAGCGACCCGGCCCCCTCGTCACCACGCTACACCAAGCCGTTGAAGCTGGAGCAGACCACCATGGTCACCGCCCGGACCTTCAACGCCGGCGGATCGGCCGGCGCGGCGGAAGCCTTCCCCTTCACCCGCCAGCAACCCCTGGCGCCGATACGTCCGGAGCAGACGCAGCCGGGCCTCGACTACGTCCGATACAGCGGAGAGATCGAGTCACTGGACCAGTTGAAACCCGAAAAAATAATCGAGGACGGCACGGTGACGGTGCCGACACTCGACCTGCCGCACCCGAACTATCAGTATGCCCTGGTCTTCACCGGGTTCATCGAGGTGCCCGCGGACGGCATCTACACCTTCCACCTCACGTCGGACGACGGCAGCCGGCTGTTCATCGGGGAGCGGATGGTGGTGGACAACGACGGCCGCCACGGGACCCGGGAGGAACGGGGGCAGGTCATCCTCGAGGCCGGGCACCACCCGCTGCGGGTGGAGTATTTCCAGGTGTGGGGATTCCAGGACCTGCAGCTCGAGTACCAGGGCCCCGACTTCGACCGCCGCCCGGTCCCGCCCGCGGCCTTCAGCCATTGATGCAAAAAATGAAAGAAGATGGGGTCAGGTCCCATTCATATTCATTTTCTTCAGTCAGAATGAATGACCGGTTTCGGTGAGATGAATACGAATGGGACCTGACCCCATCTTTATTCATCTTTATTCACGGCGGGTCTGTTTCTGCTCCTCGGCGCTCTTCTTCACCGCTTCCCAGCAGGTCCAGTGGCAGTCCCAGTTGTCGATGTCGCCGAGCCGCGGGTGGTCGCAGCTCAGGCTCTTCAGCACCTTCTTGCCATCCTTCTCCTCCCATTCGATAAGCAGTTTCGCCGATCGTTTCTCATCCTGGCAGCGGAAGGTCCGTTCTTCCCGCGAGCTCTTTTGCGTCATCTGACGTCCTCCTTTCCGGGGCCATTTCAAGGCACTGTTCCATTGTAACAGGTTGCCGCCGGTCGTACGGAAGTTGATCAGAACTTGACGCGGACCTTTTCAAAACCTATATTTTTACCCATAGTCAAAATTCTTGGGCCTTCCCGACCGGGCGGGCGCAGGCTGTCTCTCAATACGTAACAAAGACAATCCGGGTATCGCTCACGCGGTTTAGCGCCGTGGTCCTCTTATGGCCAAACGATTGACGCCACGGGGGAAAGCTGTCCGTCAGCCCCACTGGATTCACTCCACGCGGGTTCAGCTGGTGATGTACAGCTTCCTGCTCGTGGCCACCCCGTTCATCATGCTCCGGGCGTTCCTGCAGGATGCCCTGGGGCGGTTCTCTGCCTGGGCCTTCCCGCTCTGGGGCATGGAGATCCCCCTGGTGCCCACGATCGCCCTGCTGGCGGTCCTGGCCCTGGCCGCGGCGTTGCGCCGCCGGATCACCGCCCGGCTCATCGGCGCCGCACTGCTGGCCCTGGTCATGATCACCCTGGCCCAGCAGATCACCGACTACTACTTTGGTCACAAGTTCTACGAGCTGCAGCAGAACTGGCACTACATCGCCTATGCCGTCTTCGCCTTCATGGTCCACCGTGACCTGGCCCCGCGGGGCATGGCCCCGGGCCGAATCATGCTGGCCACCTTCGTCGCGGCGCTGGTCTTTTCCGCCTTCGATGAAACCGTCCAGTGGTTCCTCAGCAGCAGGATCTTCGACATCGGCGACATCGCCAAGGACGTCTGGGGCGCCACCATCGGCATCACCCTGATCAACTTCGGGGTGACCGGCGTCTTGGCCGGCCGTGAGGCCTGGCAGGGCCTGCGCCCCCCACGATTCAGAGACTACCCGGAACACCCGGCAAGCCTCTACACCCTGCTCATCGCCTTCGGCCTGGTCCTGGTCTGCGTCAGTTCGCTGCTCACCGACGCGGCAAACCTGCTCCCGGCAATCCTGATCAGCGCCGGGGGATTCCTGCTCTTTTTCATCGGCTTCCACCTCAGCCGGTACCGCCGGGTGCGCCATGCCCTCGGGGCGGCGGCCCTGCTCCTGCTGGTCGTGCAGGGCTTCTTCTTTATCCGCTACCGCCATGAGCAGGTAATGCACAACAGCCAGGGGCTGATCGTCTACAAGGGCATTCCGGTCCCCTACTTCGACGTGATGATCTTCCCCAGCGGGTTCTTCCGGCCCGTGGACAAGAAGCACATGTTCAACAACCGCGACCTGCAGTTCCTGCTGCGGCGCGAGGCGGACATCATCCTCGTCGGCAGCGGAACCCGGGGCCGCGGCGGGAAGGGGTTTCCCGAACAGGCCATCAGCCAGTTCATCTACAACGCCAACCTCCGGCGCGGCACGCAGGTGATCATCCTGCGCACGCCGGAGGCTTGTCGGGAATTCGAGAGGCTCAAACGTGAAGGTAAAAAAGTCCTCTTCGTCCTCCACAGCACCTGCTGACCGGAAACGGCGCCAGGCACCGGCAGCACCGCCGGCGGATGCCCCTTCCAGGATGCGAAGCCTGGTCACCTGGGGCCTGGCCGGCATCTGGCTGCTGCTCATCGCCTTCGGCGGTGTGCTGATGGCCGATCCACCCTGGCTGCAGCATCTCTCACGCCCGGGCATGGAGGTCGAGTCCAAGTCCTACAAGGACTACGGTGACACGCTGGCCTACCAGGGCCAGTACCAGGCCGCGGTCTGCCAATATGTCCGGGCCCTGGAGATCAATCCGGACAACAACGGGGCGCTGGTGAACCTGGCCATCGTCTACGGGCGGGCCGGCGCCCCGGACCGGGGAATCGAACTGCTGGGAGAGGCGCTGGAACGGGACACGGCACGACAGGGGACCATCTGCTTCAACCTCGCGCAGTTGCTGGAGGGACAGGGAAAGATCGACGAAGCCGCGGCCTGGTATCGCCGGGCCCTGGGCACGGAAATCGACGAGAGCCTGATCCACCGCAAGCTGGGCGTCTTCCAGATGGATCGCGGTGACCTTCACGCAGCGCGGGCCAGCTTCCAATTGGCCCTGGCCGGACAGCAGGACCCGCTGCGCCCCTATTACTTGATGCTGCACAAGGCCCGCCTCCTGCTGGATGACGACCCGGAGGCCTGCCGGGATATCGAGGAGCAGCTGAATCAACCCCTCGAGGCCGCGGCACTGGCGGAAACATACGACCTGGGGCTGATCGGCCGGTTGAACAGCCGCGACCGGGAGCTGGCCAAGACCCACAATCGCCTGGGCCTCATCTGCGCCCGCCTCGGCGACCTCGACGGGGCCATTGGCCACTACCACTCATCCGCCCGGATCTGGCCGGGCAACGAGGCGGCGGTGACGAACCTGCCCATCCTCGAGCAGGCTCGGGCGGATCGCGGAACGGCCGATGATGCCGCCCGGAGCGGCGGCATCATCGCTCAGGCCAGCATGACCAATCGCTGAAGCTCCGTCGCCGCCCCGGACAGCGAGCGGTGATGGGCGAACTGGGCGCGGCAGCGCATAAGGTTCTGCTCAGGATGGCCGGTCCTGAAGTACGTGTCTCCGCAGAGGAAGTCGGTGAGGAAGCGCACGCCGATCTCCAGGGTGATCAGCTGCCCCGAAACCACCAGCAGCTCCCGCTCGCCGGCGGTGAGCAGGGGGCCCATCTCCAGGAGGTAGCCGCCGGCCAGTGAACGGAACAGTTCGTGATCCACGCCGCCGGCGTACGGATCGTCCTCATCCGCCCGGCTCGTCATCGTGCGCACCATGTCCCCGAAATCGAAGAGCGACAGGCCGGGCATCACCGTGTCCAGGTCCACCACGCAGAGCCCCTCGCCACTCTCCCGGTCGAAGAGCACATTGCTGATCTTGGCGTCGTTGTGCACAACCCGTTCGGGAACTCTGCCCTGCCGGCGGGCCTCGAGCAGAACGCCGGCCGTGTCGCGATGCCCCAGGGCATAGCTGATTTCGTCCCGCGCCGCCGCGGCCCGGTGGTGCGCATCGGCGGCCACGGCGACCTCCAGGTCTGCGAACCGTCGCGGCGTGTCGTGAAAAGCGGCGATGGTTTCGTGGAGCCGCGGTCCGGGCAGATCGACCAGCCGCCGCTGGAATTCGCCATAGGCCCTCCCCCCCGCTTCGGCATCGGCCGGTGAAGAGACCGAGAGCACGCTCCGGGCCCCCTCGATGAAGCGGTAGAGCCGCCAGCAGTCCCCGCGATCGTCGCGAACGAACGTCCCACCATCACGCGCCGGCACCGGGGAAAGCACCCGGCGCCCGGCATCAGACCGGCCCTCGGCTTCCAGGGCACGGGCCAGGTGTCCCGTCACCCGGGTGATGTTCTCCATCACCGCCGGCGGGTCGGGGAAGACGCTGCCGTTGATGCGCTGCAGCAGCCAGCGCCCCGCCTGGCCGGGGTGATCGACGGTGACCAGCCAGGAGTCGTTGATGTGCCCGCCGGGGTGCGGAACCGCACCCGCCGCCCCATCGGCCAGGACGAACCGCGCAAGAATTTCCGGCACCTGACCCGCGCCGCTCATGGCCACAGCTCCCCGGGGTACAGCCCCTCGGCGGTGAGGCGGTCCAGCATCGCCGCCACCACGGCCTGGTCACCCGGATTGGTGATTCCGCACCACCGCCCGGCACCGCCGAGCACCCTCACCCGGGCCTGGCCAAGGGCAATCAGGCCGTTGACCTCGTTGGAAAGGTAGAACTCCTCGGCCATCGGGTCGCTCATCCTGTCGAGAAAATCCTCGAACGAATGCCACAACCGGGCCATGATCCGGGGCGTGAAGCCGAAGATGTTCATCGAGACCGGTTCGTCGAGCCCCACCGTAACCTGCCGGCCGCCGGCATCCTCGTACCGGCCGCCGTCCCCTTCCCGGGCGATGGCCGGAACCTCCTCGATCCGTTCCAGCCAGCCGTCGTCGGCGCGGCGGCAGAGCGCCCGGGAGACCGACCGGCCGTCATCGGGCAGCGTTTCCCCCAGGGCGTAGGCCACCATGGCGTGCACCGCGCCGTCGGGCCGGGCCTCGTCCCGTAGAAAACGGCCCATGGCCTGGAGAGCGCCGGCACCGTAGAAATCGTCGGCATTGACCACGGCGAAGGGCCGGTCCACTTCCAGCCGTGCGGCCAGCATGGCGTGGCCGGTGCCCCAGGGCTTGTTCCGGCCGGCGGGCACGGTGCGGCCGGCGGGCAGGTCGTCGAGGCGCTGCCGGGCCAGGCGCACCGGCAGGTGCCGGCCGAAGCGGCGGTCCGCCGCCTCCCGCAGCGGCCCCGCCGAGGCGTCGCTGACCACCAGCACCACCTCGCCGAACCCGGCGCGGACGGCGTCATAGACCGTGTATTCGAGGATCGCCCCGCCGCCCGGCCCCACCGGCTCGAGCTGCTTCAGCCCGCCAAAGCGGCTGCCGCGCCCGGCGGCGAGGATCACCAGCTGTGGTCGCTGCGGCATGAGGCTACTCCCGGGAGGATCCCTTGACGGCGGTCCAGCCCCCCGGGACATCCACGCCCAGGATGGCCGCGAGGAAGGCCCACTGGTCAGCGACCTCCTCGATGGCCTTGTCCGTGGGTTTGCCGCCGCCGTGGCCGGCGCGGGTTTCGATGCGGATGAGGATCGGCGCGTCGCCCTGCTGCGCCCGCTGCAGCGCCGCGGTGAACTTGAAGGAATGGCCGGGCACCACCCGGTCGTCGGTGTCGGCGGTGGTGACCAGGGTCGGCGGGTACGCCGTGCCCTCCTCGATATTGTGATAGGGGGAGTAGGCGTAGAGCGCCTTGAAATGCTCGGGGTCATCAGGCGAGCCGAAATCTTCGACCCAGTAGCGGCCGGCGGTGAACTTGTGGAAACGAAGCATGTCCATCACGCCCACCTCGGGGAGGCAGGCGCCGAAGAGCTCCGGCCGCTGGGTCATCACCGCCCCCACCAGCAGACCGCCGTTGCTGCCGCCCATCACCGCCAGTTTCCCGGTGCGGGTGTATTTCTTCTCGATCAGCCACTCGCCCGCGGCGATGAAGTCGTCGAAAGCATTCTGCCGCTTTTCCTTCTTCGCCGCGTCGTGCCAGGCCTTGCCGTACTCGCCGCCCCCGCGGATGTTGGCCAGGGCGTAGACGCCGCCCATCTCCAGCCAGGCGATGATCGCCGCCGAGAAGCGGGGCGTCATCGACGCATTGAACCCGCCGTACGCGTAAAGCAGCACCGGGTTGTCGCCATCCAGCTTCAGCCCCTTGCGGTGCACGAGGAACATCGGCACCCGGGTGCCGTCCTTCGAGCCGTAGAAGACCTGGTTCACCTCGAATGCGTCGGGATCGAAAGCGACCGTCGCCTGGCGGAAAAGGGTGCTCCGCCCGCTGCCCAGGTCGTAGCGGTAGATCGCCGGCGGGCTGTTGAAGCTGGAAAAACGGTAGAAGGTCTCGGTGTCCCGCCGCTTGCCGCCGAAACCGCCCACCGAGCCGATACCGGGCAGGTCCACGTCGCGCAGGTGCTCGCCGGACGTGGAATAGACGCAGACCCGGCTCCGGGCGTGGTGCAGGTAGCGGGCGAAGAAGAGATTGCCCACCAGGCTCACGCCGCGCAGGGTGTCCTCCTTCTCGGAAATCAGCGTGCGCCAGGCCTCCTTCTGCGGCCGGTCGAGGTCCAGCGCCACCACCCGGCCCTTCGACGCGCCGAGGTCGGTGCGGAAGTAGAGCCGGGGCCCGTCGTTGCCCAGAAACCCGTAGGTGGCATCGAACCCGCCGATAACCAGCCGGGTCATGGCGTAAGGCCGGGCCAGGTCACGGACGAAGACCTGGTTTTTCTCGCCCGCCTCCCAGACGGTGATGACCAGGTAACGGCCATCCTCGCTGACCACGGGCCAGAAGGTCCACTCGGGGTGCTCAGGGGCATCGAAGACCACCGTGTCGTCCTGCTGGGGCGTGCCCAGCCGGTGGTAGCAGACCCGCTGGTTGAGGTTCGACTGCTGGAACGCCTCCCCCTCGGCCGGCTCGGGGAACCGGCTGTAGAAAAAGCCCCGGCCGTCGCTGGTCCAGGAAACCGCAGACCACTTGATCCAGCGCAGCTCGTCCGGCAGATCCCTGCCGCTGCGCAGATCACGAATGCGCCAGCGATGCCAGTCGGAACCCGACTCGGCCACCGACCAGGCCATGTAGCGCCCGTCATCGGAGAAGGAGGTACTGCCCAGGGTCACCGTGCCGTCAGTGGAGAGCCCATTGGGATCGAGGAGCACCTCGGGCTCACCGTCGAGCGTGCCCACGCTGTAGAGCACGTCCTGGTTCTGCAGGCCGTCGTTCTTCTGGAAGTAGTAGCGCTGCCCGTGCCTTGACGGCAGGCCGTAGCGCTCGTAATTCCACAACCCGGTGAGCCGCGAGCGGATGGCTTCCCGCTGGGGGACCTGCCCCAGCCAGCCGAAGGTCAGTTCGTTCTGCGCCGTGACCCAGGCAGCCACTTCATCACTGGTGCGCACGTCGTCCTCGAGCCAGCGGTAGGGATCGGCCACCTCCACGCCGTGCAGGGTGTCCACCTGGTCGACGCGGCGGGTCTCGGGGTAGGCCGGCCGCTCGCCGGCCGTGACGGCCGTGGCGGCAAACAGCAGCAGTGCACTGAGCAGAAATAGTGTGATCGGGCGGCGGTGCGGGCAAATGGACATGGGCATCACTCCACGGGTTTGGATGGGCTTCACCAACGGGCCATCATACAACGGACGGCCGCCGGCGCGGAATCCGCGGGGCGGATTGGCCACTTGACCGGCGGGGCCGGAAGGGTCAAACTGTGTGCATGAAAAAGAAACTGGTTCTCATTGTCGACGACGAGCCGGGCATCCTCGACGCGCTGTCCAATATCCTCAAGGACGAGGGGTATCGCACGCTGACCACCGGGCTGGGCGAAGAAGCGCTGACCCTCTACCAGCAGCACCTGCCCGACGTGGTCTTCCTCGACATCTGGCTTCCCGACCGGGACGGCCTGGAGACACTTCGCTCGCTGCTCGAGATCGACCCGGCGGCGGCGGTGATCATGATGTCGGGTCACGGCACCACGCCCACGGCCGTGCGGGCGATCAAGATGGGGGCCTGCGACTACCTGGAGAAACCGCTTTCCTACGACCAGGTGGTGGACGCGGTGGACGGCGCCCTGCGGGAGAAGCCGAACCGGGCCAGCCAGCGGCCGGACCGCGTGCTCGAACTGGCCAAGGCACGCACCGACGACGAGGTCCGGGTCACTCCGCCGCCCCGCCTGCCCCTGCTGCGCGAGGGCACCGCGCCCCAGCGCACGATCAGCAACAGCAAGGTGATCTACGGCATGGGGCTCCACTCGGGCAGCCGCACCGGCATGGTGATCCAGCCCCTGCCCCCGGACAGCGGCATCCACTTCGTCACCCTGCCCGGCGGCACGGTGGTCCCGGCGCACATCTCCGCCGCCGGCAACACCGAGTACGCCACCACGCTCACCGGTCACGGAGAGTCGATCCGTACCGTGGAGCACCTGCTCTCGGCGCTGCACGCCTGCGGCATCACCAACCTGATGATCAAGGTCCACGGCGAGATCCCGGTGCTCGACGGCTCGGCCCTCGAGTTCTGCCGCGAGCTGGAGCGGATCGGCATCGAGGACCAGGGCACACCACGGCTGGAGCTGGTCATCGACCGCACGTACCAGGTGGGGGAGAACGACGGGAAGAAGATGCTCTCCATCGAGCCGTACGACGGCTTCTCCGTCTCCTACCAGTTGAGCTACCCGCCGCCGGTGGGCGACCAGTTCTGCGAGTTCGAGATGTCCAGTGCCAGGGCCTACCGCGAGCAGATCGCCCCGGCGCGCACCTTCGGCTTCATGCGCGACCTGAAGATGATGAACGAGCTGGGCCTTGGCTCCGGAGGCCGGCTGGACAACTTCATCCTCGTCGGCGAGGACAACGTGATCAACACCGAACTGCGTTTCCCCGACGAGTTCGTTCGGCACAAGATCCTCGACATCGTCGGCGACTTCTACCTCCTGGGCTTCCCGGTGCGGGGCAAGGTCACCGCCCGCTTCTCCGGCCACCGCGACAACATCGCCATCCAGCAGCAGATCCTCGACGCCATCTCCTGAGGTGGCGGACCGCCTCACTCGCGAAAGTCAGGTCTTCATCATCATGATTTTCCTTTTCTGACCAAAGCCCGCCTTTT
>Ga0180436_10000745_pt1 | contig 32808 bp, 31 predicted proteins | sample SS_ome_2_FD_132434 | JGI IMG/M metagenome (GOLD analysis project Ga0180436, IMG submission 132434) | Hypersaline lake sediment archaeal communities from the Salton Sea, California, USA - SS_3_S_2 metaG | ecosystem: Environmental > Aquatic > Non-marine Saline and Alkaline > Hypersaline >... | reverse complement strand
CCATACCTGGGCCCCGAATTCCATGGCCTTGGCCAGCACGACTTCAAAATGCGTGCGATCGAACTCGGAAACAAGGTCGTCGAACAGCAAAACCGCCCGTTTTCCGGCCGATTTCAGTAAATCGGCCTGGATCATCAACAGGGCCGCGGCAACGGCCTTCTGTTCCCCCCTGGACAAAACCGTTCGCGCAGGAGCGGAGCGGCACGAAATGGCCAGGTCGGCGCGGTGTGGACCGGAATCCGTTTGTCCCCGCTCAAGGTCCCGGTGTCTCCGCTCGAACAGCGCACCCAGCAAGGTATCGCCCTTCCAGCCCGATTGATAATGCAGCGAAACCGCCTGCACCTGGGATTTGAGCTCATCGAGCGCCAGCTCCAGCCGGCTGGATACCTGCTCCGCGTAGCGCAGTCGTGATTCATGCAGCCGGTTGCCGTGGGACACCAGCACATCGTCCAGGCTGTCGAGCAAATCGATGCGTTGCTGACGCAGGGCCGAGTTTCTCTGTTTTAGGGCGCGCGCATAAGCCCGCCAGGTCTCGAGAAAGTCATGTTCCACGTGGAACACACCCCAGTCCAGGAATCGTCGGCGTACCTCCGGGGCGCCACTGACCAGTAGATGGCTGTCGGGCTCCATCAATACCGTGGGAAGAATTCGGGTGAGCTGACTGAGTTGGCGCAGGTCGGCGCCATCCAGCCTGCCCCGCCAATGCCTGGCCGACCGCTCCAGCCCGGCACGATGCCTTTTCCCCTGTTCGTCCTCGATTTCGGCGAAAACGCGAAACGACGCTTCTTTGGGCCCGGTCAGTTCCGCTGCCTGGGGCGTGCGGAACGACCGACCGCGAGACAGGGTCGTAATGGCCTCGAGCACGCTGGTCTTTCCGGCGCCGTTGTCACCGAACAGGTAATTTAGCCGTTCGTGAGGTTCGATGGCGACCGAGGACAGGTTGCGCAGGTTTTCAATCGTAATCTGGCGTATCAGCACGAATCATACCGGCGGTAACAGTAACACCGGTGGACGCCGGACCGGGGCGGGCTGCGTAACCGGGTATACCGCTGTTCAGCAGCTTACAGCTTCAGCGGCATCACGACGTGGCGGTCAGCGCCACCCCGCTCCGCGCTGATCAGGCAACTGCTGTTGGCGTCCTTGAGTTCCATCAGCACGGTGTCCGTATCGATGGCCATCAGCGCATCGAGCAAGTAGGTCACGTTGAAGCCGATGGCCAACTGGTCGAAGTTGAGTTCCGCTTCCAGTTCTTCGACGGCCTCCTCGTGCTGAGGGTTGTGCGCGATGATCTTCACCATGCCGCCGGTGGCCTCGAGGCGCACGCCCTTGTACTTTTCGTTCGAGAGGATCGAGGCCCTCTGGAGCGCGCGCGTGAACGCCTCGCGGTCGATCTGGATATGCTTGTCGGTGCCCTTGGGGATAACGGCCCGGTATTCGGGAAAACGGCCGTCGATCAGCTTGGAAGTGAAGACCGTGCGGCCCTTGACCAGTCGCACGTGGTTCTTGCCCAGGGCCAGTTCGATGGACTCCTTGCTGTCCGACAACATGCGCGAAAGCTCGATGACGCCCTTGCGGGGCACGATCATCTGGCGAGACTCGGCGATACCCAGGTCGGTATTCAGGTCGCAGAGGGCCAGCCGGTGCCCATCGGTGGCGACGGTGCTGAGATCGTTGTCGTGAAAATCGAACAGCAGGCCGTTCAGGTAGTAACGAACGTCCTGGTTGGCCATGGCAAAGGACGTTTTGTCGAGCAAACGTTTTAATGTATCTTCTTGAATTTTAACTGTTTCTAGTGTTTCTACCTGGTCGGTTGCGGGGAATTCGGTGGCCGGAAGCGTGGCCAGGATGTAGCGGCCCTTCCCGGACGAGACGATCAGCTTGTCCCCATCCGAAACCGCGGTAATCTCGACGCCATCGGGCAGCATACGAACGATATCGACGAGCTTGCGGGCAGGAACCGTGGTTTCCCCTTCCTGCTCGATCTGCGCATCGACGGAAGTGATCAGTTCCACTTCCATGTCCGTACCGGTAACCGACAGGGCCCCGTCCCGTGCCGATATCAGGAAATTGGCGAGAACCGGCAAGGTCTGACGCCGTTCGACGACGCCGACCACCTGGGTGATGGGTTGAAGGAGCTTTTCTCTCTGGATGCTGAATTTCATGTCCGATTCCTGCCAACAATCTTTATTGTTTATTTAAAAGACTATAGTAATAGTAAGCCCGGTGGATAACACTATAACCCAATTAAAATTCGATAAAACAATTGTTTACCTTCATTGAAAATGCCGCCAACCAGGTGCTTGTCCTGTTGATGGCCTGTGGATGAATTACGGCCGCGCAGTTGTCCAGTCATTGTCCACAGGATGTTAAGGGGTTTCACGGTGCCTTATCCAATCCTCTCGGCTTCAGGACGTCAAGGCCCGAACCAGCTTGGCCCGGTCTTCCCGTATTCGCCCGTCCGTCTCGCACAACTCGTCGATCTTCCGGCAGGCATGCAGCACGGTGGTGTGATCCCGACCGCCGAAAGCGTCCCCGATCTCGGGCAGGCTGTGGTCCGTCAGTTCCTTGCTGAGCGACATCGCCATTTGTCGGGGCCGGGCGATCGTGCGCGTCCGGCGGCGTGACAAGAGGTCGGATACGCGCAGCTTGTAGTAGTCGGCAACCTCCTTCTGGATATTTTCGACCGTGATCAACCGGTCGTGCACCAGCAGCAGGTCGCGCAAGACCTCCTGCGCGTAAGCCGTGGTGATGTCCCGGCCGCTGAAGCGCGCGTTGGCGAACAGAGTGTTCAGAGCGCCCTCGAGGTCCCGTACGTTGGAGCGGATGCGCTTGGCGATCAGAAAGGCCACGTCGTCGTGCAGGGTGATGCCCCGTTCCTGGGCCTTGTTCAGCAGGATTGCCACGCGGGTTTCGAAATCGGGCGGCTCGATCGACACGGTCAGTCCCCAGCCGAAACGCGAGCGCAGCCGGGCCTCGATCCCGTCCACTTCCTTGGGATAACGGTCGCAGGTCAGTATGATTTGCTGCTGGCCGTCCAACAACGCATTGAACGTATGGAAGAATTCTTCCTGGGTGCGATCCTTGCCGGCAAAAAACTGGATATCGTCGATCAGCAGGGCCCCGGCGGTGCGGTAGAGCTGTTTGAACGACTCGATGGTGTTGGAACGCAGGGCCTTGATCATCTCGCTGACGAAATGCTCGGAGTGCAGGTAGATCACCCGGCCCTCGGGGTCGCGTTCGTGGATCAGGTTGCCTGCGGCGTGCAGCAGGTGCGTCTTGCCGAGGCCGGTGCCACCGTAGAACAGCAACGGGTTGTAAGCCAGGCCGGGTTTGCGCGCCACCTGCTGCGCCGCGGCGAACGCCAGTTCGTTCGACTTGCCCTGCACGAAGTTGTCGAAACGGTAGCGCCGGTCCAGGCCCGTGCGCAGCGGCGGGCCGCCGCTTTTGGGCGCCAGGGAGGGCGTGGTTTCGTGGCTGCGGGATACATCCACCGTCACGGTTTCCCTGGCTGCGCCGAGGTGTTCGAAAATGTCCCGAACGCGTTCCAGGTAATGCGTGGAGATATATTCGCGGACGTATTCGTTGGGTGACTGGATGACCGTGCGGCCTTTCACCGCGCGAATCTGCAGCGGCCGGATCCAGATGTTGAAGTCATCCGCCGGCAGCTCGCGCTCCAGGTGTGCTAGACAAGTTTTCCAGTGGTTCTTGGACATTCCGGGGAACCGAGGCTGAGAAATCCGGGTCGCGGACCGGCGTCGGCCAGGGTCCGGACGGTTAGTCTAACCCGCTGTGGATAACTTGACCACCGGAAAAAAACGCCGTTGATACGGCTTGTTGTCGCGGAGTTTTGAAGGTACAATTCCCCTCTTTTGTCAGCAGCCCGTGGCGCCGACGTCGGCACCGGGGCGGTTAATCGAATGCAAGGAACAGACTCATGAAGCGTACATTTCAGCCCAGCCGCCTGAAGCGCGCTCGCAGACACGGTTTTCGTGCTCGCATGTCTACCCGCGCCGGCCGTTCCATCATCAAGGCTCGCCGCGCCAAGGGTAGAAAGCGCCTGTCAGCCTGAAGCGAAGTTTCCAGCCGGTCCCTGGCGCGGCCTTCAATCCGATCGGGTAACACGCCGTGATGAATCAGGAAACAACGACCGGGCAAGTCGGGCGCGTGCCTTTCCCGCGTACAGCCAGGCTAATAAAACCCACTGATTTCAAAAGCGTTTTCGAGCGGAACGCCGCCTCGAACGACGCTTTTTTTCGTATTATTGCCCGGCCGTCGGCGCAGCAGGCGTCGCGGTTGGGCCTCGCGGTGTCACGCAAGGTCGACCGCCGCGCCGTGGGTCGCAACCGCATCAAGCGCATCGTGCGGGAGAGCTTTCGTCGCCGGCGAGCGCTGGACGCGGCCGCGGGTGGTCCGGCCCTGGATATCGTCGTCCTGGCACGCCCAGCCGCCGCCGCCGCCGACAATCAACGACTGTTTTCATCGCTGGATCACCACTGGGCGGCCTTGTCCCGGAAGGTGAAACAGCGTTTCCAGGGCGCTCCGGGGCCCGAGGGTTCAGATAAAGATGGGTAATCTCAGACCGGTACTGATCATGGGACTCCTTTTCCTGGGGTACCTGATGTGGATCGAATGGCAGAAAGACTACGGGCCTGCCCCGCGGACCGGGACGGGTACGCCTGACACGACACAGTCGTCCCCCGCGCCGTTGCCGGACGTTCCGGTCATCGAACGCTCGCAGCCCGCAGCGGCCGACCTGCCGAGCACACCCGTCGCCACGCCGGATCCCGCCGGCGCCGCCGTGCCGGCCGAACCTACCCGCCAGGAGGCAGACCTCGTCCGCGTGACCACCGACGTGCTCGATCTGGCCATCAACCCCGTGGGTGGCACCGTCGTGTCGGCCGTGTTGCTCGATTACCCGGTGGAACTCAAAACGCCCGAACGCAAGGTCGAGTTGCTGTATGCCAACGCCGGCCGGATCTTCGTCGCCCAGTCGGGCCTGCTGTCCGAGCAGGCGGCGCCCAACCACACCACGCCCTACAGCGTGGAGGCGACGGCCTTCACGCTCGAACCGGGCCAGGAAAGCCTGCGTGTTCCCTTCCGCTGGACCGGTGAGAACGGGGTTGAGGTTATCAAGACCTACATCTTATCGGCCGGCAGTTACGAGGTGACGGTCGAACACGAGGTGCGCAACAACGGCAACGCCCCCTGGACGGGCAGCCGCTACGAACAGTTGCAGCAATCCGCGCCTGGCGATGACGACGACAAAGGTGGATTCACCAATCCGGGACGGTACAGTTTCCACGGTATCGGCTTCTACAACCCGGAAGACAAGTTCGAGAAAATCGATTTCGACGACGTGGCCGACGATCCGTATCGCAGAACCACGGAGCGCGGTTGGCTGGCGATGATCCAGCATTATTTCTTCGCCGCCTGGATCCCGGCGCCCGAGCAGGAAGCGACGTTCACGACCCAGGCGCTGACCGGTAACGGCTGGCCGAGATACATCGCGCGAGCCGTGTCTCCCGCCTTCGCTGTCGCCCCGGGTTCCACGCATACCTTCAGCAGTTCGCTGTACGTGGGTCCCAAGCTGCAGGACAACCTGCCCGGGATCGCCGAGGGCCTGGAGCTCACCGTCAACTACGGCATTTTCACCGTGTTCTCGAAACCGCTATTCTGGCTGCTCGAAAAAATCCACTCGGTGGTCGGTAACTGGGGCTGGGCCATCGTGTTGCTGACGGTGCTGATCAAGGCCGCTTTCTTCAAGCTGACCGAGGCGCAGTACCGTTCCACCGCCCGCATGCGCAAGCTGCAACCGCGCATCGAGCAACTCAAGGAGCGCTATGGCGACGACCGCCAGCGGATGTCGCAGGCGATGATGGAGCTGTACAAGAAGGAAAAGGTCAATCCGCTCGGGGGTTGCCTGCCGATCCTGGTGCAGATCCCGATTTTCATCGCGCTGTACTGGGTGTTGCTGGAGTCCGTCGAGCTGCGGCAGGCGCCGTTCATTCTGTGGATCGACAACCTGTCGGTACGCGACCCCTACTTCATCCTGCCGCTGCTGAACGCCGTGTTCATGTTCGCCACCCAGCGCCTGACGCCGATGGTGGGCATGGATCCCCTGCAGCAGAAGATGATGCAGGCGATGCCGATCGTGTTCTCGATCATGTTCGCGTTCTTCCCGGCCGGCCTGGTGCTGTACTGGGCCACGAACGCCGGGCTGTCGCTGGCCCAGCAGTACTACATCACGCGAAAGATCGCCGCCGCGGACTAGGCCGGGCAGGGCGGGCAGGCGATGGTCGAGCGCGAGCAGGCGGTGCCGGTCAACGACACGATCTGCGCCGTGGCCACGCCGCCGGGGGCAGGGGGCATCGGCATCGTCCGGATTTCCGGCGCCAGGGCCCCGGAAATCTGCACGACACTGGTGGGCGAGCTGCCGCAGCCGCGCCTGGCGACGCTGGCGTCGTTCCGCGACGGCCGGGGCCGGGCGATCGATTCCGGGCTGGTCCTGTACTTCCCGGCGCCCCACTCCTTCACCGGCGAGGACGTGGTCGAACTGCACGGCCACGGTGGCGCCTGGGTGCTCCACAGCGTGCTGCAGCGGGTGCTCGAACTCGGCGCCCGCGGCGCCCGGCCGGGTGAGTTTTCCGAACGCGCATTCCTGAACGACAAGATCGACCTGGTGCAGGCCGAAGCCATCGCGGACCTGATCGAATCGGGCACCGATGCCGCGGCCCGCGCCGCCCAGCGCAGTCTGCAGGGTGAATTCTCCGACCGCATCCATGCGCTGCAAGCGCGCCTCACCGACCTCAGGGTGTTCGTCGAGGCGGCGATCGATTTTCCGGACGAAGAAATCGATTTCCTGGCCGAAAGCGACGTGGTCCAGCGGTGTGAAGACGCGGAGCGGCACCTGCAGGAACTGCTGGGCGGCGCACGCCAGGGTCGCTTGCTGCGCGACGGCATCGTGCTGGCGATCATCGGCCGCCCGAACGCCGGCAAGTCGAGCCTGCTCAACGCCCTATCGGGGCAGGAAAGCGCGATCGTCACGGACATTCCGGGCACCACCCGTGACGTCTTGCGCGAACAGATCGACCTCGACGGCATCCCGGTGCACGTCGCGGATACCGCGGGAATCCGGGACACGGACGACGTGATCGAAGCCGAGGGCGTGCGCCGCGCCCGCGAGGCGCTGGAAGGCGCGGACATCGTCCTGTTGGTCGAGGACGCCAGCGTACCGGACGAAGAACACCGCGAGCTGCACGCCGAGCTCCCGTCCCACGCGACCGTGATCCGTGTTGCGAACAAGGTCGATTTGCTCGGCGTGGATACCGGCGCGGATGACGACCGGGCCTGGATCTCGGCCAAGACCGGCCAGGGTTTGCCGGCGCTGAGACAGCGCATCCGGGCCGCCGTGGGCGCGGCCGATCGCGCCGAGGGCAGTTTTTCCGCGCGTCAAAGGCACATCGATGCGCTGAAGCGGGCCGGGCGGCACCTGGCCGCCGGGCATCGGGAGCTGGTGGCCACCGGGTCGGGGGAACTGCTGGCAGAAGAACTGCGCCTGGCCCAGGCGGCGCTCGGCGAAATGACCGGCGAGATGCTGCCGGACGACCTGCTGGGCGAGATTTTCTCGAGCTTCTGTATCGGGAAGTAGGCGGTGGTGCGCCGCTCAGGTTCGGCAGTAGTAGTTGTGCAGCAATTCGATGATGCTCATCGCCGCCGAATCCTCGAGGCGGTAGTAAATCGTCTGGCTTTCGCGGCGGGTCTGGACCAGGCCCTGGTCGCGCAGCACGGCCAGGTGTTGTGACAGGGCGGACTGGCTGAGCTTGATGCGCTCGTTCAGCTGGCCCACCGAGAACTCACCCTCGGCCAGCACGCACATGATCATCAGGCGGCTTTCGTTGGCCAGGCCCTTGAGCAAGCTCACCGCGTCGGTGGCATTGCGCTTCATCGCGTCGTAATCGAGCTTGGGGTGGGCTTCCGTGGCGGCGGCGTTCATGCAAGCGATTGTATTTGCAATGTATCTAAATTACAAATAACTTAATAAGTTGACCCAGCCGAAACAGCCTCGCAAAACGACACCGATGGACATCACGCCTTTCTACGAACCGGATTCGGGTACCTGGACCTACCTGCTGGCGGATCCTGCCAGCGGCTCGGCGGCGGTCATCGACCCCGTCTGGACCTACGACCCCGTCAGCGGTCGCGCCGACGAGGCATTCGCCGGAGCAGTCCTGGAAACCGCAGAACGCAAGGGTTACCGCGTTGAGTGGCTGTTGGAAACACACGCCCACGCGGACCACCTGACCGCGTCCGGTTGGATGCGCCGCCGAACCGGGGCGCGCATGGCCTGCGGACGCGGGATCACGACCGTGCAGGAAAACTTCGCCAGGGTGTTCAATTTCAGCGACCTGGCGGTCGACGGCCGCGTGTTCGACCGCCTGTTCGACGACGGCGACACCCTGGCGCTCGGCGGCCTGACGATTCGGGTCATGGCCACGCCCGGCCACACGGCCGACGGCGTGACCTACCGGGTGGGTGACGCCGCCTTCATCGGCGACACCCTGTTCAGCCCCGCTTACGGCACCGCGCGGTGCGATTTTCCGGGGGGAGACGCGGGCCAGTTGTACGATTCGATCCGCGCCTTATACGAATTGCCTAAAGAGACACGCCTGTTTTTGTGTCACGATTACCCGGAAGAGGGAACGGAACCGACCTGTTGCGTAACCGTCGAGGAATCGCGGCGGGACAACATACACGTGTCGGAACACACGGCGCGGGACGAGTTCGTGGCGATGAGAACGGCGCGCGACAGCAAGCTGGGTTTGCCGCGGTTGATCCTGCCCTCCCTGCAGGTCAATATTCTCGGGGGTGAACCCCCGGCGCCCGACGACAACGGCGTGAGCTACCTGCGCATCCCGTTCCGGCAAAACCTGGCAGACCTGATCGAAGGAGACTGAAACATGAGCACCATCGTCGTACTCGGTGGCGGCATCGGCGGCATTTCCGCAGCGTTCGAACTGAAGGACGAATTCGGCGACTCGCACGACATCGTGCTGGTTTCCGACCAACCGAACTTCGAGTTCACGCCGTCCAATCCCTGGGTCGCCGTGCTCTGGCGCAAGCCGGAGGCGATCCGCCTGGACCTTGATCAACTGATGGCCAAGCACGGCATCCGTTTCGTGTGCAACCCGGTCAAGAAAGTGCAGCCGGAGGCCAAAAACCTGCTGCTGTCCGACGACACCGAACTGGGCTATGACTACCTGGTCATCGCCAGCGGACCGCGCCTGGCCTTCGACGAGATCCCCGGCCTGGGACCGCACGGCGGCTTCACCGGCTCCGTCTGCAAGACCGACCACGCGTCGCTGATGGCCAGCCAGTTCGACGCCTTCTGCGCCGACCCGGGGCCGGTCATCGTCGGCGCGGCCCAGGGCGCCTCGTGCTACGGTCCGGCCTACGAGTACACCTTCATCATCGAAACCGAGCTGCGCAAGCGCAAGATCCGCGACCGCGTGCCGATGACCTTCGTGACGCCTGAGCCCTACATCGGCCACCTCGGCCTCGACGGGGTCGGTGACACCAAGGGTATGCTCGAATCCGAGATGCGTGAGCGGCATATCAAGTGGCATACCAACACGCGTATCGACGCCGTGGAAGAGGGCGTGATGAAGGTCACCGAGGTGAACGACGACGGCAGCGACAAGGCCAGCCACGAGCTTCCGTTCAAGCACTCGATGGTGCTGCCGGCCTTCACCGGCATCGACGCGGTGATGGGCGTGGAAGGCCTGTCGAACCCGCGCGGCTTCATCATCGTCGACGAGCACCAGCGCAACCCGACCTATCCCGAGATCTTCGCCGTCGGCGTGTGCGTGGCGATACCCCCCGTCGGCGCGACACCGCTACCGGTCGGCGTGCCGAAAACGGGGTACATGATCGAATCCATGGTCACCGCGACCGTGCAGAACATGGTCGAGATCCTCGGCGACCGCGAGCCGACCCACCACGCCACCTGGAACGCGTTCTGCCTGGCTGATTTCGGCGACCGCGGCGTGGCCTTCATCGCGCTGCCGCAGATCCCGCCGCGCAACACCAACTGGTCGGGCTCCGGCAAGTGGGTGCACTGGGCCAAGATCGGCTTCGAGAAATACTACCTGCGCAAGATCAAGCAGGGTCGCGTCGAGCCGTTCTGGGAAAAATACGCGATGCGCCTGATGGGGGTGCAGAAACTGCGCGGATCGTCCTGATCCCGCAGGCACGGGCGCCCGCGGCCGCGGGCGCCCGTTCGATCAATACCCTTCCGGTCAGTCGTCCGTTGCGGCCGCGCGTTTCAGGGCGTCGTCCAGTCCGCCGACGTTGACCACGTCGACGAAGCCGGCCTGTTGCAGGGCATCGGTCGCGGCCGCCGAGCGGCGGCCACTGCGGCAATACAGGTAGAGGGTGGCGTCCTTGTCGTCGGTCACCTCGCCGATGCGCGCGACGATTTCCGTGTGCGGTATGTTGACCGCGCCTTCGACGTGGCCGCTGGCGAATTCCGACGCCGACCGCACATCGATCCAGTAGATTTCTTCACCCGCCCAGGTGGTGGCGCTCAGCGCCAGAGCGAGGAGTAGAAAGAGGCATTTTCCCAGGTATTTCAGCATGTTGTCACTCCGGTGATCGTTGGGTTGCATCAGCGGGCCCGGCAGGCCGGCCCCGTTTCTCCTCGCAGCCTCATCATGCCGCAAACCGGGTTCAGGGCTGGCCGGTCACGCTCTCCAGCGCGTCCTCGGTGGCGCCCGGCGACGACATCAGCTTGGTGAAGCCGTGCGCGCCCATCATCGGCAGGTCGGGAAAGTGCACCGCCATGCGGAACCGCATGTGCAGCGCCTCGACCTCGCCGCCGTTGACCAGGATCTCGTACGGAAAGTAAGCCGTCTTGGCGTTGCCCTCGAAGTCGACGATCGACAACTGGAAGGCCTCGTCGATGGGTTGCTCTTCCTCGTCGGTCGCCTTCATCGCGACGCCGATCACGGCCTGCTGCTTGCCGGGGATGTCGATCCGGTACACCTGCGTCAGGGCGTCGCCCTGTTGCGCCAGGCCGGCGGAGACGGCTGCGACGGCCTCGTCAAAGCTGCCGAAAGAACCCAGCTCGGACGGGTCGTCGAACTTCTGCATGCCAATCATGTAGTTGTATTTGCCCAGCTTCTTTGCGGTCAGGCCCTTCTCCGAGCCGAAGGTTTCGACCGAACCGAGCGCCCCGGCCAGGGCGTCGGCCACCGGCTGCATGTCGGCTTCGAGGCGGTAGGCGTACTGCAGGTACAGCGGGTTGACGTACGCGACCTCGGTGCGGCCGTTGCGCTCGGTGACGCTGATGCGCTGGGCGGCCGCGTACCCGCCGCGGTCGGAGGCGGCGGCCACGGCCAGCAGTTCGTCGCTGGTCGCCACGATGACGAGCGAGTCCTGCACCGGGCCGTGCGTGCCGGCGATGCTGAAGCCCGCGTCTTTCAGGGCTTCCAGCGTCGCGTTCGTCCGGGCCTCCAGCCCGTCTTCGCTGACGGAGGCCAGGACGAACGGCCGGTAGGTCGTGTCGGCGGCGGCGCTCGCGGCGATCAGCAGCGCGAAGAGCGTGATCGTGATGAAACGGAATCTCATGGTGTTCTCCCTGTGTCGATGGTCGGATTCCGGTTCAGTGCCCTGCCGGAAAACGGTTTATTAAAATATTTTAATTTTCGTTACTTTAATATGATGTGGGTCGCCTGGGAAAGCCGGGTGTGGTGTCAAACTGAGTGCGGGGCAGGGCGGCGCCGGCCGCCGGAAGCATTTTACGTGAGCGGAATCGACAGAAAACAGCACTGGGACCGGGCCTGGTCCGGGCGTCCGGCCGACCGGATGAGCTGGCACCAGGACAGGCCCGGGCGTTCCCTGGCGATGATCGAAGACGCCGGTCTCGCGGCGGGCGACGCCCTGGTCGACATCGGCGGCGGCGCCTCCACGCTGGCCGGCCAGCTGCTGGCGCGGGGCTACGAGGACGTGACGGTGCTCGACCTGTCGCGCGCGGCGCTCGATGTGGCGCGGCGCGCCCTCGGAGCAGACGCCGATCGGGTCACCTGGATCGAGCAGGACGTCACGCAGTTCCGGCCCGGCCGCAGCTACCGCCTGTGGCACGACCGCGCCGTGTTCCATTTCCTGCTCGGCCCCGCAGACCGGGAGCGTTACGCGTTTGCGCTCCGGCAGGCGCTGCCACCGGGCGGCCAGGCCGTGATCGCCACCTTCGCCAGCGACGGACCGCGGCGCTGCAGCGGCCTGGACGTGGTTCGCTACGACGCCGAAGGGATCGTGGCGGCGCTCGGTGACGGCCTGGAACTGGTGGACACACAAAAGGAACAGCATCGCACGCCGTCCGGCGCCGTCCAGGCATTCAGCTATTTCCGCTTCGTCCGAAGCAGCGACCACGCGTCGGACCGGTTACAATCGGAGGACGGGGAGCAAGCAGAAGAACTATGAACGAAAATCACGGTATCGACGCACAGCGCATGGCGTCCGCGGCACAGAAAGCCAGCGAGCTGATGAAAACACTGGGCCACAAGGACCGCCTGATGGTCCTGTGCCACCTGACCTCCGGGGAAAAGTCGGTGGGCGAACTGGCGGCCCTGCTGGAAATCCCACAGTCACCGCTATCCCAACACCTGGCGCGCATGCGGAAGGAAAACCTCGTCGTCACGCGGCGCGACGCGCAGACGATCTATTACTCGATCGCCAGCGACGAGGCCGCGGCCATGGTCACGCTGATGCACGACCTGTATTGCGGAAATGACGGCTAGGAATCAGCCGCCGAACGGTTCAATGTTCGGCGAAGCATGCAAGTTGGGCGCGACGGAATCGATCGTTCCGATTGATCTGGGACACAATTTCCTTTATTAAGGGAGCTTAATATAAGCTTAATACGATAAAGGCACAGCACTGGAGGATTCAAATGAGCAAGAATTTCAACTGGTTTACCGTCGCGTCGGTCGCGGTAGGCCTCACGCTGGCGGGTAACGCCTTCGCCACGAACGGCTATTTCACCCACGGCACGGGCACCAAGAACAAGGCCATGGCGGGTTCGGGTATCGCCCTGCCGGAAGACGCCATCGACGTGACCAACAACCCGGCCGTCGCGCCCTTCGTTGGTGACCAGCTGGTGTTCGGCGCCGCGCTGTTCAGCCCGGTGCGCAAGTACGAGACGTCGCAGAGCCTGCTGAACGGCCAAATGGGCGCCTTTACGATCGGTCCCAACAAGCTCACCAGCGACAGCGAGTACTTCGTGATCCCGCACATCGCCAAGAGCTGGCAACTCGATAACGGGAATGCCTGGGCGCTGGCCTTTTACGGCCGCGGCGGCATGAACACCAACTGGAAGGGCGGCACGGCCACTTTTGATCCGGATGGCCCGATGGGCCCCGCGCCCATCATGACCTTCCCGGGCACTTACGGTGACGGCGCCTTCGGTGGTAACGGCAACGCCGGCGTGAACCTCAGCCAGGCTTTCCTGGATATCACCTGGGCCAAGCAGTTCAACAACAACTTCTCCTTCGGCCTGTCCGCAGTGCTGGTCGCGCAGATGTTCGAAGCCAAGGGCGTGCGACCGTTCTCGCCGTACACCAAGAGCTTCGCGGAGAGCGGCGGCATGATGATGCCGGAAAACCTGTCCAACAACGGTACCGACTGGTCCTACGGCTACGGCATGAAGATCGGCATCCACGCGCCGATCAACGACATGTGGGCCTTCGGCGCGATGTACCAGACCAAGATCCGGATGACCGACTTCGACGATTACGCCGACCTGTTCGCGGACGGCGGTGGTTTCGACATCCCGGCCGACCTGAAGGTGGGCCTGACCTTCAAGCCCAGCGACGCGCTCGCGTTCAACTTCGATATCGAGCAGATCTGGTACTCCGACATCGACTCGGTCGCCAACCCGATCGCCAACATCTTCGCCTGCCCGACGGCCGGTTTTGGCGGCATGGACCTCGAGTCCTGCCTGGGCGGCAAGAACGGCGCCGGTTTTGGCTGGGACGACATGACCGTGTACAAACTCGGCATGATGTGGACCAACAACGAAGACTGGACCTGGCGCCTGGGCTACAGCTACGGTGAACAGCCGATCCCGGACACCGAGATGACCTTCAACATTCTCGCCCCGGCGGTCATGGAGCACCACTTCACGGCCGGCTTCACGCTGGAGCGCACCAAGGGCCGTGAGTTCTCGATGGCCTTCCTGTACGCGCCGGACGTCGACCTCACGGGACCCCAGAACTTCGATCCGACCCAGACGGTGACGTTCGAAATGTACCAGTGGGAAGTCGAGGCAAGCTATAGCTGGCGCTTCTGAGCCACCGGGACAAGGCATAAAAAAACGGCCAGCTCTCGCTGGCCGTTTTCTTTTAAAAGGGGGCTAAAAAGGAGAAAAAAGGGGCCGGATACGATTTTTCAATTGAAGAATTGTACCCGGCCCTTTTTTAGCCTTTATCCTCAGACTTTCTCGATCAGGAAGTCGTAGATGCCGCCTTCTTCCTTGTGCTCCAGCAGCTTATTGCCGGTCGTGCGGGAGAAAGCCTGGAAGTCCGCCACCGAGCCCGGGTCCGTCGACAGGACCTGCAGGGTCTGGCCGGCGTCGAGGTCTTTCAGGGCTTTCTTGGCCTTGAGGATGGGAAGCGGGCAATTCAGCCCTTTAGCGTCGAGTACTTTGTCTGCCATGGTAATTTCCTTTCAAACGTGTGATTTCGTCCCGCTCAGATGAACAGGTTGATGTGGGATTTCGTCGCGCACTCGATGTAGGTGGCCGCGCCGCCGATCTCGATGCCGTCGATCAGGTCTTCCTTCTTGTAGTCGAACAGTTCCAGCGTCATCTGGCAGGCGATCATCCGCACGTCGGCCTCGACGGCGAGTTCGCGCAGCTCCTCGACCGAGGCGACGCCGTTCTTCTTGATCAGGTTCTTCATCATCTTGGAGGCCATTGCGTCGACGCCCGGAAGCATGCCGACGATGTTCGGCATGACCATGTGGCCGCCCGCCATCGGCATCTCCATGGCGGCGTTACCCAGCGGCGTGACCTTCAGGTTCAGGTCCTTCTTCAGCAGGGAAAGGCCGTAGAAGGTGAAAAACATGGTGACGTCCAGGCCCATGGCCGCGGCCGTGGTGCCCAGGATATAGGGCGGGTACGCCCAGTCGAGGCTGCCCTTGGTCACGATGATGGACATCGTGTTGGGATCGATTGCATTCGCGCCGTTTTCGTCTGACATGGTCCGCTGACCTCCCCAGGGGTGTGTTGTCATGGTGTATAGACACCCGATTATCACAGTTTTTCTTTTATTAGTAAAATCGAATACTATGGTTCGCCATGGCTCGATCAGGCCCCCAAACCCGCCGGGACGCGATGGAACGCGTGTTGTTCGTCGGCAGCGACGTTTACCGCGAAGCGGCCTTCGGCAAGCACCACCCGCTGTCGATCATCCGCGTCGCCGGCGTGGTCGACCTGTGCGGGATGCTGGGCTGGTTCGAACCCGGACAATTCCGTGACAGTCCACGAGCCAGCGAGGCCGAGCTCTGCCGTTTCCATGACCCGGCCTACGTGGCCGCCCTGCGCGAGGCCGACGCGGCCGGGCGCGTCGAAAAAACGGTCCGGGACCGCTACCGCATCGGCACGATGGAGAACCCCCTGTTTCCCGGCCTGTTCCGCCGGGCCTCGACCGCCGTCGGTGGCTCGATCCACGCCGCCGAACTGGCCCTCGAAGGCCGAACCGCGTTCCACCCGTCGGGCGGCACCCACCACGGCCGCGCCGACCGGGCCAGCGGCTTCTGCTACTTCAACGACCCGGTGTTCGCGCTGCTGGCCTTTCTCGAGGCCGGCCTCGAGCGCGTGCTGTACGTAGACCTCGACGCGCACCACGGAGATGGCGTGCAGCTGGCCTTCGAGCAGGACCCGCGGGTGATGACGGTATCCGTGCACGAGGAACGCCGCTGGCCGTATTCGGGCCTGGTCGAAGACCGCGGCGCCGGGCAGGCCCGCAACCTGCCGGTGCCGGCGGGGTTCAACGACTCCGAGCTGGCGTTTCTGATGGCAGAGGCCGTGTTGCCGCTGGCGCAGCGTTTCGCGCCGCAGGCGCTGGTGATCACCTGTGGCGCGGATCCGCTGGCCGGCGACCCGTTGTCGAAGCTCGAACTCAGCAACGGGGCCTTGTGGCGCGCGGTCGAAGACCTGGTCGCGGAATACCCCCGTGCCGCCGTGCTGGGCGGGGGTGGCTACAACCCCTGGACCGTGGTGCGGTGCTGGTCGGGGCTATGGGGCCGCCTCAGCGGCCGAACCATCCCCGCGACCCTGCCCCCTCCGGCCCGCGATTTTCTGGCCTCGCTGGAGTGTGACTTGATCGATGACGAGGATATCGCCGATTTCTGGTTGACCACGCTGGTCGACCCCCCCAACAATGGTCCGGTGCGCCCCGAGATCCAGCGGCTTCCGGGGCTCGTGCTAAATTAGGGCCGCATCGCCTGGTGTCAACAGGCACTGGTCCTGAAACGGGAGTGGACATGAACTGGCTGGAATCGCTGCAGGCAATCGAAGAACTGGAAGACGCCGGGTTCGACGCGGAACTGGTCGCCGAGATGGAACGCCACGCGGCCGATAACCGCGAGCGGCTGATCCGCTTCTCGACCCCGACGTTCAAGGAATACGAGAGCAGCGAACTGTCGAGCTGCGGCAAGAACAGTTTCCCGGCGTTCTCGATCACCGCCGCGGGTTGCGCGTTGATGTGCGACCACTGCGAGGCGAAGATCCTGGAACCGATGATCCCGGCGATCAAGCCGGAAATCCTCGACGCCAAGGTGCGGCGCCTGGTGGAAACCGAAAACCTGCAGGGCTTCCTGCTGTCGGGCGGCTCGAACAAGCGCAACGAGATCAACTACTCGAAGTTCTACCCGGTGATCGAAGGCCTCAAGCGCGACTTCCCGCAGATGCGCATCGCGATCCACACGGCGCTCACCGACCGCCAGGGCGCGAAGGAGATGGAAGCCTCCGGGGTCGACGTGGCGATGCTCGACATCATCGGCGCGCAGGAGACCATCCGCGACGTCTACCACCTCGACCGGCCGGTGGACGACTTCGAGGAAACCGTCGCCGCGCTGTGCGAGACCACGATGCAGATCTCGCCGCACATCGTGATCGGGCTGCACTACGGGCGCATCCTCGGCGAGGAAAACGCGCTGGATATCCTGAGCCGCTACGACACCAAGGCGCTGGTGCTGGTGGTGATCATGCCGTTCTACGCCAAGCCCGGCACCTTCGTCACGCCGGACACCAGCGACGTGGGCCGCATTTTCCTGGAAGCGCGCCGCCGCCTGCCCGACCGCCAGGTGCTGCTCGGCTGCGCCCGTCCGCCGGGCATGCACAAGCGGGTCACCGACGCCTACGCGGTGATGGCGGGCCTCGACGGCATCGCCTTCCCGGCCGATGGCGCGGTCGCGGTCGCTGGCATCGCCGGACGGCCCTTCCACCAGGCGCACGCCTGCTGCTCGATCAAGCTGGGCACCACCGGCGCCACCACCAACATCGCCACGCTGTCGTCAACCAGCTGCGCGGCCTGACCGAACCGGAGATCACCATGGGTTGCATCAAGAACGAGAACGCCACGACCGCCGAGCGGGGCCGCGACGGCCTGGACTTCAATCCCTGGGAAGCGATGGAACCCAGGCTGCCCGGCAGGACGCCCAGGAACATGCAGAACGGCGCCCCGGTGAAGGCGCACGACGTGGCGCCCGAGGGCGTGTACCGGCCCGACTACAATATCCTGACGCCGCACATGCGCTCGCCGGAGTACGTGCAGATGTCCACCGCCGCGGCGATTACGCTGGGCGTCACCACCGGCCGCATGTACCGTTGTTCCTGCACCCGCTGCCTGAACCTGCTGCTGACCTACCCGGAAGGCTGCCGCGCCAATTGCGCCTACTGCGGGCTGGCCCGCCACCGCGAGGCCGAGCGCGACTACGCAGACCGCAACTTCATTCGCGTGGACTGGCCGGCCGTGCCGATGGAGGTGGTCGTCGACAAGGTGGCCGCCGACGGCGAGAACAGCCCCTTCCACCGCATGTGCATCTCGATGATCACCCACCCGAGGTCGGACGACGACACGGTGGCGGTGCTGAAGAAATGGACCGAGAAAATCGACCCCGACACCATCCCGGTATCCATCCTCTCCAACCCGACGACGATGGGTCGCGAGGACGTCAAGCTGCTCAAGGACCTGGGCGCGGATATCTTCACGGTGGCGCTCGATGCCGCCACGCCGGAACTGTTCGACCGCACCCGCGGCAAGGGCGTGCAGTCGCCGCACAAGTGGAGCAAGTACTGGGAGGTGCTGGAAGACGCCCGCGACATCTTCGGGCCCGAGAAATTCGGCGTGCACCTGATCGCCGGCATGGGTGAGACCGAATACGAGATGCTCAGCGTGGTGCAGCGCGTGGTCGACATGGGCGGTCACAACCACATGTTCAGTTTCTTCCCCGAGGAAGGCTCGCTGATGGACCACCTGCCGGCGACGCCGCGCGACCAGTGGCGGCGCGTGCAGCTCGGCCGCTACCTGATCGATTACCGCGGCGCGCGCGTCGAGCAGATGACGTTCGACAACGCCGGGCGGGTCACGCATTTCGGCCTGCCGGCCGCGGAACTCGAAGACGTCATCCAGGCCGGGGTCGCCTTCCGCACCTCGGGTTGCCCGGGCAAGGTGGCCGAGGACGTATCGGCCTGCGACCGGCCGTACGGCGATTCGCCGCCCAGCGACATCGCCAGCTACCCCTTCCAGCCGGACAAGAAAGACATCAAGAAGATCCGCAAACAGCTGGGGATCCCGAATCGCCTGGTTTGAATGAAGACCCTTCGCATCCTCGACACCGGCGTCATCGAGGGCCGGCTCAACATCGCCTTCGGCCAGGCCATCGTCGAAGCGCACGGCACCGGCCAGGTGCCCGATACGCTGCGTTTCCTGCGTTTTCCGCCCACGGCCCTGGTCGGACGCCACCAGGCCCTCGGCCAGGAGATCGATCTCGGCTACTGCCGCGAGCACGGCATCGGCGTGGTCCGGCGCATCACCGGGGGTGGCGCCATCTACCTGGACCCCGGGCAGCTGGGTTGGGAACTGGCGCTGCACCGCAGCACCCTGGGTGGAGGCACGCTGGAAAACGTGGCGCGGCGAATCTGCGAGGCCGCGGCTGACGGGATCAGCAGGCTCGGTGTCGACGCCCGCTACCGGCCGCGTAACGACATCGAGGTCGGCGGGCGCAAGATCAGCGGCACCGGGGGTTTTTTCGACGGCGACACGCTGTTCTACCAGGGCACGGTGCTGGTCGACATGGACCCCCGCACCATGGTGTCCGCGCTGCGCGTGCCCCGTGCCAAGCTGGCGAAACACGAGCTCGACTCCGCCGAGCAACGCGTGGTAACCCTGCGCGAACTGCTCGGCGAGAACACGCCGGAGCTGGCCGAAATCCAGGCCGCGCTCGTGGCGGCCTTCTGCGAGCACCTCGGCCTGGCAGCGGCGCCGGGCACGATCAGCGCGGCGGAACGCCGCGAAGCCGAGACCCTGCACCGCGAGGAGATCGGCACGGAGGCGTTCGTGACCGGTATCGAGGAACCGCCACGGGCCAGGGGCGACCTGGCCGGCGAACGCGTCTGTCCCGGCGGCACGATCCGCAGCTACCTGCGCCTGGAAGGCCCGGCGCAAAACCGCATTCGAGGCGCGCTGATCACCGGCGATTTCTTCATCACGCCGCCGCGCGTGATTTTCGATCTCGAGTCGCGGTTGAGGGGCGTATACTTGGAAGACTTGGATTCCGTGATTACGGATTTCTTCGAAGACGCCGGTGTCGACGTACTCTCGGTGGCGCCGGGTGATTTCGTCGCATCCATCCGGGATGCGCTGGACCGGGTATGAACCTGTTGCACGTCATACAACATACCTCGGCTGATTACCTCGGCCTGATGGAAGACCACCTCGAGGGCCGGCGCATTCGCTTCCGCTATTTCCGCCCGTTCACCGAACAGGGGACCATCCCCCAGCCGGGCGAACTGTCCGACGGGCTCGTGCTGCTCGGCGGCGGGCCCTGGGGCAGCGCCGGCGCTCGCGACGTGCCGACGCTCGATGATGAAATCGTCCTGACCCGGGCGATGCTGGACCAGGGAAAACCGGTGCTCGGCATCGGCCTGGGCGCGCAGATCCTGGCCATCGCGGCCGGTGGCGGCTCGCAGCCGGCGCCGCTGGTGTTCGAGGTCGGTCATGGCCGGCGCGTCGTTCCGGAGGCCCTGGGCGGTTTTCTGCCTGAGCGTTTTCCGCACGTGGTCTACATGCGTGACCGGCCCGTGTTGCCGGAATCGGCACGCGTGCTGGCGGTGGACGCTGAAGACCGGCCGGCCGTGTTCGAGGTGGCGCCCAACGCGATCGGCATGGCCGGCCACCCCGGTTTCAAAACGGCGATGGCGGAAGACCTGATCATGGAATTCGAGGAAGCGCCGGACGACCCGGCGCCGACACTGCAGGCGCTGCAGATGATGATGCGCGAAATGGAAGACAGCCTGGTGCCGATCATGACCGGGCTGGTCAAGGTCACCGGCTGGATGCAGGCGAAGCAGCGCATCGCGCTGGCGCTGAAGAGTTGAACAGGGGATTAATTAAGATAATTCTAATTATTGGCGATTTAAATTAGATTAACGTAATATTATTGACTCACGTCAAGAGGACCGCGGAAAAATGTCTGAAAAACTCATTATCGTCATGGCCAACACCGACCCCAAGAACGGCGAGGAGCTCGGCGCCCCCATCTTCCAGGCTACCGTGGCGGCGGCCATGGAATACGAGGTGGACGTTATATGCACGGCCACTTCCGGCCGCCTGATGAAGAAAGGCGTGGCGGAAAAGCTGGTGGTCAAGGAAGGTTCGCCGAAGACCGTGTACGACTTCATCAAGGACGCGCACGAGGCCGGCGCCAAGTTCTACTGCTGTTCGCCGAACCTCGACCTGTTCGACATGACCACCGACGACCTGATCCCGGAATGCGAGGGCATCGTAGGCGGCGCTCACCTGATCGAAGAGGTGATGGAAGAAGACTGCAAGGTTTTGACCTATTAATTGATTGAGAACCGCAAGCCCGCGACGGGTTGCCGTCGCGGCGGAAGGAAGCACCATGGCGCACGCGCAAACCAGCAGAGTACAGCAATACATCGGTGACCCGGTGTCCGACGCCCCGGCCATCGACCGGGACCAGATGGAAGAAATCTTCCAGGACATCCAGTCTGACATTCGATACGACCACGAGCTGAACGGTTGCCTCAACTGCGGCATCTGCACGGCGACCTGCCCGGCAGCGCACTACTATGATTTCAGCCCGCGCGAGATCGTACAGCTGCTCTGGACGGAAAACCTGGAAGGCATTTACGACGCCATGCAGGAAAAGATCTGGGCCTGCGCCCAGTGCTATACCTGCGCCGCGCGCTGCCCGTTCAACAATTCGCCGGGCGGCCTGGTGATGCTGATGCGCGAAGCGGCGATCAAGCACGGCATGGAATCGGCCAAGAACGTGCTGCGGCCGTTCAGCCGCGTCATGCTGAAGCTGATTTCCACGGGCAACCAGCTATCGCCCGACATGATCAACGCCGACGGTTTCCCGGACTGGGGCCCGAACATCTCGAAGGTCCAGGCGCCACTGAAGGTGCTGCGCAAGGCGATCCCGATGCCGACGCTGAACACCACAGAAACCGCGTGGGAGGTCAACCTGACGACCTCGGTCGAGCTGTACACGATCTGGGAGGAAACCGGCGTGATGGACCAGCTCGAGACCATCGACGAGAACCTGTACGACGTGATCCTCGACATCATGGACGAGAAACGGGAAGACCTCGAAGACTGGGAAGACGAGCAGGAAGACGATTGATTTAGTGCTGTAGGAGGGGCGTAAGCCGCGACCTTTCCCGGAAGCCATTTTCAAAGTCGCGGCTAACGCCCCTCCTACAGGGGTATTGGAGAGCAAGTTTATGAACCAAGGCAACGACAACGGCGGCGAGCGCTTTACCGGCCACGGTCCGGAATGGCGTGATTCGAACCTGAGCCCGGAGGACGCGCGCACCGCGACCGCCTGGGTCGAACAGGTCATCAACAAGCGCTCGATGGAGGTCAACAAGGACCGCGTCGAGGACGTGCGCGACGAGATGTGGCAACTCGAAAAGGAAGGCGAGATTGTCGTCCACCGCGTGGGTGACGAACACCAACCGCGTGTCGCCAAGACCATTTACGGCTGGGACAAGAAGATTCCGACCACCCAGCTCTGGCACCACAAGTCCTGCGGCCAGTGCGGCAACATCCCCGGCTACCCGGCCTCGCTGCTGTGGCTGATGAACGAAATGAACATCAGCTACCTCGATGAAACCGACCAGACCAGTTGTACTGCCTGGAACTATCACGGATCCGGCATCGGCAACATCGTCAGTCTCGCCGCGGTCTTTCTGCGCAATTTCCACCAGGCCTATATCTCGGCCAAGGCGCAGGGTCTGCCCGAGGGTTACTACTATCCGCTGGTGCACTGCGGCACCTCCTTCGGCAACTACAAGGAAGTACGCGCCTACCTGATGCACTCGGCCGAGTTGCGCGAGCAGGTCAAGAAGATTCTCGGCAAGCTGGGTCGTTTGGTCGATGGCAAGCTATTGATTCCCGAGGAAATCGTGCACTATTCCGAGTGGGTGCACATGATGCGGCAGGACATCGCCAACCGCCAGACCATCGACGTGAGCAATATTCGCGCGACGATCCACCCGGCCTGCCACGTATACAAGATGGTGCCGCAGGACGCGATCTACGACGACAACATCCTCGGCGGCAACCGCGTGGCGGTTTCCACCGGTATCATGGAATCGCTGGGCACCCAGGTGATCGACTACTCCACCTGGTACGACTGCTGCGGCTTCGGCTTCCGGCACATCATTTCCGAGCGCGAATTCACGCGGTCCTTCTCGATCGACCGCAAGATCAAGGTTGCCGTCGAGGAGGCCCAGGCCGACGTGATGATCGGCCACGACACGGGCTGTATCACCACGCTGGACAAAAACCAGTGGATCGGCAAGGCTGCCGGCAAGGACTATAACCTGCCGGTGCTCGCCGACGTGCAGTTCGCCGCGCTGGCCTGCGGCGCACACCCGTACAAGATCGTGCAGTCGCACTGGCACGCCTCGGCCACCGAATCACTGATGGAGAAGATGGGCATCGACTGGCAGGCCAAGAAAGCCGAGTTCGAGGCCTACCTCAAGCAGGTCGAAGCCGGCGAGTACGAGAGCCTGTACGATCCGCGCCTGGCGATCACCTCGGGGCCGGGCTTCGAAAAGGCGCCGCAGCTGGCGCACGGGCAGCAGGAACGGCAGCGGTCCGAGGCGGCCGACTGACACGACCATTCATTGAAACGCACACGAGAGCAAGGCTGAGAACATGGCAAAACCAATCCTGATTGTAGGCGGAGGACCGGCCGGACTGGCCGCGGCGCATTCACTGGCAACCTTCGGCCAGGAGTGCATCCTGGTTGAAAAAGAGGACCGTCTCGGCGGCGCGCCCATCCTGGAAGGCTACGCCAAGCTGGTGCCTTCCGGCGAATGGGCCAAGGACGCCATCGGCGGCATGGTCGACCGGGCTGCGGGTCACGAGCTCGTCGACGTTCGCACGAGCACCACGGTTACCTCGTTCGAGGGCGAAGTTGGCGACTTCACGGCCACGCTCTCGAACGGTGATAGCCTGGAGGTTTCCTCTGCAATCCTCTGCACGGGTTTCACGCACTTTGACTCGAACAACAAGCCGGAATGGGGGTTCGGCACCTTCCCGGACGTGGTCACGACCTCCCAGGTCGAGCAGATGATTTCTTCGGGCCAGGGCGTGCGTTGCCCGTCCGACGGGCGCAAGCCGAAACGCGTCGCGATCCTGCTCTGCGTCGGTTCCCGCGACCGCCAGATCGGCCGTGAGTGGTGTTCGAAGATCTGCTGCACGGTCAGTGCCAACATGGCCATGGAGATCCGCGAGGAGCTGCCGGACTGTCATGTCTACATCTACTACATGGACATCCGCACCTTCGGCCTGTACGAAACCAAGTACTACTGGAAGAGCCAGGAGGAGTTCAAGGTCAAGTACATCAAGGCCCGTATCGCGGAGGTTACCTCGGACGGCGAAAAGCTGATCGTCAAGGGCGAGGACACGCTGGTCAAGCGTCCGATCACGATTCCCTTCGACATGGTGGTGCACGCCATCGGCATGGACCCGAATGTCGAGAACCCGGACATCTCCAAGATCTTCGGCGTGGATCTCGAGCCGCACGGCTACATCGGCAAGGCCAACAGCTACGCGGCTTCCGGCCTGACCAACAAGTCCGGTGTATTCGTGGCCGGTTCGGCCACGGGCCCCGAGACGATCGACGATTCGATCGCGCAGGGCAAGGCCGCGGCGATGGCCGCGCTCGAACAGCGCCAGCTGGCCGCCCGCCTGGTAAGCTGAGAACGCGCAATGGCGTCACTGTTTTCATCTTCGAAAGCACCCGTGCCGATGGAAGGCGGCGGACCGCGGCTGGATCTCAGCGGTCCGATCCTGAAGCGGGCTTTCGAAACCCTGGTCGCCGGCACGGAGGACCAGGGCGGGGTGGAACAATGGATCGACGCGCTCAAGCTGAAGAGCCGCATGATCCAGCAGGCATTCGGCCAGGGTCACCCGGCCGATCTGCCGCTGGACACCTTCAAGAGCCTGTGCGCCTTCATGGCCAGTGTGCGCCGTCGCGTCGGGCCGTACCTCGAGAAACCGGCCTGGGACGACATGGTCGCCGCGCTGGCCGAACTGCTGGATCGCGAACAGGCGGAGCGGTCGGTCGACGAGCGCCTCGAGACTTTCTGTGCGCATTTTCCGCAGGACGGCAAGCACCGCTGGGTGCGGGACCTTGGCGCCGAAATCCTGCACGGCCTCGACCCGGAGCGTTACCCCCTGATGTGCCGCTGGGTCTGGGACCGCAAGGCCAACACCGGCGTGATCCGCGAGATCTGGTTCGACGACGACATCGACAACCTGACGCTCGACATCCCGGACGGCTACGATACGTACCTGGTGTTGCGGCAGGAACTCAGCCAGTTCCTGTCGGACAACGGCGTTTTCCGCGACGTGATCTGGTACGTGGACCTGCTGTGCGCCAAGGTGTACGCCGATTACATCGCGGCGCAGGGCGGAATCTACCTGCGGGCGGACTTCTCCGCGCCCGGTGATCCCATGGAACATACGCGCCGTCTGCTGGGACTGGATGGCGTGCGGCCACGTAGCGGGCGCACCCGGCTCAAAGCCATCAGCGGCGAGGCCTTCGTGATCGAAGACGGCAACCTGCTGGAACGAGACAACTAATCTGGAATACGACGGGAACAAGCGATGCCCATTCATGAAAAATCACTGATCCGTCCCGAGAACCTGCACGTACAGGAGCAAAAGGAAGTCGAAGGCGTCGACGTTTCCGGGCACTGGAGCACGTTCATCGAGACCCGCGTGGTCAGCGACTACAACGAGGCGCTGCAGGAAGAAATCGAGGCCTTGCCCGGTGGCGAAAACATCCACCGCTGCTGGCAGTGCGGCTCGTGCACGAACGCCTGCACGGTGCACGCGATCAATCCGGAGTTCAACCCGCGCTACTGGATCTACCTGATCCGCATGGGCATGGAGTCCGAGCTGCTGCGGGACAAGGACATCATCTGGCAGTGCGTGAGTTGCAACAAGTGCACTTACGCCTGCCCGCGCGACGTGGTGCCGGAGGCCGTGATGAAGGCCACGGCGCACTGGTTGGAACTGAAGGGCCACACGCCCAAGTCCCACTCGACCATCTTCGACGAGGTCTTCAGCGAGCAGGTGTTCGAGACCGGCAAGATCGAGGACGGCCGCACGATCAAGCAGTATTTCAAACGCACCGGCCAGAAGTTCCCGCCGAACTGGATGGTGACGATGGTCTTGAGCCTGCTGAGGAACCTGCCCGTCAGCCTGCTGACCCGGATGGGCCTGGCGACCCTCATCGCGCCCAAGACCAGCGACTGGTCGAAATCGCGCGAAGCGATCAAGGAATACGTCGCCGAACAGGAAGCGCACCATCGCAAGGCACTCGGCCTGGATGAACTGGTGCGCGCGGCCGAGAACGAGATTCAGGAAGCAAGATCATGACGGACAAGAAAACCAAGTACCAGGAAGTCGCCTACTACCCCGGCTGCGCGCTGGAGGGCGGCGGCCATGCCTACAACCGCTCGACCAAGGCGCTCGGCAAGAAGCTCGGGCTGAAACTGAAGGAAGTAGACAACTGGAACTGCTGCGGCGCGATGGAAGTCAAGAACATCGACCCCAAGCTGCAGACCTACCTGTCGTCCCGCGTGATGTCGATCGCCGCCAACAAGATGGGCATGGATACCGTGATGGCGCCCTGCAACGGCTGCTATCACAACCTGAAGAAGGCCGAATACGACCTGGCCAACGACCCCGAGTCCGTGGAGGTCGTGGAACGCCTGTCGAAGAAGTCCGGCCACGACACCTACCAGGCCGGCCAGGTGGAAACCATCCACGCGCTGGACTGGGTCAAGGAAACCATCGGCGAGGAAGGCCTGAAGGAGCGGGTCAAGAATTCGCTCAAGGACATGAAAATCGCCAACTACTACGGCTGCATGTACACCCGACCGCGCCACATTTTCCCCGAGAAGGACCAGGGCCCGGGCAGCGAATCCACCTCCAAGCCGCACTTCATGGACGACCTGCTGGAGGCGGCCGGCGCCGAGAACGTCGAGTTCCCGCTGAAAACCGCCTGCTGCGGTGGCGCGCATACCCTGTCCGACAGCGATACGTCGACCAAGCTGGTGCTGAACATCCTGCAGGCCGCCGAGGCCTCGGGCGCCGAGGTGATCGCCACCGAGTGCCCGACCTGCCACAGCGGGCTGGAAATGCACCAGATCCGCGCCGAGGCCACCCTGGGTGTGAAGACCAACGTGAAGATCATCTACTTCACGCAGCTGCTGGGCATGGCGCTCGGGCTGAAGCCGAAGCAGGTCGGCCTGCACGAAAACGTCTCCGACTCATTCGCCTTCGTCAAGGAGAAGGGTCTGGCCTGAGTAATGCGCACGCTGGACGACATCGGCCGCGAACTGGACGCCCTGTCCACGGCCGAAGACAACCCCGAACTCGCCAGGACTTGCCTGGCGCTGGGCGAGGAAGTGCTCGAACACTGGGTCACCGCACGCGGCGCCGAGCCCACCCACGAACGCCGCGAAGGTTTTCGGCTGCTGGCCCTGCACCGCCAGGGCGCCGACAAGCTGCCGAGTTTCAATGCCTGCCGCGAGACCTGCCGGGAACTGGCCTACCACTACAACCTGCTGATGCAGCAGCCCGACCACCCGGATGCGGCGCAGCGCGCACGCATGATGGTGCTGGTCGCCAACCACCTCTACCTTTTCGTGCGCGGCAAGATGGAAGTGGAAGAACTGGGCGACTTTTGCTGTGCGTCAAGACCCATCCGGGAAAGAGTTGACGCGAAGCCACCCAAGCAGTAGAACGGTTCGAACCGAACGAACCCTTAAAGGAGGACTGGTTATGCCGAATGTTCGCGGATGCAATCTCCCCGATGACTTACTGTACGACGTGGAAAACCACACCTGGTTCACCGAGGTCGGCGACGGCACGGTGCGCATCGGCATGACCACGATCGCCACCGCGATGGCGGGCCAGCTGGTCGCCTTCACGCCGAAGAAAGTCGGCCGCAAGGTCCGCGCCGGCCGCTCCTGCGCCACCGTCGAGTCCGGCAAGTGGGTCGGTCCCGCCAAGTCCGCCGCCGGCGGCGAAGTCATCGCCGTCAACGAAGCGATGCTGTCCAACCCCAGCATGGCGAACGACGATCCCTACGCCGCCTGGATGGTCCAGCTGCAGCCGGATGACTGGGACAGCGTGAAAGCCAGCCTGGTGCCCGGCAGCGACGTGGCCGGACCCTACGAAGCCAAGATGGACTCCGAAGGCTTCGAGGGCTGCGCCTGATCCGAGGCACCTGACAGGGCGGCCGTGATGAAACGAATGCACGGCCGTCCACTGATCCTGCTGGTCGGGATCCTATTCTTCCTGGGCGCCGGTGCCCTGCCGGCGCAAAATGCCGGCGAACCATCACAAAACGTACCCGTCGAGTGGGCCCCACCCGACCCGGCGGATCTGTCGCCTGACTGGTGGACGCTGTTCGCCGCCGGAGAAGACGCTGAGCTCGACCAGCGTTTCGAGCGTTTCCACGCGTTGCTCCGCGAGGCCGTCGGCGCCCTCGACGCCGAGCAACTGCTCGCCGGCCAGGCCCTGCTCCAGTCCATCCATACCCAGTACGAATTGTTGCGCGTGACCCGGGAGGGCGCCGACGACGAGGTCTTCGAGCCGGTACCGGCGCGTGACAGCTACAGACTGGACACGTTCTTCGAACTGCGGCACAGGGCCGCGGACCTGGCCGCGCGGGAACGCCTGCCCCGTTTGCGGATCGACGAACTGGATCACCAGGCCAGTCTGCTGATCGACCGCCGGGATGCCCTGTTGCTGGAATACCAGGCGACCGACCCGAATACCCCGCAGCGACTGCTGCTCGGTCTGCGCCTGATCGAGGCCCGGCTCTTATTCGAGCTGATCGACGAGGAAACCGCGCAACTCGAGCGGCGCATCGACCAGATCCAGGCTCAGCGTGCGCTGGTCGATCAACGCGTGGTGTTCGCCCGCGATCATCTCGAAGCCGATGCCGATTCCCCGGAACGGCTCGAGGCGGCCCGGGAGGAGGCATCGAGGCGACAGGCGGAGTTCGGCGACCAACTGGCCGTGGTGCAGAACCAGCTGCTGACCGCGCTTTCCGCCCCGCAGAGCAAGCCCAGCCTGCTGGCCCTCCGCAAGCAGCAACTCACGCGCGCCTCGGTCGAACAGGCGCTCGCCCAGCTCGAGGCTGTAAACCTCCAGGGGCAATGGCTCTGGCAGCGCCTGCGGCTGGAAGAACGCGAGCCCAGTGACGACGACGTGGCCCGGCTGGAGGAGGCCGACCGCTTCGTCGACCAGACGCGGGCGCAGTTCCAGACCTGGACGACGGCCAGCCGCGCCATGTTGCTGAACCCCTTGCCGCAGGACAACCTGAACGCGGCGAAGAATATGGAACTGGCGCAGGCGGCGGCACAGGAGACGTTGGGGCTGCTGAACAAAATGGATCGCGCCATCGATGACTTCCAGCAATTGACCGATCTGCTGGAAACGGAGTGGCTGGGCCGGCAGCACGGCCTCCGTAACCTCTGGAGCCGCGTCGAGTTGTTGACGCTGGGTGTCCGCGAAACGCTGTCGGGTTACCTCGACATCACGCTGTTCCACATAGGTGACGTACCGGTCACCTTCGGCAGCATCCTGAAGATGGTGTTGATCCTCGTGTTTGGGTGGGCGATTTCATGGTTCATCCGGCACCTGCTCGAGCGGCTCAAGAGCCGGCGCCAGTTCGCCAGCAGCCCGGTGGTGTACACGCTCGGCCGGCTTTTCCATTACATCATCATCTTCATCGCGGTGATGACGGCCTTCGGTTCGATCGGCCTCGATTTCAGCAACTTCGCCCTGATCGCCGGCGCGCTCTCCGTCGGTATCGGTTTCGGCCTGCAGTCGGTGGTCAACAACTTCGTGTCGGGCCTGATCCTGCTGTTCGAGGGCTCGTTGCGGGTGGGTGACTACATCGAGCTCGACACCGGTCTGCGCGGCGTGGTCAAGGAGATCAACACACGGGCGACCGTGGTCCGCACCAACGACAGCATCGATGTCGTCGTGCCCAACTCGCAATTCGTCACCAACCAGCTGACCAACTGGACGTTGCGCGAGCCGCTGGCGCGATTCCGGATCGAGTTCGGCGTGGCCTACGGCTCCGACAAGGAACTGGTCAAGGAAGCGGCCTTGGAGGCGGCCAGGCGGGTGGACTACATCGTGCACAACATGCCGTCGCGCCCGGTGGAGGTCTGGCTGACGAATTATGGCGACAGCGCGCTGGTTTTCCAGCTGCTGGCCTGGGTCTCCAAGGCCGGCGTGATGCGACCCGAGCGGGTGCGCTCCACCGTGCTGTGGGAGCTGGAAACGCAGCTGCAAGAACGCGGCATCGAGATCCCTTTCCCGCAGCGCGACCTGCACCTGCGCAGCGGTTTCCTGGCGTCGGAAGATCCCGGACCCGCCCAGGCCACGTAATCATCCTGATGGGGTCATCTGGGAGGCCAACGGGCCTTTTTTCGATAGTTTCCCGGTGACATGCCGAACCAGCCGCGAAAGGCCCGCCCGAAGTTGGATGGGTCCTGGTAGCCCAGGCGGTAGGCGATGCGGCTGATGCTGAGGCTGGAATTGGCCAGGTAGTCCGTGGCCAGCGTTCGCCGGACGCCGTCGCGGATGGTCCCGTAGGAAGTGCCGCCCCGCTTGAGCCGCCGGATCAGGGTCCGGGTCGAGAGGTTCTGGCCGGCCGCGATTTCGCCCAGGCCGGGCATGTGGCCGGGCCGGGCGAGCAGTGCCTGCCTCACGGCCACCTCGGCGGGCAGGCCGCCGGCCGTCTCCCGTAATTCCTCTTCGCATCGGGCCAGCAGGTAACGGTGCATGGCTTCGTCGTGCATCGCGCATGGCTGCTCCAGCCAGGAGAGCGGCAGGCGCAGGGAGTGACGGCGCGCGTCGAAGACCAGGTCGGCGTGAAACGAACTTTGCAGTCGCTCGAGATAGACCGGTTCCGGCAGGGCGAACGCCAGGCGCGCGCCTTTCAGCGTGCGGCCCAGGGGGCGTTCGATCAGGCCCTGCATCGAAAGCAGGGCGAGCTCGATCAGCAGCCTGCGCTCCGCGCCCAGGTTTTGCGACTCGTAAAAGCGAACCACGAACTCCTCGCCCTCCACCGCGCCGCTCGGCCACAGGAAGGGGCCCCTGATGCCGAAGTAACGCAGCAGCACGTCGACCGCGGTGCGGACGTCCGGCGCGGTCACCACGGCGAAGCCCAGCGCCCCGTGTGCGGGCACCGTGAAGCGTTCGCCGAGCGCCAGGTGCCAGCCCTCGCCGAAGCGTTGCGTGACGCGTCCCAGCACGCGACGCACGGTTTCGAAGTCGATCGCCTGCCCGGTCAGCAACAGGCTTTTTGCACTGAGGCCGGTATCCGCCAGCAGGGGATCCAGGTCGAGACCGGTATCGGCGGCGTACTGCGCGAACAGCTTCAGGTAGGCCGAAGGCAGCGCCATTTTCTGGTCTTTCTGGTGCATTTAGTAACCTAATGTCACTTTATGACCATTAACTGTCAAGCGCTGCGCTTTCTCACCGGCTCCGCCTGGGTCACCATAACGGACCAGACAAAGCACGGCACTTGCATGAAAACCTTCACTTACGACGACCCGGAACTGGGGACGATTCGTTACACCGACAAAAAGCGCTACCTGTGGTTGTTCTCGGTGTTCTTTCCGCTGATCCCGTTCGTCGGCATGGGACTGTCGCTCTGGCTCGGCAGCGAGTGGGTGCTGTGGCTGCCCCTGGCGGCGGTCTACATCCTGATCCCGATTCTCGATTTCATATTCCCCAACGACGCCAGTAACCCGCCCGAACAGGTGGTGCCGCAACTGGAAGCCGATCCCTACTACCGCGTGTTGAACCACCTGACCGTGCCGCTGCATTTCATCGTGCTGGTCTGCGGCACCTGGTTCGTGGCCGCGCAGGATCCGGGTTGGTTCGGCACGCTGGGGCTGGCCTTGCTGGTCGGGGCGATCGGCGGTTTCGGCGTGAACACGGGCCACGAACTGGGCCACAAGAAAGACCCGGCCGACCGCCTCGCCGCGCGCCTGGTGCTGGCCGTGCCGTTTTACGGGCACTTCACGATGGAACACAACGCGGGTCACCACGCCCAGGTGGCGACCCCGGAGGACAGCGCCAGCGCGCGCATGGGGGAGAGTATTTACCGCTTCGCCTTGAGGGAAATTCCGGGGGGACTGGTCAGGGCCTGGAAGCTGGAGCGGCGGCGCCTCGAGCGCCGTGGTTCCGGGGCCTGGTCGTGGCGCAACCACATCCTGCAATCCTACGCCATATCCGTGCTGCTGTATGGCGCACTGCTGGGAGTCTTTGGCTTGACGGTGCTGCCGTTCCTGCTGCTCCAGGCGGCCTGGTCGTGGTGGCAGCTGACCAGCGCCAACTATGTCGAGCACTACGGTCTGTTGCGCAGGAAGCTGCCGGACGGGCGTTACGAGCGTTGCCAGCCGCAGCACTCCTGGAACGCCAACCACCTGGCGTCCAACCTGGTTTTGTTCCACCTGGAACGGCATTCCGACCACCATGCCCATGCGGCCCGCCGCTACCAGTCGCTGCGCCACTACGAGGACGTGCCGCAATTGCCCAGCGGCTACTTCGGCATGTTTCTGCTGGCCTACCTGCCGCCGCTGTGGTTCCGCGTCATGGACCCGAAGGTCCTGGCGCTGGTCGACGGCGACCTCGACCGCGTCAACCGCGTGTAGGAGGCGCGTAAGCGGCGACCTGTAAGAGCGGGCTCGCCCGCGATCGATCTTCGGATGCGGTTCCGCCGCCCGCACCATCAAAAAAGGGGCCGGATACATTTTATGTGGGCATAATTGTATCCGGCCCCTTTTTTTCTTTTGGTCGCGGCTTACGCCCCTCCTACAGATTCGACCAACCTCAGCCGCAGACGCTCTTCTCGGGCACGGAGAAGAACTTCAGGGCCTCGAACTCCGGGTCCGGGGACGCGGCCTCGTCACCGAAGTCCGCTTCGAGCTCGGACGCCAGCCGT
>Ga0180436_10000742_pt1 | contig 32876 bp, 24 predicted proteins | sample SS_ome_2_FD_132434 | JGI IMG/M metagenome (GOLD analysis project Ga0180436, IMG submission 132434) | Hypersaline lake sediment archaeal communities from the Salton Sea, California, USA - SS_3_S_2 metaG | ecosystem: Environmental > Aquatic > Non-marine Saline and Alkaline > Hypersaline >... | reverse complement strand
TGGAGAAATTGATGATTATGATGTCAGGGAATCCAAAAGAGTGGCGGGGAAGCTTGGGTACAAATGGTTATTTATCGAGTACACAGAAACTATTTGGAAAAATTTCGTGGCTGATAGCCAGACTGCAGATTATTTGAATTTTGCAGGTCAACTGAACACTCTTCCACATTTTCAGGATTTCATTGCGGTTAAGTATTTGAAAGAGAATGAATTGATACCGGAAAATAGTGTAATCATTGCTGGGCATACCGGTGATTTACTGGGCGGGAAACAGATCCCGGTGGAGATAGTAGAATCAAAAAGTCAGAATTGGACCGTCGAAAGGTTTAACAAATTGCTGTTGAGGAAACATGCAAATTATGGGTTTGTATCTCAAAAGATAACTCGTAGGTTGAGGGAAACAATCCTTGAAAGAAACATTTACCCTCCTCATGATGGCGATGAAGACAGCTTTATCAGGGCCCTTGACATTTGGAATTTTTATGAGAGGCAACAGAAATTTATCATTAATTCTGTGCGGGTATATGAGTTCTTTGGCTATGAGTGGCGACTCCCCCTATGGGATTCTGAAATTGCGGATCTCTGGTACGGTATGCCTTCAGTTTATCGAAAGAATAAGACCTTATATAATGATTATTTAAATGAACAGCTCTTTGCAGAATTCGAATTGGGGAAAAGATATAAACATATAAGAGAAAGAGGTGTAATTGGTCTTTCAATTAAGGGAATAGCCAGGCTTGGTAAAGATGTGATGGCATCTTTAGGAATCATTAAGAGGTCACCTTTCCTCAAGTTCTTCAGACGTGAAGTAAAACTGGAATTCCGATATTACAGACAAAAGGCTCTCAGCGACAGGGACCTCATGGCCCAATTCACCCTTTACTACAATCGGATTATATCTAAATTATGAGAATTGCCTACATATTAGATGAGGATATTGCTATCCAAAGTGGTGTGGTTCAGAAGATCGGCGTTAAAGTTAAACTATGGATGGGTGAAGGGCACACGGTAAAAGTAATCTCACTAAGATCCTCCAGTCATATTCCGGTAATTCCTGATGCGGAAGTTGTATCCATCAGAACTGAAGTTAACCTGTTTACTAAGTTTTTAAGACATTTTAAAAACATCAGGACCTTACGGAAAATATTACAAGGGTATATCCCCGATATCATTTATTGCAGGCACATTAAATATTCTCCTGGATTAGTTAAATCCCTCAGAAGTTCTGGCAGGTATGTTGTGGAAGTAAATACCAATGACCGTAAAGAGTTTATGCTTATAAATCCCAAGGTGGGTCTATATAATAAGCTAAGCAGAAATGTGCTGTACAGGTCTTGTTCTGGGATGGTAGCGGTGACCCGGGAATTAGCCACGGACCCGGACTTTACAAAATTCAGAAAACCCTCTGTTACCATTGCCAATGGAGTGCTGGGGTCAAATGAAGAATTGCCAGCCAAGATCCATGGAGCCAGATTTAAAGTAGGTTTTATCGGAACACCCGGGCAGCCCTGGCATGGATTGGATAAAGTAATTTTGCTTGCTGCAGAATTGCCCGAACATGACTTCTTTATCATTGGATCCTCGGAAGAGGATATTAAGAAAGACAAATTTATTTCATCCTTGCCCTCCAATGTTCGACTTGAGGGTTATCTGAGTAAAGAAGCTTCGATGAAGGTCCTGAGGCAATGCGATGTGGGTATCTCTACTCTGGCCCTTGACCGGAAAGGCCTTTCTGAGGCATCTCCATTGAAAACCCGGGAGTATATGTTATTGGGTCTCCCTGTAATAGTAGGCTATAAGGACACAGACCTAAACGAGGAGTCAGCCTTCTTGCTCAATATTGGAATTGGTGAGAAGAATGTGACCACACATATGGATGAAATATCCGGATTTATCTCAAACTCCAGAAATCTGGATGAGAAGGACATCAGGGAATATGCGAGGAAGAAGTTTGATTCTAGGGAGAAAGAATCCAGACGGCTAAAGTTTCTCATGGAAATTGCCTCCAATGAATAGCCTGGAAATCATCATAGCATCCATAAGTTCCCTCCTGGTTATGGTGAATATCTACAAGATCCGGATCCAAATCGATAATATGATGTCGCTGTCTTATTATATTCTGATCATTTTTCTTTTCGCGGGAAGTTTTATTTCCCTTCAGGGAGATTGGTGGGTGAGAAAGGTTTCAGCAGACAATATTCACAAGGCATTTACCCTCTTTCATCTCAGTTTAATTTGGTTTTCCCTGGCGGTCTTCTTCTATACTTCTTTTAAGGATAAAATTCCGGTAAAGGATAAGAATATTCAATTTCGAAAAGGAATTGAGAAGTTGATTTTCCCGCTTCTTATAATAATCATAGTCCTTGTATTGCTGATTTTCTTCCTTCCTGACTCAGCCCTGATGGCTTTCCTAAAAAGAACCAGGGAAGCAGAGGATCTGGCGAGGATACGGGGCGATCAGGGATACTATTTTGAGGGTCCTAAGATCATCCTTTATTTTCGGAATCTGGTTATGGGACCTCTTTTGCTCTATATGGTGGCATTCTATGGGATCTATCACTACATGAGACATGGTTATACCAAATGGTTTAGGTTGCTGATCGTATTGACGGCATTTATGTTGATTCTGGACTTGTCGAAGGCTCCGGTAGTAATATTGATATTATTAATTTTTCTCCTTAGGTACCGATATGCGGGAAATCCCATAAAGGTTAGCAAGTTTTTATTGATCGGCGGAGTGGTGTTAATTTTTGTGTATTCCATCGCTTTTAATATTAGTGTCTGGGAATCGGTTCCCAGAATCTTGCACAGATTAACAGTCTCACAATATGCCGGATTCCCTAATGCATTGGAGGTTTTTCCACTTCACCATGACTACCTGGGTATCAATACAATTTCAGGTTCGGTTTCCAGAATGTTTGGTCAGGAGTATGTTGCCTATTCGAGGGTGCTTATGGAATTTGCCAATCCCTCGGGTGTGGAACAGGGAACAGCCGGCTATATGTCTACCTATTATCTGGCCGAAGCCTATGCCATTGGCGGAATATGGATGTTTGCAGCCGCTGCCATTTTAACACCCTTATTACTGGCTTTGATTGATTTTGTTTTCAGAAGAACCAATGATGTCTTCTTTCAGGCTTTCTATATGGTCCTGTTAATTAAACTGCCCTTTATACTTATTGATGGGTTTACTCGTATTTTTATAAATCAGGAATTGATCTTTTTATTTATCGCAATACTTACAATTAGCTATTTAAATAATATCGCACGAAAATACCAGCATGATTAAAGTCGCATACCTTTTATCCACACTCAGGAAAAGTGGTCCGGTGATGGTACTTTTGAATATCGTTAAGCATCAGGACCAAAAACTCATCGATCCTGTCATCATTACCCTTTCTCCTGAACCAGAGAACAGCATGCTACAACAGTTTACTAAATTAGGGATACGAACTGAGAGCCTGAAGCTAAGCAGAGCTCAGGGTATTTTGCAGGCCGGGAAACGGCTGGGGGAATTGCTGGAAAAGATTGACCCCGATATTATCCACAGTCATGGATTCCGTGCGGATGGCCTGGCTGCCAAAATACGTCATCGAGCACTCAAGGTGTCCACATTGCACAACGATCCTTTTGTGGACTATCCCATGAAATTCGGGTCTGTTAAAGGCAAGTTCATGGCCTTACAAAGCAGAAGAAGCATTAAAAAACTTGATTTACCTATTGCCTGTTCCAAATCCATTCAGGAACAAATGGACAGGCGGGGGATCCGGACCGGATGCATTCAGAACGGAATTGACATCGAACTATTTACGCCCATTCAGGATCATGAGTCTGATCAGCTAAAAGGGAGGCTGGATATCCCCCTTGATAAACTGATACTTATTGTATCAGGATCGCTGATAAAGCGAAAAGATGTGGAGACAATTCTGCATGGGATATCTCAATCAAAACGAAATGACCTGCTGCTCCTTGTACTTGGAGATGGGCCTGAACGGGAGCATCTTGTGAACAGCTATGGCCGGGATGCTAGAATTAGTTTCCTGGGCTTTCAGGAAAATGTACTGGACTATTTGCGTTGTGCTGACTCTGTCCTCTCAGCCTCAGTGTCCGAAGGACTACCCAATGGTATTATAGAATCCATGGCTTGCGAACTTCATTGCATTCTTTCAGACATTGCTTCCCACAGGGAACTAAACCTTCCGGAAGGAAACCAGTTCTTTCATATTGGAGATTCAAAGAAGCTGGCGTATATTCTTGATCAAATGACTGTTAAGGACGCCATGCAGACTGGAAAGCAAAACCGGGATGTTGTAAAGAGACATTTTTCTGCGAAGAAGATGGCCAGAGACTATCAAACACATTATCTGAAAGATGCAGGGGAGTTATAATCGAGCCGAGCGTTACCTTGGGGTTCTGTTAAGAAGATTCCCGGGAATGAGGCGATATGCCAAGGAGGGATATCAAAGGATTAGCTATTTTTTGTCCAAGAAACCAAAAGTGGACTATAAGGCCTTTGTGTCATCATCCATTGAGTTGAAGGGAGAAGAAACCTTTTTTGGTTATTATGATAAGAGCCCGGTAAATAGTTCGGGAACACATATTCTGTTTCATGCTTCCACCAGAGCCACCTATAAAAAGCCTTCAACTGCTGTGGCTGTTAAGGTAGCGGTCAAAGAGCTTCATACGGATAAGGAAGCAGAATTCGCCACATCTACTGCTTACAACTGGCAGCAGGGTTGCCGTGCCCAATGGCTGAATAACGAAGAATTTATATTTAACAATTTTGATGCAGAGAGGGGAATATACGTCTCTGAGATTATAAATCTAAGAGATCGGGATCTCAACAGAACACTTGATTTCCCGGTTTACGATACGGCTGAAAAAGTAGGATTGAGCCTAAATTTTAACAGGCTTGCTCTTCTTCGCCCTGACTACGGTTACCGGAATCTGGTAGAAGGGGGCGATTATGAACTCCTTGAGGATGCCCGGGATGGAGTTTTTATTTGCGACCTGATCAATAATCGTGTGGAGCTTCTAATATCACTTGAATACCTAAAGAAGTTAAGCGAGGTGGAAAAACTGGAATCCCACAAGGTAAATCACCTCATGATCAATCAGGATGCTTCCCAATTTGTATTTCTATACAGGTATTTTAATAAAGGCAGAAAGTTTGATTGCCTGATCTGCTCAGACATTGGTGGGAAGGATGTCAGAGTACTGTCTTCCAATGAGATCATAAGCCATTATTGCTGGATCTCCCCAAGGGAAATTGTGGCATACATGCGAGGCCCGGATCAAAAGGAGAGGTATTATTGTATAAACACAGATTCAGGTCAAACAAAGGTATATGGAGAAGGGATTATTGATCAATTTGGCGATGGTCATCCAAGCTATGCAAATGGCTTACTGATTTTTGACACCTATCCTGACAAGTCCAGGCATAAGAAATTGCTGGCATTTGATCCCGGCTCAGACAGCCTTTGGGAAATGGGCAGATTCTTTGAATCATTCCGCTATGGCGGGGAGACACGATGCGATCTCCACCCGAGACATTTGATAAATACCGATTTTATATCAGTGGATTCGGTGCATCAGGGGAAAAGGCAGATGTATCTTATCAAATTGGACAAAAAATGACATAGATGGCGGCATTGAAACCCATACTAAATAAGTCCTACATCTATGCCAGCTACGCACTGGCTGCATCCATTCCTTTTACGGAGAATATTTCCACCATTGTCATAGCACTATGGGTATTTTTTGGCTTATTTCACCTGCAAAAGCCCCATAATATTCTCAGAGATAAGGTGCTTCGCCAACAATTGATTTTACCCCTGTATTTTTGTCTGACGGTCATTGCCCTGATCTACACCAGGGACATGAATGAAGGAATGGCACACCTGGAACGAAAGGTCTCATTTGTGCTTATTCCGCTAATGGTCATTTTTAGCTCGGCCGTTATCCGGCCTCATATAAATCAAATCTTAAGGGCTTTCGTTGTAGGTGTAATAGGAGCTTCTGTGATATGTGTGATTATGGCATTTTTTAACTCCATATCTGTTGGGGATGAGGGAATAGTATTTAATGCAGCCGTTGTACTAAAGGATAAATCATTCTGGGAATCAAATAGTTTCGGAGGGAATTATTTCTTTCACGAACAACTTTCAATTTTCAGCCACCCTTCTTACTTTGCCATTTATATTTGTTTTTCACTCTTCCTTCTTGGCAGGGAGCTCTTGACTGAGCAAAAAACAGTCAGAGGAAGCATGCTTAGAATTGCTCTGCTGCTTTACCTGGTGATTTTTCTGTTCTTTCTCTCAGCCAGAATTTCTTTTATTTATTTGGGATTTTCCCTGTTTCTTCTGATGGTGATTTATTTCAAGCGGCTGGCTTCCTGGACAAAAGTAGCGCTGGTCTTTGTGGTCCTTGTATTCGCGCTGGCAATCCTGAAGTTTAATTACAGAATAATCAATGTCTTTTCTCAGGATTTCAAAAATACTTCATTGCTGGAATTAAGTCAGAAATCAAATTCTTTTAAACGGGTTGTTGTGTGGAAACTTGTCCACCAGAATGAAGAAGGGATTCGTATAGTAGGAACCGGACCGGGGGATGTGCATAATGAGCTAAATGTGCTATATGAAGAGGCGCAACTTGAGGAGGAGTTAAGCGGTATTAATGCACACAATCAGTTTCTTGAATCCTATCTGGGTTTAGGATTTTTTGGTCTAATGCTTCTATTGGCAATCTTTATTCCCGTATTTGGATGGAAACTGGGTTTTCTGCATGTACATATTCAGTTATTGATTCTGACAGCCATATTTTTCATGCTTGAATCAGCCCTGGAGAGAAATGCTTTCATCGTTTTTATTAGCTTTTTCCACCCGCTTACCGTACACTATCAGAATTCCCATATTATAAAGAGAAAGAATTAATGCAAAAAGGATTAGTATCTGTTATCATGGCGGCCTATAATGCTGAAGCTTTTTTGAAAGAAAGCATTGATAGCATATTAAGACAAAGCTACAGCGAATTTGAGTTCCTGATTATTGACGATTGTTCAAGCGATTCTACTCCGGACATTCTAGAATCTTATGAGAAATCTGATCCGCGAGTTATTGTTCAACGAAATCCTCAGAACAAAGGACTGGCGTACTCACTAAATATGGCTATCCAGATGTCAAGGGGAGAATATCTGGCCAGAATGGATGCAGATGACGTATCCTTACCGGAAAGGTTTGAAAAACAAGTTGGGTTTTTGGAAAAGAACAAGTCGGTGGAGATCTGCGGTACAGCGTGTATAGAAATTGATAGTTCCGGCAATGAACTGTACCGAAAATCTATGCCCAAGAATAACAAGGAAATGGAAGCGGTCATTTTCAAAATTAATCCCTTCATTCATCCTAAAGTGATGCTTCGGAAATCTTTCTTTGATAAGCTTGGATTCTATAATGAAAGCTTCAGAAAGAGTCAGGATCTGGAGCTTTGGGCACGAGCCTACGTGGCCGGAATACAAATGGCAAATATTCCTGACTTTCTGCTTTTATACAGGATGGAGGATAATTTCTGGAATAAAAGATCATCCATGGTAGTAATCAGGAATGAGATGCGGGTCATTCGTTATCTGATCAAACATTCGGGCAAGTACGGCAAGTATTTCACAGTGCTGATACCCAAGGCTATCTTTCGCTTGTTGCAAAGAATTATACCTTCCGGTCTTAATCAACGACTTTACAACTACTTGAGGTCCTAGTTATAGCAAAGGGGACTACTCAGTTTCGAAAGTAATGGCATCCCTTTCCTGCGACAGGAATTCGAAATCCAAAGTTTGTTTCAATCCCTGCCCCAGGGTATATGGAGCCTTAAATTCAGAGGCGTGAGCTTTCCCGGCGTCAAATTGTGTTGTGGCACAGAACTTTTTCACCCTGACCGAGCTAATCGCAAATTGTTTTCTGCTAATCCACGAGAGGAGGTCGAAGCAGTAACCACCAATCATGCCCAAGAAATAAGGAATCTTTAACACTTTTTTCTCATTGCCCATTCTACTTCTGACCAGCGATACAAGATCCTTCATATTCATATCCGGCTTGTCCACATAATTGTACACCCGATAACCCGGTTCCCTGATCTCTAAACAGTACTGCAGGAAAGCAGATATGTTTCCTACGTAGGCCATGGATTTTTTATTATTTCCCTTTCCTATCATCAAAAATCTCCCGGAAGCAATTTGCTTCAGTAGATTATATACATTCCCTCTGTTGCGTTCTCCAAAAATCACCGTGGGCCGGACAATAGTCAGTGTTCTTCGCTTCGGATCCTGATTATGCCAGTTTCTGAGGATTTCTTCAGCCTGCCATTTGCTTTTCCCGTAATGATTAAAAGGATCTTCCGGGTGATCTTCATCCGGATTTACTTTGTTCAGGCCATAGACCGCGACAGAGCTGGTGAATGTTATATGCCTGATATTTAATCGATCCATTGCATCAAGAACCTTTCTGGTTCCTTCCACATTGACCTCGTAGTAAAGAGAGGTCGGCGACACATCATCCCTGTGTTCAGCAGCCAGAAGCAAAATACAGTCTGTGTCTGTGTTCAAGGCAGCATCCAGTCCCTCGTCGCAGATGTTTTTGATTTTGCAGATCTCCGAAAAAAATGGGGATTCTTTCTTATCGATGATATAGCAGCTCTCACTCCCCATATCTTCGATAAGCTTACTTCCAACAAAACCGGATCCACCAATAACGGCTACCTTATTTACCATGAGGAGTGTTTTAAGGGGCAATTACAAAATATGCCAGGAGAAAGTTATTTATCGTACCCAAATCTCCTTCCTGTATCGAATCAGCAGTGCCAGAATAAGGGCAAGACCAAGAAAGTACCACATCAATTTTACAGTACTTTTCACAACTCCGTTATCTGGTGAGTTGGGTATGGGGAAAGCTTCGAGAATGGTTACCACATCACCAAAAAGGCTGAGGTCTCGTTCACATTCCTGTTTCAATTCAAGCAATCGAAACATCTGTGAATGGTACATACGAACCACTTTTTCGGAGGTAAATACGATTTGACCTTCCTTTTGCCTCAATTCGTCTGGATTGGTATAATACTCTCGCTTTTGCAGACTGTCAAGTTTTTCGATTTCGTAATCGATCTGAACGATCTGAGCTTGTAAATTGGTCTGTCTTTGTTTGTTGAGGGATTCGAGAAAGGGCTGGTTTTCAAGATAGTTTTTAATGCCTAGTTCAAGGTTTGGAAGAATCTCCGGCTCGTAAACCCTTGCCCTTACAACGAAAATGGAATCAATCTTACGAACGCTTGTATCAGCTAAAAATTCTCCCTCGATGTCCAGACCGTCAAAGATCCCGTCTTTCCCAATATCAAAGTACCAATGTGTTTCAATGCCCTTAATGGCGCTTGCCTCATCAGCACTTAGATCAAGTTTATTGGCCAGTTCCGAATGATTTTTTAATCTCGCATAATCTCCCAGCTTGTCAATATAGGACATAATTGGCTGGTTGGTGGTAGCATTGGATCTAAGGGTCAAATCGGAATGATAGTGGTCTTCAGTGGTGATATTTAACAGAAATGCGCTTAACACACAAAGCACGATTGCAATAAAAAAATAGTACCATTTCTGCAGCAAAAATACCAGGGCAGATCCTACAAAAGAAACCAGCCCTAAAAAAAACCTCTTCAGAAAGTCGCCAAATTTCATGAATAAGAGCAATAAGTCGATCTCTTCTTGATTCGGCTTATTTTGATTAGAATCAGATGACATGTTTTCGAGTTCGTGATTTTAACAAAAATACATATTTCTATCTATGCCAGTGCCCTGTTCTGACTTTGATGATATAAATGGGAATAAATGAAAGGCCCGAAGCTAGCAGTAGGGTAATCAATATGAGCAGCTCGTTTCCGATATTTCTAAGAATAAGAGCCAGGACAATGAATAATAAATTGACAAACAGGATCGTGGCGGTGGCCTTGATATGCGATCCGCTTATGTCCAGTAATCGATGATGGATATGGCTTCGATCCGCATCAAAAGGAGATTTCCCTCTCGCTATTCTAAGAACGAATACTCTGGCTGTATCAAATAAAGGAACAATTAGCACGCAGAGCATAACTGCGGGAGTGGAGAGATCTTCGTCAAATACAGTTTGACCGTTTTCGAAATTTAAAAACCGGATGGCAAAGATGGCAAGCAGATAGCCTATGAGCATGGAACCTGTATCCCCCAGGAAAATCTTATTCTCTTTGCCGAATACGTTGTAAATGAAGAAGGCAATGAGGGAAGAAGCCAGTATAAAACTCATAATGGCGTAGGACATGTGGTTGTTCAGAAGGAAGCCAATCCCAAAAAATAGGGAAGTGATGATTCCCACACCCGAGGCCAGTCCGTCGATTCCGTCGACCAGGTTGAAGCTGTTGATCAGGGCCAGAAACAGAATGAAGGTCAATGGAAGACTTACCGCGTAAGACAACTGGTCAATGCCAAACAGTCCGTGAAGGGACGAAAGATGAAAATCGCCCGGGACCAGGATAAAGGTGATGGCTATGACCTGGCCAATGAATTTTTTATAGGCAACCATGGGGTGCAGATCGTCTTTCAGTCCCCAGAAAAACAGGATGAGCATTCCGGCAATCACATATTTCAGCTCATGTGCAGTTGGTATGCCGGTATATAGTACCGAGGAAATAATGACTCCGGCAAAAATGGCTACTCCTCCCAGGTTGGGGGTGGGATTATCATGGGAGGTACGGCCGTTGGGATGAGCCATAAGGCCTTTGATTCGTGAAACCCGCACAATAGCCGGGATGGCTATGGAGGTGATGATAAAGGTAAATAGTACAGCAATCCCTATGAGAACATAGGGAGGAATAAAGAGTTCAAAAACGCTATTGTTAAAAATCATTATCCTCTCACTTCATCGACTATTTGAATTCCTTGAATGGCCCTCTAAAAGTAATTTATACGTGTAAAACTCCATAATGTTTTTACTAACACCTTATAAAGGTGATACCCGCATTCATACCCTTGCATTTCGATGGAATCGAATAGTTGATTTATGAACTCTCTGAGGAGTCAGATTATTGTCTTTTAGTAAAGATAACGATGACAGTCGGCACAGGCCATTTCTTTCCAGGCTTCGCCCATATCGACCGGGTGTTTGAATTCCAGGGAATTTGCCACTGTGGTTGATTCGAAGTTATCTCTGGTGCCCTGGGCGAGGATGGTATGACAGAGGTTGCAGTCCCTCGAGATAACCTTTCCGTCCTCGCTTTCGTGCTGACCGTTGTGGCATCTGAAACAGCCATTGAATTCGCTGTGCCCGATGTGCACAGGGTAGGCATCCCAATTGGCTCTCATGGCAGGGAAGAAATTCTCCCTGTAGCCTTCAAGCAGGCCTTCGGTGGCCTGTGCTAATAACTGGCCATTGCTTTCAGCGATGTCGGGATAGTTATCCTGGTAATATTCCTGTACGGATTCCCTGATAAACATACTACCCGAGTCACGATCGGTAAAAGGATGGTTAAATATCTGCATGGCCAGCATTTTAATTTCCGGGAGCTCGGTGGGAATGGTACCGGCAGCCATAAGCTCATCGGTGAATTCCTGGGGAGGCAGGAAATCGTGGGAAGGCCTGTTGTGGCAATCCAGGCAGTCCATTACGCGCATCTCCAGGGTATCCATAGCCTCTTCTTCCAGGGTTTCATAGATATCCTTGTAGATGATAGTATCACCGCTTGCTTCATTGATATATCTTACCCAGGGAATAAATTCCCGCTTTTTGGTGGAGGCGATATAGTCTATATGCACATCGGGATTGATATGCCAGTGAACACCTTCCTGCAATCCCTGGGCACCGTGTTCTGCTCCGATTTTCATCTTGAGCTGGATATCCCACTGGGTATTTGCGGAATCGGCCAGATAATTCCGGATGTTTCTCAAACGGTAGGAATAGAACTTTTCAGGCCAGTGGCATTTTTCACAGGTTTCCTGTGCCGGTCGCAGATTATGTATGGGGGTTTCTATAGGTGTGTCATACTTATTGAAGATTACCGAGTAAACCTGGTAGAGTCCCGACAATTTACTGTTTACATACCATCCGGCCCCTTCGCCTACGTGACATTCCACACAGGTCACCCGGGAGTGGGCCGATTCCTGGTAGGCCACGTACTCTGGTTCCATCACCGTGTGACAGAGGGTTCCGCAGAATTCGTTGGATTCTGTATAATGAAAGGCCTGGTAGGACCCTATTCCAGTTAGAACCAGAAAGAGGACTGTGGCTATGATGAATATTCCAACTGCATTCCACTGCTTGGGATCACTCAGATCGAGAACCATTCGGGATTTGGTTCCTTTTTCGCCGTCCCTTCGGATCTTTCTTGCCCTTCGGCGGATTCCTATGGGAATCAGGATCAAGCCCAGGATTAAAAAGATGGGAAGCACTATGTAGATGATCACTCCTGAATAGGCACCCCCACCCTCATAAAGCCAGCTGGTGGCTACAAAAAACACAAAGATCAAAGCGCTTACACTGGCCAAAATGCTTCCAAGCAAGGAGATCGGATTGTAATAGTTTTTTGGGAATTTCATCTTATCGGGGATTAGAATGACATACTTCTGTTCATCTGTGAGCGGTAAGTTAACTTATAAATGCATTAAAATCCAATAAACTGCGCTTACAACTTTGATTGTTTATAACAGTTCTATGCTGTGCCTTGAATAAATCCCAGAGGATAACCCCGGATCAGCTAATATTTTCCTAATTTGGCAGCCTTGAATTTTCCATCCAACTATAAAATGGATACTATGATTTCTAAAAACGCCAGTTCTCTGTTGCGCAAGTCTTTCAACTTTAAGATCTTGGGTGTAGTTCTCCTGATCGCCTTTCTCGCTTCATGCAAGAGTCCGGAACCGCCTGCACAGCTTTCTCAGATTGAGCGCCTGGCAAAGAGCATTAACTACAAATGCCCCTTTATGGTCGATCCCGATACCCGGATGGATAGTGTGTTTTTTCCAAACGATACCACTTTTCAGTACGATTATACACTGATCAAGGTGGATCAGGAAGATGTGGATATCAGGGGTCTTACCACCTTTATTGGATCCCAGCTCCTGGAAACGGTTCAGACCAGTTCCACCATGCAGGTACACAGAGACAGCAAACTCAATCTGGTTTTCAATTACCGCGACAGGAAGGGAGATTTCGTTACCCAAATCGTTATCAAGCCGGAGCATTACCAATAGTTGCAAGCTGTACACCCTGCATTGACATTCTCTTCTATTTGCCTTATTTTTATTTAAATCAAGGCAGTTCTTCTACGGAATAATTTCGATGAAATGACAAGCAGGACCCAGGTGCTTATTCTGGTGCTTACTATTTTGCTTCCCCTGAAAGCTCAGGAAGTTAGTTTCAGGCATCTGTCTGTGGAGGATGGCTTATCGCAAAACACGATCAACTGCATTTATCAGGATGTTTATGGTTTTTTATGGTTTGGGACACAGGATGGCCTGAATTGTTACGACGGTTATAATTTTACGGTTTATCGCAGCAAAGCGGACGATTCGGCTTCACTATCGCACAACTGGATCTGGGATATCATCGAGGACGATTCACACAATTTATGGATCGCTACCTGGAATGGTCTAACCCAGTATGATCGGTCTTCACGTACTTTCCGTCGTTTTTTTCCCGACTCCACCTCGCAAAGTTCCATCAGCGGCACCCGGCCGGCATCCATGGTAAAGGATCAAGATGGAAACATCTGGATTGCCACCTGGGGTGGGGGATTAAATCTTCTTGATCCGGATGAGCTTAACTTTAAACAGTATCGAAACACCCAGACACCCGGTCAGAATTACCCCGGGGATTACATCCGAAAACTTCTGTTGGATAGTAAAGGAATCCTCTGGATTGGAAGTTGGAATGGACTCTGGAGATGCGATTCCGGGGCTAAGGGCAATCTGGAATTCGAGAGTTTTACGCATCAGCCCGACGATCCGGCTTCCTTAAGCAGCATGCGTATAACTACATTAAAGGAGGACCCTGAGGGGCGTTTGTGGATCGGTACCCTGGGGGGTGGCCTGAACCTGTACAATCCTGTGGAACAGAATTTCAGCAGGTTTATGCACGATGCAGCAAAGAACAATTCCTTAAGCAGCAATGAACTGACCTCCCTGGAAATTGCAGCAGACGGTACTTTGTGGGTGGGCACAGTAAATGCCGGACTCAATGTACTAAATAAGGAAACAGGGAATTTTATCAGATATCGAAGGGATCCAGCCAATCCAAGTTCACTGGCATCGGATAATGTGTATTCTCTTTTTACCGATCTGGGAGGTGTTATGTGGGTTGGTGCAGGTGGCTTAAATATATTCAATCCGGGCTTGCTCCGGTTCAGTTGTTCAGGGCCACTGGGGATCCTGAAAGCTGAATTGGCCGGCATGAGTGTATATGCTGTACTGGAGGACAGCCGTGGCTGGCTATGGGTGGGAACGCATCACAATGGCCTTGCCTGTCTCGATCCAAATAGCTCAAAGCTTACATGGTACCTTAAGGATCCTGCCAATTCGAATAGCATCGGAAGCAATAACATCAGCGACCTGGAAGAAGATGGAATTGGGAATATCTGGGTAGCAAGTGCCGGGGATGGTTTAAGTAAACTGGATCCTGTCACAGGTCTATGGTCACGCTACCGTGAGAACCCTGGCCATGGTGAAACTGCCGGTATGGATCATATCAATGGAATTGTGGTGGATGATAAGGGGGTAGTTTGGATGGCTACCAGGGACCATGGTATCGTTTGTTTCGATCCTGCCACGAATCAATTCAGGTCCTACAGAACCAATCCGGAAGATCCCACATCCATATCCGGGGACTACCTCTTACGCATATTTAAGGATAGCCAGGGAGACATCTGGGCAGGTACCTGGGGGGCAGGATTATGCCGGACCGAAGGCGAGGGCAGGGGCTATAACAGGTTTATGAACGATCCTGCCAACAAAGCTACTCTTCCCGATAACATTGTTCACTCCCTCTATGAACAGAAGCTGGATACCGGTAGGCTCATCTGGGTTGGCACAGCCAACGGGCTGGCCAGCCTTGACCCGGATCATCCGGAAAGGGGATTCATGCTCTCAGCTGCAAATCCCCAATTGCCCAGCCTCTCCGTATATGGGACCCTCTTTGATGATCGTGGGCAGCAATGGATCAGTACAAATTCCGGAATATCTGTATTTCAGGACCTGGACAGCACTTTGAAGCATTATACGCACAGGGATGGTTTGCCAGGTAACGAATTTAATGCCGGAGCTTCTCAGGAACTTGGCCAGGGATTGTTTGCTTTTGGAGGAATTGAGGGATTACTGATTTTTGATCCCGATAGCGTGGGGGAAAGCAGCTATGAACCCGAGGTGGCACTGACCATGTTTTCTGTACTTAATGAGCCAGTATACACAACCATTGACCTGAATGCTCTGGAAAACATCACCCTCTCGCACAAGCAAAACTTTTTCTCCTTTGAATTTGCATCCATGGACTTCTCAGATCCAGAAAACAATCAATTTATGTATAGCCTGGATGGGATCGATGAGGACTGGAATGTTACCGGAAACCGGAATTTCGCTTCTTACACGAAAATTGATCCGGGTCATTACTTATTCAGGGTGAGGGGTACCAACAGCGATGGAAGATGGAGTGAAAAGGAAACGGTCATTGGGATTTCCATAACCCCACCTTTCTGGAAAAGATGGTGGTTCAGGGGAACACTTTTGGCAAGTGTACTTTTAGCTGCATTTGGCATCCACCTCTACAGAATACGGCAAGTCAGAGAGATTGAGCGACTGAGAGTACGAATTGCCAGCGATTTGCACGATGATATTGGATCGGCTCTTACTCGTATCAGCGTACATTCGCAACAAATCATGACCCAGGAGGAAATTCCCAGGATCAGACAATCTACCAGTAAAATCAATCAGTTAAGCAGGGAAATGGTAAGCACCATGAGCGATATTGTCTGGTCTATCGATGCCCGCAACGACACTCTTTCCGATTTCCTGAGCCGGATGCAGGATCTGACCCATTCGCTTTTGTCTGATCAGGATGTACAGGTGAGTTTCAAGCATCAGGGAATGGATATCAACCGCTCCATGAAGGTCATGGAAAGGCAAAACCTGTACTATATTTTCAAGGAAGCCATTCACAATATAGCCAGGCACGCAGGTTCCAGTAAGGTAGAGATTAGTGTGGAAAATAAACAGGCAGAATTCAGGATGAAAATCGCCGATAATGGATTGGGCTTTGATCCTGAAAGTGTGAAGGGGGGGAATGGAATCCGGAATATGCATATGCGTGCGGCAAGAATTGGAGCAACTTTGGAGATTGTTAGCGAAAATGGAGTGATGATTAATCTGAAAATGAAGGCACTATAAGGTAAAAATCACATGATCATGGTATGTGCCTTACCATATTTATACCATAAACTGCAACAATGATTAGCGTAGCCATAGTGGAAGACGATGACGTGATCCGGGAAGGAATCCATGAATACCTGGATACTCAGGAAAACCTCATATGTATTGCTGCAAAATCCTCAGTAGAGCATTTCCTGGCAGTTTTAAACGAGGAGACCGTACCCGATGTGATCCTTATGGATATAGGGCTGCCCGGAATGTCGGGTATAAGCGGTATGAAGTTGATCACTGAAAAATACCCTTCGGTCAGCATAATCATGTTCACAGTATATAACGATTCCCACAAAATCTTTGAATCACTGTGTGCCGGGGCCTCTGGATATTTGCTTAAAAACACCTCCTTCCCCGAAATGAAACAGGCCATAGAAATCATCAATGCAGGAGGCTCCATGATGTCGCCTCCCATAGCCCGAAAGGTGATGGAGCATTTTCATGCAGGACGTAAGCCCAAGACCACATCCCCTCTAACGGATAAGGAAAAGGAGATTGTGCAGGGACTGGTGGATGGTTTGAGTTATAAAATGATAGCAGGAGCAGCTTCTATTTCCATCGAGACAGTACGATCGCATATCAAGAATATTTACAAAAAACTGCACGTGCACTGCAAAGCCGATGTGATCAGAAAATCCCTCAGCGGCGAAATCTAGCGGCATACTCCCACAAGAATATAGCCCCTATATCCCACAGAATGAGCTGTTCATATCCCCCAAACATGGGATGGCCCCGGCTTATGAGATCCATTAACTTGTTTTCCATAACTAAACGGATCTATCATGAGAACAAAAGCAGTAACCTTAGGAATTTTCGTGGTGGCCCTGGTGATGTTTCTCCCAGTATATTCCCAGGAGTCACCAAGTAAGAAAATCAAAAAAGAAAGCAACAAGGTAATCAACCGGAAGATTGATGAGGGCTTTGATAAACTCTTTGGAAAGAAAAAGAAAAAGCAGGAACAGACTCAGCAGCAGGAGCAGCAGGAACAGCCACAGGTAGCTTCGGCCGGACAGGATCAGACTGTAGGTTCATCTGACACTGAGGCCACAGAAACCGTAGAAGCCAAACCCGAACTCAAGTGGGCCAAATACGATTTCGTCCCTGGCGATAAGGTCATATTTGAAGACAACCTGGAAGGGGAGGAAAACGGGGAGTTCCCCTCCCGTTGGGATCTGAAAAATGGTGTGGTTGAAGTGGCGGAATTCGGAGGGGAGAATGTGATCATGTTCAGGGACGGTGCACCACTCATCATTCCATATTTCAAGGAAGCCAGAGAGGATTATTTACCCGATGTATTTACTGTGGAATTCGATCTTTACTGTCACAACCTGGACTTTTGCCTCTACCTCTATGACCGGAAGAATCAAAAATCCGAAAGCCCAACTGGCTATACCTACCTGGAGATTGATAGTAAAGCCATGCGCTTTGGCACTTCTGAAAGTGCGCATCCTAATGCCAAATCCCTGGCCGAGAGGCGATGGATGCATGTGTCTGTAGCTTATACAAATGGTAAACTGAAAGCTTACATGGATGAGACCAGGCTTATCAATATACCCCGCATCGATTTCGATCCCAAGGGCATCTCCCTCTATACTTATCATGCCAGGAACGAGCGACAGTTTTACGTGAAGAATGTACGAATTGCGGAAGGTGGAGTCAAATACTACGACCGGATCATGCAGGACGGCAAGATTATAGCCAATGGGATCAGATTCGATACGGGTAAATCTACTTTGAAGCCCGAATCCATGGGGGTGATTAATGAGATTTACGAGCTTTTGGAGAAGAATCCGGATCTGAAATTCAGTGTGGACGGTCACACCGACAATGTGGGAGACGATGCAAGCAACCTGAAGTTGTCGGCCGATCGTGCCGAAACAGTATTGAACACATTAGTCAGTATGGGGATCAGTAAGGACCGGCTTAGCTCGAAGGGTCTGGGTGAGACCGAGCCCATGGACGATAACAATAGCCCGGAAGGGCGGGCTAATAACCGCAGGGTGGAGTTTGTCAAAATTTAGGTAGATCCGTACCTGAAAGGCTTTGGTGCCTCTGTTCCCATTGGCGGAAGGCACCGAAGCTTGTTCTGCAGGTTTATTTCACTTTATAAGCCATCAAGGCATCTCCCTGCCTGATGTACAATACTCCCTGGGCCAATACCGGGTGGGAGAAATGCTGACCGCTGCCTCCTTTAACTTTGAAGGCGCCACCCAGCTCTAGTTCTCTTTCGCGGTAATTGATCAGGTTAGTGGTACCATTGTTACCATAGACTATAAATTTGTCGTCGGAGAAAATAATACTACCGGTGGCCACTTTCAACGTATCCGAAACTACACCGGTCTCGGGATCAAGCTTAACCAGCTTGTTTCCCTTAATCGTTGTAAAGAGGGCTCCGTCCACGGCAACCAGTCCCCCGAAATTATTCATAACCTCTGAATTCCTCCATACCTCCCTGAGCTCTTTCCCATCGTCCGACAATTCCAGTTTAAAGGCACCTTGTCCGGGGATATCATTGGCTACGAAGTAAATATACCTGCCGTCATATACAGGGGTATTACAGTGTTCTCCGTCATATTCATAACCCTCAAGCTTGTAGGATGCCATCAGTTCTCCATTTTCTGGTTTTACTAGAAAGAGATGATGTCTTGAGGTATTCATAAGCAGGGGCCTGCCCGAGTGTTCAATGAGTACCGGAGAGCCATAGGAGAAAGTGTCACGAAGGGCAGAATGGGTCCAGGCAATTTCACCTGTGTTTTTGTCCAGGGCCGCCAGGTTGGTGCTGGCACCTCCGGGAAAACAGTAAATATGCTCATCATCCACCGCCACCGATTCTGAGTATCCGAAGTATCCAAGTTCGCCGTCCAGGTAATCCAGGATATTTACTGACCATAGTTCTTTTCCGTTCCGGGAATTAAAGCAGGCAATCTGTCCCATTCCTGAGGAGGCATATACCTTAGATCCCATAACAGTGGGAGTAGACCGGGCTCCCGGGTAGGTGGCTGAGAATCCCTCACCCAGGAATTCCTTTCCGTTGGGTGACTTCCAAAGTAAGTTTCCTTCCAGATCCAGGGCGAAGAGGAAGGTATTCCCATCTTTTTCCCCATTAATAAAAATTCCGTTTGTAGTAATCACCGGTGCTGCATAGCCCCGTCCCAGTCCTTCAAAGGTCCAGAGAAGCTCCGGTCCTTCTTCGGTCCAGTGATCCAGAAGTTGGGTTTCCTGAAAAATTCCATCACGATGGGTGCCACGCCATTGATATATTTCCTCTTTGCATCCCTGCAGCAGGCTTCCTGCCAGCAAAAGAATAACTATGGAAGTCCGGTACATAAGCTGAAAAGTTGGTTCCAGCCCAATTTAACAACTTTCTATTGAAAAGACGGATTGGATTGAGGTTTTTCAGTCAACTGCACGGATGGAGCGCAACCATAGTTTTAACATCGGGGTCAATGTTACAATGGAAGGTGCAGGGTAACCTTTTTATTCTGCACCTCGTATTGTATAACTAAACTTTGAAGCCATGAAGAAATTTTTTGTAAATCCCGTTATTGTATTGACCCTTATTGCTTCCATGTTCTTTGTTAGTTCATGTGATCTGGGAGGGGAAATTGACCAAGCAGATTTGATCGGTACCTGGAACATGGGCGATACATCTGTCGATGCTAAGGTTGGACCGGTAAGCCTTAAACAGGCGCTAAAGGTTGCATTGCAGCTTCCTGACGAGGCAATTGATCTTTTAGTAGATGAGCTGATGTCTGATTTTAGCGAAATCGAGACAGGAACCATCACCTTCAATGAGGATAATTCCTATGCTTTGGTACAGGGCGACCTGGGTGAACAAGGAACCTGGGAATTGAATGAGGACAAACTGCATATGATCCTTGCAGGTGAAACCATGGACGAAGATCCCTTAATCGTTCGTAGCCTGAGCAGCAGTGCTGCCGTAGTGGCCTGGGAAGAGGAAGAGGATCTCGAAGTGGAAGGCCAAGTCTTCAATGTGACTGTAGTAATCGAAATGAACCTTTCCAAGCAGTAAGCAAAGCGTCAATCTAAGTCATTTAAGGGAGCTCTCTGATTATTTCAGAGGGCTCTTTTTTATCTATTTCTCGCTGGAAAATGAGTAAGGAAAATCGGATTCTTTGGTTCCCCGCTCCTTGTTGGGCATGTTGCTCATCTCAAAGTGTATGTCCGCTCCTTTTTGCAATTCTTCGTAGTTGAAATAGTTCTTGCTGTATCTTACATTATTCATACTGATGGATCGGACATAGCGGTTTTCTTTGTTGTTCTCCGGTGCTGTAATGTGGATCTTTTTTCCGTTCTCTAAGCCCACTGTGATCTTTTTGAATAAAGGTGCCCCAATCACGTATTCGGGAGTGGCCGGAGCAACCGGGTAAAATCCCATGGCACTGAAAACATACCAGGCCGAGGTTTGTCCGTTGTCCTCATCTCCGCAATAGCCATCTGCCTGAGGGCTGTACAATCGATCCATGACCTCTCTCAGCCAATACTGTGTTTTCCAGGGCTCACCTGCATAATTGTAGAGGTAAATCATATGCTGAATGGGCTGGTTCCCATGTGCATAATTTCCCATATTCATGATTTGCATTTCGCGGATTTCATGTATTACCTGTCCGTAATACGATTCATCAAATATGGGTGGTACAATAAATACTGAATCCAGCATGTTAGTGAAATTCTCCCTGCCGCCCATTAGATCTATCAACCCTTCCACATCGTGAAATACGGACCAGGTATAATGCCAGCTATTTCCTTCGGTGAAGGCATCGCCCCATTTGAAGGGACTGAAAGGCTCCTGAAAACTCCCGTCTTTGTTCCGCCCTCTCATTAGCAAACTTTCCCTGTCAAAGACCTTCTTATAGTTCATGGCGCGCTGGGCATAAATCTCAATCTCTTTTTCGGGTTTGCCCAATGCCTGCCCCAGCTTGTAGATACAAAAATCGGCAAAGGCATATTCCAGGGATCGTGCCACATTTTCATTGACTCCTACATCGTAGGGAACATAACCCAGCTTGTTATAATAGTCCACACCGAAGCGCCCCACCGAGTGAACCGGGCCTTCGTGACTGGTGTTTTTTACAACCGCTTCCCAGAGCGTATTTATATCGTATCCCTTCAGACCTTTTAGGTAAGCATCGGCCACAATGGTTGCCGAATTGGAGCCAATCATGCAGTTGCGGTGTCCCGGGCTGGCCCATTCCGGTAAGAAGCCACTTTCCTTGTAAGCGTTAACCAATCCTTCCTGAATCTTTTCATTCAGTGAAGGATACATGAGATTGAAAAAGGGAAATACGGCACGAAAGGTATCCCAGAAGCCGTTGTCGGTAAACATGTATCCGGGGAGTACTTTGCCATTATAGGGACTGTAGTGCATTACCTTACCGTTTTCATCGTATTCATAAAACTTGCGCGGGAAAAGAAGCACCCGGTAGAGGCAGGAGTAGAAGGTTTCGATTTGGTCATCGCTACCCCCTTCAACCCTGATTCGGGATAACTCTTTGTTCCAGATATCAGCGCCTTTTTCCTTGAGTTGATCAAAGCTTTTATTTCCAAGTTCCTGTAAGTTACGCTCGGCCTGATCGAAGCTGATAAAGGAAGAAGCTACGCGGGCGTGTACCTGCTCGCCTTTTTGGGTAAGAAACCTGAGAGCAGCTCCCACATGCTCTTCCTTCAGTTCCTCTGTATCAGGAACCACTTCTCCGCTGCTCCAAACATGACTCTGCTCGAAAGGCTTGTCAAAAACAACAACAAAGTAATTTTTGAAGTTCTCGGGTACGCCTCCGCTGTTTCGGGTGGTATAACCTATGATCTTGTTCTCCAAGGGAATAAGCTTGATATAGGATCCCTGATCAAAAGCGTCCACCAGAATGTAGGAGCTATCATTCTCAGGGAAGGTGAAACGGAACATGGCTGCCCTTTCGGTGGGTGTGATCTCTGTGCTCACATCGTAATCGGCCAGGTAAACCTTATAATAATGAGGTTTTGCAATTTCCGCCTTGTGAGAAAACCAGCTGGCCCGGTCTGTCCCCTTTATCTTTAGCTCACCAGTAATGGGAAAGAGAGAAAACTGGCCATAATCGTTGATCCAGGGACTGGGTTGATGGGTTTGTTTGAACCCGCGGATTTTGTGGGCATCGTAACTGTAGATCCAGCCATCGCCCATTTTGTTGGTCTGGGGTGTCCAGAAGTTCATTCCCCAGGGCAATGCAATGGCAGGGTAGGTGTTGCCCGATGAAAGCCTGAATTCGGAATCCGATCCCATGAGTGTATTTACATAGTCAAGGGGTTCAAACTCTTGCCCCGAGAGTTGGGATATGTAAAACACAGATAAAATAAGAAGCAGAAAAAGTGATTTCCCAATCCTCAAGTCGCGGCACCTAAATCTGTACTTATTCATTATTTTCATGTTGCTGTTATCCATAGTTTATTTCCAGGCCTTTTCAATATCCTCCAGGGACATTCCTTTGGTTTCGGGGATCATCCTCAGTACAAAGGGAACCGGAATGCAAAAGAGGGCAAATACGAAAAAGGTTCCCCCTGCTGTTAGATTCTCGAGCATCCAGGGCACAAACTGACCAATCATGGCTACCCCAACCCATAAGGCAAGTGTGGCGATGGACATGGCTCGCCCCCTGATATTTGTAGGGTATATTTCCGAAAGCAATACCCAGACCACCGGTCCGAATCCAATGGCAAAAGAAGCACAGAAAGTCAGAATGAAAATCAGGATTACCACACCGCTTGTTTTACCCAGGAGAAAAAGAAGCCCTACAATAATAAGCGAAACAACCATACCGCTGATGCCACCAAGCAGCAATTTTTTCCTGCCGTACTTATCAATTTTCCATATGGCAAAAATGGTTGCTACCACATTCACAAAACCAATAATCACCTGTCCTCCCAGGGCATCACTGAGCTTGAGTCCCGCTTCTTCCATAATTCTGGGTCCATAATAAATAATTGCGTTTATCCCGGTGAATTGCGATAATACTGCCAGAGCTATTCCGGCAAATATGGCCACTCTGATTCCCGGGCGGAAAAGGATTTTCCAGGAGCCCTTCTCTTCTGTGGCAATGGTTTTGTTGATGGAGTCCAATTCTTTTTCGGCCAGGGAGGGCCCATTTATTCTAGTTAAAACGGCTCCTGCAAGTTTGTTCTTCCCCTTGGAGGCCAGCCACCTGGGACTTTCGGGAATAAAGAACATGGTGATAAAAAATACAACCGCAGGTATTACTTCGGATCCAAACATGGCCCTCCAAACTTCCTCGGCAAATATCTTATGCAGCAGGGCATTTTGGAGTTCCACACCTGAACTATTCTTTAGAAGCAAGGCATTGGCAAAATAGGCAACCAGGATACCGATGGTAATCGCAAATTGATAGAGAGCCACCATTCTCCCTCTGATGTTGGCAGGACTGACCTCCGAAATATACAGGGGCGACAGCATGGAAGCCACACCTACTCCCACACCACCCAAAAGTCTGAACACGATCAATTCGGTATGTGAGCTGGAAATGGCGCAGCCCAATGCTGATATGGAGAATAATAGGCCCGAAGCAATCAGGGCCTTTTTTCTGCCCAGTCTGTCGGACAGCTCACCTGCAAAAGCAACCCCGGCAATACATCCCACCAGGGCAGAACTCACAAACCAGCCCTCCATGACGGCATCAAGGGCGAATTTGGCTTTCACAAAACTTATGGTCCCTGATATGACTGCAGTATCGTAGCCGAAAAGAAATCCGCCCAGAGCAGCTGTCAGGGCGATAAACATCAAATAGGAATTGTTGGTTTTTTGCTTTTTCATATTCATTGACTGAAAATAGATCTTTTATTATTCGGAAAGCATTTATTGTATGATAATTTCATCCACAAACAACCAGGCTTCGTTTCCTGAAAAGTTGTGCCATACAGGATTGTAGGCAATGTTCTTCGCAAATACTCTAATATACCTGCATTTGGTTTTAGGGAAGGAAACCGTCAGATCTGACTTTTTAGATACGATTCTTTGCCATTCCTTGATGGTTTCCAGGCGTCCGGCCAATTTGAAATCTTCTCCATTTTCCGAAGTGAAAACTTCGATATAGTTGGGGAAATACACCCAATTCCCAACGTTTTGTAAACATCCGATTGCCACGGACTCAACTTCACGAGTTTCTTTCATATCTATGGTGAGATCCATATCGTTGACCAAAAAACCCTGCCATTTGGGCCCCAGCGTAATCTCTCCCCTGTAATTGTCTATCAAAGCAATATCGCCCGAACCACTCCATTTATCATGGTAATCTGTATGATATTGCACATGATAGTCATTGATTTTTTTGAATTCGCTCCGTGCAGTTCCTGTACCCGTTTCCGTTCCTGGCATAAACAATGATGCAGTAAGCTTTATATCTTCTTTTGTATAAATTGGAGCTGAATACTGAGTAGAGTTCTTAGTTGGCAGGGTATCGTCGGTGGTATACCTGATTTCCCAATCGTTATTGTTCGGATTTAAGATGCGAATCTCGTTGCTCTCCCTGAAACCTGATTCCCCCAATATCCTCAAAGAACCAATTGTGGTGGTGGTACTTACCTCCCTTGAGAAGGGTCCAAGTTGTCCGGCATCATCCATGGCAGCCACTTTGTAGTAATAGGTGGTAAAAGGTTGAATATCTTCATCTACAAATAGCTGGCGATTATATGCTTTCAGGGGACGGGTAACTTTGCCGAAACCATGTGGGGTAACGTGTTCGATCTCCAGTCTAACATCCATTTCGGCAAGAACATCTGTACTGGTAGCTGTAAATCCCTGTTCTGTGCTTCGGTAAATTATGTACCTGTTAACGTCCTTTTCGATGTTTGTATAAAAATACAGTCCCACATAATTGTGATCGCTTATAAAACTCACCAGGGTAGAAGCCAACCCAAGTACTTTGTTGGGTTTTTCGTTCACTTCTTCCGACTTTCTGGTTTTAACAGCTATTTCAGAAGAGATTTCGCCTGGCCGGTTATTGATTCCGATGGCTTGAACTTTATAATAATACCGGGTATCTGCTTCGAGCAGGTTATTCTGCCAGCCTCTTATATTCAGAACGGGTTTGTCGATATATTCCAGCTTATCTGCGTTTCCAACATATGATTTCAAAGAAGGCTCGAAACCGGGAGTTTTGCTTCGGAATATCTTGAAATAGGCAATTCTGTCTGCTGCCTCATCGGTCAACTCCCAGCTTAAATGAATCTTACTGTCTGAAACTGCATCCGCCTTTAAACTAGTTATATCAGGTAGTGGTGTCCTTGCAGGAACTATTCTTATGGTACGTAGCCCAAAAGCCGGAATGATGAATTGAAAACTATTCTCTCCAAGCAGCTCAAGGGGATAGTCGCGGTCAAGCTCCACCAGGTTGGTCAGATTAGCGCTCTCGATTCGATCGACAAAATTTGCATTTACAGTTACTGTCTGCTCTTTACCACTTTGCTCTACAAAACGCATGATATAGCCTTCGCCATTGACTTCTGCCGGCTTGAGGGTGGAACAAAGTACATCCTCTGAATCCAGTTCTACAAATGACATGGAGTTTGAAGGCAGGCTCCCCTTCCTTTTCCCAGTTGAAATGAATGCTGTAAGCGGATTGGCCACATCGCGTCCAAACTGATAGGCTTTGCCGTCTCTCCAGTTTCCTTCATGACTTCTGACCGACCATCGAAAGGTTTTTTTGCCGGGTTGGGTTTGCCGTACGTTGGTGAAGAACATATTATTCAGCAGATACAGATAAAAATGACTCTCCTCTGCTTTTTGCATGATGTTTTCATAATCGTCGCCTTTGCTCCAGTAGGCGGGACGAGGTCTTCCGTATTCAACTAAATTGGGCTCAATGCTTGCCAGTGTGATGCCCCACTCCTCATTGGAGATATCCGAAAAATTCTGAATGCCGTAATAATCCGTAGAGGAACCTATAGACTGGTCCTCAATGGGTTCCATTATTCCTCCCGCAAGTTCGTGTTTGATAGTGAAATCTGGAACATCAAAGGGCAGGCAATAAAAGAGTCCTTCCTTTCCTTTGGGTGAATATGCTCTGTAATCGTCCAATGTCCTGCCCGAATCGTCTTTGTCAAAGGCTACTTCAAAATCAACCCTGTTGCTGCTTTTGTATATCGTAACTTTTTGAATAATACTTTGAGCACCTTCCGCTTCCACCTCAGAAATAACCACATCTGCCAGGGGACCCTGGTATTTCTTAAATGAAGCTTTTTCGGGGTGGTATTTTATAGTCCCGCCATCGTAGGCATTGCTTTCAAATCGCTCATAGAAATATTCATTCAGCTTAAAACGTGCGTCCTGATCGACCAGCTCATGTTGTAAGAACTTATCGAATAAGCTTTGAATACCTCCCGACCTGGAATCAAATTCGAGGGTATAGAAATCATTTTCGATATGAGGTGCCTCCACGGATTTAAATTCTGGCGATTGCCTGGATCTGCCAAATTCAAGAGCGTAGGTTTTATATCCCAGAGAAGGAACATTTTCGGCAAAGAAGAAGGCCTTTTGATCAGTGCTTAATTGAAACTGTACTTCCTTGCCGCTTTTATTGTCCACTATTTTCTGCAGTCCTTTGCCTGCAGGAATCTCAAAACTTACGTAATCTGAACGTTTGCGGACCAGCGGATTATTCACGACCAGTGTATGTTTACTGTGGGTGCTTATCTGACCTTTCAACTGCTCTATGACTGCTTTTTCAGCCTTCTCTGTAAAATATTCGCTTTCTCTGATTAGATCGCGATGCATTTCCTGTTCCAGTTCGTAATAGGTGGCATTGGCTGCTTCAGGATCGTCCAATGAGGGTGGGACATAAATAGGGCCTTCGGCATATGCCCCGTTTGTATGTTCACCCCACATGAGTAATCCATGGTAGGCCTGGTAAATATCCGTCCATGGAAATTTCCCGGCAGTAGTGGCTGAAGCAATACTGGCCCATTTTTCTACAGATGGCAAGCTTGAATTCAACCTTCGTGCCTTGTTGGCATATTCCACATCCGTCAAATCTTCATCTGCCCAGGCATTGGGCACATCTTTATCGAAAGTCCTGAAGGATTCCTTGTCCTGTTGACTGCTCAAGTCGTCGAAATACATGTCGAAGGTTCCTGAAACAAGCACGGGATTGGAATATTCCTCATTCCAGTTTTTTATGCCCTCTACATTTTCGAATTCTGGCAAGCCAAAATCATAGCTGTCTTCGGCCAGGATACAGGTGTATGGATAGTTTTTATGGGATTCGTATCGACGGCAAAGCGAAGCTATTTCCGGTAAATCATACTTTATAAGCCGGTCGGGAGAATAATAATGCCACACCTTGTAGAGGGTCATTTTGGAATCCTTGTCGGGCGACTGCCAGTAAAATGCCGCATCATCTTCCGCCATGTCGAATGCTTTCACAGTGGAGTTCCGGCCAAACATAAAGTAAGGTATATCTGCTTCTTTGCTGTACATGGCCAGTGCTCTTGAGAAACCTACAATGTCAGTGTTGAGAGCTGTTTTCGAGGGTTCCGTATTAAACCAGTCGCATACGTAGCGGTTGGGAGTATAAAACTGGCGCGCCATGGCTTCGTAGCCCAAATGCTCAGTTGACACAGAATTATGTACTCCACCCAGGGCAATTTGCCCCTTTTTAATCCGCTCAAATAACTCTTCCAGAACATCCTCGGGTTGTTTGGACAGGTAGGGAATCATGGGTTCACTGGTCTCCACCGTCCAGTGAAACTGGCTTTCTTTGGGCCAGCTGTCTGTTTTTCGGGCAAATTCCATGGCGATTTCGATGCCCATTTCGCGAATATCCCTTCGCATCATGTGGTAATAATCGGCATAACCCAGATCGTGATGAGAAACCTGCACATCGTATATTTTCCAGGATTTTGGTGGATTGAATTGCACAGTTTTTTCAAAGATTGTATTCGCGTTCTGCTCTACCCGGACCAGTACATGGGTGGGTTCATTCAAAACAGGAAATTCGAACGAAGCCATATGATGGTTTTCTAACAGGTCGGGGTAATGAAGCTTTAGGATTTCCTCCTGAAATCGGAGCTCCACATCTATGGAACTGATAGACCTGTCAGCTACTTCGATGATACCCATCTGGAGGGGATTTCCGTTGTTTCGCTTTACCACAGAGCTAGCATAGATCTTAACAGTTTCTGTTAGGATTTCATTGGCTTCATCTGCTTGCCCAAATGTTGGATAAAATATACTAATGCAAAAAAGGACGATTAGGATTGTGCTGGTTTTCGAGTGCATTATTCTATAGTTTATCATGGTAAACACATTTTCGGGCCTCATCGGCAAAGGCATGCAAAAGATTCAGGTCGGCTTCAAAAAAATGATCGGAGGGGGAGAGGATAAATCCGCCACCCTGGCCGGCAGCTTCAAAACAGCGCCTTACCTCGGCACGGGTTTCTTCTTCTGTACAGCCTTTCAGAAAATGGAACTGATCAAAGCCCCCGATCATACAGACTTTGTCTCCGATTCGTCGTTTAGCTTCTGCCAGCTCCACATCCGCACCCATGCCCTTTGGGGTGAAGGTTTCCATGGCATCGGGTTTCATGGCCGCTATGTTTTCCAGGATGGGCATCATTCCCCCGCAGGTATGGTAAGAAATTCGTTGTCCGGCTGAATGAGCAGCTTCGATGAGCTTGCTATCGTAGGGAGCTACAAAATCGTCAAAGAGATCCGGAGAGATTACAGTAGTGGATGCATCCCCACCACCTAATTCAATAATGTCGTATTTGGCACCTTTGAGTGAATCGATGTAGACTTTTTTCCGTTCATAAAGTATCTTCAGGAAGGCATGAACCCATTCGGGGTCCTCGAAAGTGGCCATGATAAGAGGCTCAATGCCAAATAAACAGGCTGCGTCCTGCCAGCACCCGGGCTGGCCAAAGCCTTCAAAGGCCATGATATGTCCGCGCAAAAGTCCCTGGCCGCCCAAGGCTTCTGCTTTTTGGTTGATCTGATCCACATCGCACAGGGGATAGCTCATGTACTTGGCAATGATGTCGATATCCCTTTTATCCTTTATGAGGTGCTCCTTCACCCAGGTAGTATGTTCGTTGGACTGCAGGATCATCGATAATGTTTTTTCGGGTGTTACGATCTTGAAGCGCTGTGTGGGATAGTCGAAGCCTTCCAACTTTTCCAATTGTATATTCCAGGTATCCGAGACCACCCGTCTTGCCTCCAGAAAACCCATCTCGGTATGCTTGGGGTCGAAATATTCACCTCGTTTGGGATCAAAAGTATAGGCCATCTGCCAGTCGATGGGGTCCAGTCCGAACTGCTCAAAGAATTCCCTGTTTGAAGCTCCGTTCAGGTAATCCTTCAGGAAAGAAGGCATCAGATGGTGGGTGGTAACCGGGAGTCTGTCTGTGGGACGATGCTCAAAGGCAGCTATAAAACGTTCTTTGGGATTCATAGGAGAACTATAAGGGATATGTACCGAATTTGTGAGTGGTTTCGATCAGGGCATGCACGTTTTCGGATGGGATATCGTCGTGCAGGCTGTGGTCGGTCGACATAATGTATCCGCCGCCCGGAGCGGCAATCTCTATACATTCTTTCACTTCGGCTGCGACTTCTTCCGGGCTACCTGTAACCATGGTGGTTTTATTATTCACATTGCCCACGGGACAGAGTTTCCCTGCATACCTTTCTTTCACGATTTTCAGATCCATTCCGGCTGCTTTTTCCACCGGATGAAATCCCTGAATTCCGGTTGCCACCAGATCGTCCAGAACATCCCAAATCTGGCCGTCGTTATGCATGATCACCGGTGCACCCATGGCCTTTAACCCTTTTACCAGTTTTCCAAAGGGTTTTATAAAGAACTCGCCGAAATGTTCCGGCGAAATGAGCAAACCGCTGGTGCCTCCCCAGTCGTCCGAAATCTGGAAGGCATCCACACCACCCAGGTCCATGGCCTTTTTGGCCACCTTCAGGTTCCAATCCACGAAGGCATCAACCATCTTATGTACCAGATCGGGATCCATAAGCAGGGCCATGGAGAAGTCCTGGAAATCCATGAAGTACCAGGTCATCATGGTAAAGGGACCCAGCAAACCCAGCACCACAGCCAGGTCGGCCTCATTAGCCTTAACTGTGTCCTCCAGTATTTTCAGTCTGCCCGGCGCATTAACCCTGGGCAGCTTATATTTCTTCCAGTCTTCCTTATCCTTTATGGGAGTGTCGATTTGGGCAATTATAGGCCAGCCATTTTTCTTATAGGTAACTCCCCATTCGTCCTGGTAGAGTTCATTTTCTTTGTGTGGAATATCCTCTATACCGCAAAATCCATTGATGGGTGTCCATATACAATCAATGCCCAATTTGGCTGCCAGTTTGGCCTGGGCTTCCCCCTCATATAAGACGGTGGTGTATCCCAATTGCTCCTGTAGCAATCTCCTGCTGAAAAGATGTTCGCAAATGGGTACTCTGTCAGGGATTCCCCCCTTCAGGGCAGTTAGAAAGCGCTCTCTGGGTGTCATAATATGCGTGTTTTTATTTAACTGTCTTTTCTTAATTTTTTTGTGGCATCCACCATGGCCCGGAATCCTTCCTCGGGGACATATTCGGCAATGGAGTTCCCGGAACCAAGACCATAGCCCTTAGTTGAATTCCGGTACTTCCTGCCTTTTTCCAGCGTGATCCGGTAGACATCCTCGTAGGGATTCAGGCTTAGAATATTCACATCTATTCCTCCGAATAAGCCTATTCTATCGGCATACAAGTCGATCCATTTTTCGAAGGGAGCAATTTCGTCCTCGTTGGAATGCTTTGCATCGATTCCCAGATTGATGATATCATCCATCAGTTCGAAGATATTGCCGCAGCTGTGCAGGAGGAATTTCTTTCCGGCGCCATGAACGATATCGATGACCCTTTTATACTGGGGCAGAATGTGGGTCCGGATGGTATCGGGCTCCAGCAGGGTAGAGGTCTTAAACCCGAGATCGTCGCCCATGCGGCAGAAAACAAACAGGTCGCCAAAACGGTTTAGCATCTCGGTCCACAGAATCTCATATAGATCTCCAATTTTCAGGAACAGATCCCGGAAGAGATCGGGATCGGTGTATTGCAATACACATAAATACTCGTAGCCTACCAGATCCTGACTTGTCTCAAATATGCCGTATCCACATCCCCCATAGGCCTTCATTCCCGGTGGCATCACCTTCTTAATGGCCTCCAGATGGGGAGTATATGCTTCCCAGAAAATCCGGGGAATATCCTCAAAGGGATACTTCTCAAAATCGTCGCGGTTTTGTATGGGACCGGGCCGGCCTCCCAGTATGGCTCCATGATCCGGAATAATGTCACAAATGGCAGCCTCATAATCAAAGGCATCGTAGGTCATGTCTTTCCAGAAGGAAGTGATCTGCTTGTAGTATTCTTCATAATCACTTGCCCTTGTCCCCTGCAGAACAAGTTCATTCCCTCTGACTTTTGAAATAAAGGGGGCATCAATATGATGTTCATACAGGGGTAGGCGTTCCGGCCTTTGGTTATGAAGAACCGCCAGGATGTTGTTATAATCGGGTTGGAAGGATGTGGTCATGGTATCATGGATTTATTTGATCCAGGCGGATTCGATCATTTCGCGTAATTCCTTTTGTTCTTCCTCTTTTAAATAATGAAACTCGTAATCGCCCAAATGGGTATTGGCATCTTCGGTTATGAGGACTTCCGCATCCTTTGAAAGGGCGATGTTGTGCCAGCATCCTTTGGGAATGTTGTACAGTTCCCTGGGTTTCATGGGGATAAGTTCAAAGGCTATCTTCCCATTCCGGATGTCAGCAGCTATCAACACAGCCTGTCCGGCCATCAGTAAGAAAGTTTCGTCCGTGTGATGATGGACGTCCACTTTTTCAATGGCATCAGCTGCCAGGTCCGGCTGGTAGTTGAGCTGGGCCACCTGCCATTTGGGTCCGATCAAGTAGGGATTATAGCCCTCTCCTGAATGCCTGTAACTTTCTATCAGCTTCTTATTCATTACAATCTATTGTTATCTCTTCGCCGTAAAAGCTTGTGCTTATGAGCTTCTCACCTTCGTAGACCGAAAATGTTTTCCGCTTTAGTTGTATGCTGAAGTTTCGCCCCCTGTATTTCAAATCTTTCAGCGTGGCTTCGCCAATATCCTCGTGATTGTAGGGTTTGATACTCAGGAAGCCATCTTCCATCTGAACTCCAAAAGTTCCAAAAATGATGGCTTCCATTCCTGCACCCGCTGAAATCTCCAGCGACATGGAACTAAGGTCCTGGTGAGGACTGTCGGTCCAGGGATTTTGTGGCAGATAGGGGAAATAGTCCATATACCTGATATGTCTTTTTAATATGTCCCAGCCCTTGCCTGCAAAACCTCTTTGATATAAG